>Ga0307508_10000304_pt1 | contig 60023 bp, 77 predicted proteins | sample 9_EM_MG_FD_203089 | JGI IMG/M metagenome (GOLD analysis project Ga0307508, IMG submission 203089) | Populus trichocarpa ectomycorrhiza microbial communities from riparian zone in the Pacific Northwest, United States - 9_EM | ecosystem: Host-associated > Plants > Roots > Unclassified | place... | reverse complement strand
AAAAAATCTGCCACCACTCGGGCACCCACAAAAAAACCTAAAAAAGAGAAGAACCCGGTACTCATCTATACTTCTGCAGTTCCTCCAGCTTTTACTAACTCTCATCATAGAAATCTGTACGCTTTCAGGAGCCAGCCCCCACACTCGGTAGACCCCCATCTGACTTGCTCCACCAAGCTCCCATCACTCCACAGCACTCTATCAGTCTGGCAGTACACCCTGGAATAGTAAGTGATACCCCTCTTAATTTTTTGTAGATCTCACTAAGCTTTCAACAGCGAATTGTGGCTCCAGCGAGTCCGGGTCCCTCTGCTACCCGATGGACGATTAGTGACCCCGAAGAATGGGAAGACCTCTCAGTCGATACTAAGAGAGAACTTGCAGTGCTAGTTCCAAGGCTAAGTACACAGACAAGGCCTAGTTCTCATCTACCTGACCGGCCTTTGGCGATGAGTTTACGCAGCCGACGACCACAGGGAGGGTAGTCTTGTGGTGGATAGATTTCTGCCGTTAGATTAGCGATTAGAGGTCTTAGGAGCCATTGATTTTGGTAACACCTTCAGAGAAGGTTCGTCTATATATTCTCAGTGCTTGTACGAAATTTAGGCTCCTAGCTGGCTGTGGTTGTTGAAATCTGGGGAATATCCGGTCACGGGCGCGGTCATCGCGAGTGTCCGGGTTCTATATCGTGTCCGGTTACCCTATCTCATACGTTACCAGAGGAACTGGTTCAAGGGATCCTGGAATCAGAGCACGACACTAAAGTGGCCGGACACATGGGCCAGGATAAAATGATCGAGCTCATTAGACGAAACTTCTGATGGCCAAAGATGAACGAGCGAATCATCGACTTTGTCAGAAGCTGCCCCGAATGCCAACAGAACAAGGCGTCTCGACACCAACCCTATGGGCTGTCCTCCATGGTAGAATTACCCTACGCCCCATGGCATTCTATAGCAATGGACTTCATCACGAAACTCCCAATCTCGGACGGCTGCGACCAACTATGGGTAATCATCGACCGATTCACCAAGATGGCGTACTTCCTCCCTTTGGGGAAGGAAGGAAAGACGGCGGCAGACCTAGCCGCCATCTTTGCCCGAGAAGTATGGAAGCATCACGGCCTCCCCACTGATATTGTGTCAGACTGCGACTCTCAGGAATTCGGCCCTGAATGTCAACAGCGTTGCATCCACAGACCGATGGCCAAACAGAGTGGCTCAACCAAACGATCAAAGCCTACCTCCGAGCGTTCGTTAGCAAGGAACAGGACGACTGGGTATGTCTGCTACCGATGGCCGAGTTCGCCTACAACAACTCGACCACCACGGGTAACGGTATGTCTCCATTCTACGCTAACTACCGCTTCCACCCAGCAGCCATGAACCCTGCGGCAACGGAACCCCTCAACCCAGCAAGCCAAGTCTACGCCCACTGGATGCACACCGTGCACGACGAGTCCCTGAAAGGGCTGGAGGAAGCACAGGAGCAAATGCGCTGGTACACCGATCCGACACGAAAAGAGCCCCGAGCATACCAAGTAGGAGACTTGGTAATGCTCAACGGCCGCAACATCAAAACGCGCCGCCCATTGAGGAAACTGGACCACAAGAATCATAGTAGTTTGCAGTCATCAGAAAATATCACCGAGAAACTGTATCCTGCATTACGTTGCTTATTTGCTGATATCATATCTATTGCAGGTCTTTGTAGTCTCCTGTGCCACCGTATCAATCACTCCACGAAGGTTGTCCACTCCCCCTCGTAACGCGCCCCTCAATCCTCACGTCCATCAATCATCATCATGTCAGAGATACTGTGGCGCGAGTCGAAGAAAAGGAGGGTAGAGAAGATACAGAAAACTCCAACGTCGGGGCAGACCGAGGTGCAGAAAACTCCGACTTCTTGGCAGCCAGGACGCCCTGCATTGCCTGTAGTACCCACAGCCAAGCAGACAAGGACTACCTCCAAAAACAATAGGATGAGGAATCCCAGGGTGACAAACAGCATCCGTGGAGCAGTATCGGGGACTGTACAAGTCAAAGCACCACCGGATGTAGTGACTCCGGATACCACATTGGATTCTCTAAGCAACCCCAGTATCACATCCTCCACAATGAGGCGGCAGGCTGTGCAAAGTCCTCGTCCCGATTCGTTGGTATCATACAGAACAGTTTACACTGCTCCAACATCCTCCGAAGTGCTTGCGGTGGCATCCAGCACAACCAGTGGCATGCGAAGTGTCATGCACAAAAATAGTTTGTCGCTGGCATTTGTGCTCAACACAGTTAAGAGGCTACTGGAGCAGCACACCTTGAAGTATCAGCTGTTTAGTCTGGAAGACAAACTTCTATGCGCGAGTCATGAACACCATCCCAGACATGGCCTTCACCTTGCTGAAACACAATCTAGCAAATAGATATATTGTGATCATGAGTATGTGCAGATACGGCTACCCATGTCGAGTTCAGTGTTAACCAGAAATCAAACATTGTAGTGGTAATGGCTTCCTTCCCTACAGTTCAGTTTGCAGCTTTTAATACCACATTGTATCCAGCTCAAGAATGCCCTGACTAGTACACCATCACACATGATTGACAAGGTAGGTTCGAGCATTAGCAAGCTTTATCGCTTACACCAGTTTCTCGACAATGCCGAATGATTAGTCACCATCATTAATTTGCTAGAGCACAACACCTTTGCCATGAGAGTTTCTGATTGTGTTGCACACGGGGTAAGTAGTTCCTAGCGTTCCTGGCATGTTTGCACAATTCTCAGTGGGGCTTACTGGTTTCCTAGTGACAGGCAAGCTACTTTCTTACAGGACAAATCTCCCAGTTTCTCTATATCAAGTACTTCATGAGAACCTGGGAACGCAACCCTGGGCTTTACAATTCGATAATTGAGAGACCTTCACCTTCATTGATTGTTTTTGCAAGCACAGCATTGTATCATGCGCTACGCAAATGGCAGAACAATAACTGTGTAATGACAGTCAGGACCGCTGGTGCCAAAAAACCACATTGGATGTACACATTCAATATGACAAATGACGGCCGTAAGTTGGCATTGGACACTTGGGGAACGGTGCTAACAACATTTCAAGCGGTATATACGAAGTTGATGAATACATAGAACAAGCTGCCAGCTGCATACTGAGGAAAAGTGACCATGACGATCACCGCACAGCTGCGTATGCATGCCATCGGTGCAAAAACCAATGATTGGCACTCTGCCAGTGCTGGACAACATGTTCCCTGAGGAAATCGATGCTGACATGGTGTCAGCACTGATCGCGGAGCCCTTACTGGTGGTGCCTCCATATCAGCAGATGCAGATTCCACTGGCAGTCAACGAAAAATTGATTGACGCGGAGAATGGTATTTTTCCCCACAATGCCAATATTGGAGAGGATACTGGTGATGTAAAGTTTGACAGTTATAGAAGCAATGAGATTGGGGAGGGTACAGAGGGTGAAGGTGTGGGGGAGGACGAGGAGACTGGCAATACGGGACAGGTTGAGGAGTCTGGAGGTGAGAGTGATATATAGTATGGAATCAACTAAGATGCGACTGGAGCTGTGTATGCATCCATAAAAGTGGGTAAACAGAGACCTGCATGGTGACATTGCCAACATGAGGTGCTCCTACCAGCTACGTTAGAACGTACATCGCCATGGCAGCCATGTCCAACTTCTGGTGCCATGGTGGCCCCGGTGCCTTTCTTGCCGTAGCAGTTGCCGGATTGCTGGTTTGTTCCACTTCTCAGTGGCTTGCACTCAGAGCCAGTCACAGCTCTGCCCGCTTACTCTACTCGATCAATCTTGCTACCCTTCTGATATGGTTCCATCCACTGTTTGAAGTGCTTGCACCACCATGTCGATGCAGAGTGAGGTGGGGACAGCAGGGGCTGGTCGAAGTGGGGCGACAAGACCGTAACAGCTGCCAGGTCGCTCCAATCGTAGGCTCGCCAATGGCTTGCATGCCATGCTGCTTGCTGGCTTGCTCATTTCTTTGGCTCGCCTGCCGGATCGTAGTATCAAGATCTAAGCATGGCGATAGTGCAAAGCAGTAGTTAGTCAGCAGGCTGAAACTTTTTGGAAAGACAGGCTGAAACTTTCGGACAGAAAGTACCGATACCACAGAGACCAATTGCACAGCTAAAAACAATGGGTTCCATAGAATCTACAACTGTAGGAGTGTTGTCGAAGTTTTTGCATTGTGAGTGATCCCTCATACATGAATTACTAGTAGTGGCATGTTCATTTAACATTAGCACGGACCTAATTAAACGTCCGCAAAATACCCCTGTAACCTCGCCACTCAATCCAACATGTCATTGTTCTCTGCATCACCATCATACCAGCTGCCGTTGTAATTGTCACATTGTATTACACACCTTCTGGCTGTTTCTGATACACTGAGAACTGCACTACAGAAATCAGAAAGGTAGCCAGCATCTTGTCACGTCTTACATGCCATTGTACTCCTCATATGGTACTCACTATTGTACTTGTTGCATCTTACTCCCTATTGTACTTGACGCCAGAGTCCTGACTACCATCCCCCTCTTCGGCATCATACTCACAGTATCTTACTTGTCATCACACTTGTCTCATCGTAGAGCACAACATCTCGCTGTTTTTGACACTCTGAGAGCTGCGCTAATGTCCCAAAGATCACCAACATAGTCGTTGCAGTTTACTCACAGTCATAGTGACCAGCATGGTCCTGCCCGCCATCCTCCTTATCGACATCTACCCATCATGTCTTACTTGCCATCGTACCTGCTGCATCTTACTTGCTGTCATTCTTGCCAGCTGGGTCATGTCCATCATCCTCCTCCTCATTGGCATCATACCTGTCGCCTCTTGCTTGCCCTCGTACTTGCTGCTAGGGTGCTGACCACCATTGTCCTCATCGACAGTGTACTCGCAGTATCTCACTCGTCATCATAATCGTCTCGTCATATGGCCCAACATCCCACTGTTTCTGACAATCTGAGAGCTGCGCCTACTTCCCCAACATTGCCAACATAGTCGTCGCATCTTACTCACTGTCGTAGTCGCCAGCATGGCCACCACCTTATCAATTTCTACCTCTCACATCTTATTCACCATCGTACTCGCCGCATCTTACTTGCTCTCGTAGTCGCCGACATGGTACTGCCAACCATCCTTCTTATTGACATCTACCTGTCACTTCTTACTCGCCATCGTACCCACCACATCTTACTTGCTGTCGTTCTTACCAGTTGGGTTGTGCCCACCATCCTCCTCCTCATCGGCATCATATCTGTTGCCTCTTGCTTGCCCTCATGTTCACTGTCAGGGTGCTGACCACCATTGTCCTCATCGACAGTGTACTTGCAGTATCTCACTTGTCATCATAATCGTCTCGTGATATGGCCCAACATCCCACTGTTTCTGACAATCTGAGAGCTACGCCTACTTCCCCAACATCGCCAACATAGTCGTCGCATCTTACTCACTGTCGTAGTCGCCAGCATAGGCACCACCTTATCAATATCTACCTCTCACATCTTATTCACCATCGTACTCGCCGCATCTTACTTGCTGTTGTAGTCGCCGACATGGTACTGCCAGCCATCCTTCTTATTGACATCTACCTGTCACTTCTTACTCACCATCGTACCCACCGCATCTTACTCGCTGTTGTAATAGCTGCCTGGGCCGTGCCTGCCATCTCCCTCATATGCATCATATGCATCTTGTTCGCCATCGTACTTGCTGCCAGGCTACTGACCACCTTTCTCCTCATTGACAGTGTACTCACTGTATCTCACTCATCATCATAATCGTCTTGTCATTTGGCACAACATCCCCCAGTTTCTGATACTCTCAGAGCTGTGCTAATGTCCTGAAGAATGCCAACATAGTCGTATCTTACTCACTGTTGTTGTTGCTAGCATGGCCACCTCCTCATTGACATCATACCCATCGCGGCTTACTCACCATTGTACTTGCCCCCTTGGTCGAGACTGCCATCCTCATCGACATCGTGTGTGATATGTCTTACTCGCAGTCGTACTTGTCTGGTCGTATTGTTCCTCTTCCGACTGTTTCTGACACAGAGCCGTGCTAACAACATCATGCTCGCCAACATCCTCGTCGCATCTTGCTAGCTGGTGTACTCATCAGTTTATACTTGTCAGCTTCCAACTGTTGACACTCATAGAGCTGTGGATAGCATGTTAAGAACAGCCTATGCACACTGTGATACTTGTGAGTGATAACCGCGGTGGCTGGTGCAGCGTTGGACATGGTGGTAGGTGCCGTGATGTGTGCTTGCGCTGGATGCTTTCTGAGATAGCGTATAGCTGTATATTACATATAATGAATACAACTGGAATAAGTCACTACCCCTAGAATGTGGATGTGATTTGAGGCTTCGGTGTGATTTTCAGTGCTGTGACAGCTGCATCCCAATGCAGTCGCATTGACAGCTGTGTCTGGACACGTGGTGCCGTAACAGGTGTCATCCAGTTACTGTTTGCCATGACATTCTTCGTCCGGATGACACTCACTGCATCCAGATGGCAGATGCCCTGAAACTCCTCGTCTGGAAGGCATATGCCGTGGCAGTTGCATGCAAACACAGTCACCTTGACAGCTGCCTCCAGAAGGCAAATGCCCTATCACTCCTCATCTGGAAGGCATATGTGTTACACCTAGAATATTTCAAGTATGTAGCTACACTAGAGAGAGGTACGAAAGGATGACGGAGCGCACCCACAGAGTCTAGCAGGGAGATAAGGTCCGGAGTTGAGCTTACGGCCGTAACGGACCTAAGACGCATAAACTCCGGAGATGAGGGGAAGATTGCAAATGACGAGGTGCTTGGGCTAGGACCTCTCCCCCGAAAGGAGAGGATGGCCCGACATCTGCTGATGGTGTACGGACCGCCGGACTTGGGCTAGGACCCATCCCCCCGAAAGGAGGGGATGCCACGTCGCCTGCTGATGGCGCACGGAAAAGAGTCCGGTAGGGAAAGCACCCCGCCCGCTTGCATGAAATCTCACCTCCCCTTATCTACACCCTGCCAGGACCAATGGGTCACCCACGAGGTCCCTGCACCTCAGGGGAATCCAAATCCGAGTCACCATCTCTCATGACGGCTCTACTCAGATATAAGACCGAGGTTTTCCGCCCCGACGGAAGGAAAATCAGCACGAATATCCTCACCAACACTACCAACGAAACCCACACACAAGATCTAAGATTATTCCGCTGTGAATTATCGAAAGTAGCCTGATTACCTTTGATTCAACCCACACTCCGGTTACGAAACAACCCCAGCGACACACTATAATCTTAAGATCCAAAATCACCCTACTTTCGCGGAAAGGGACCAGCACATTACCCTATGAATTGAACCCCACAAATGTCCTACTTTGACGATACCTACTTCGAAGACCACCTTTATCTACTCAAACTATCTACCTTCTTGGAGCCCAAGTTACAATACTCCTTGGACTACATGTTCCAATCGATCGATACTGAAATAGCCAGCTACGATCTGTGGGACACATACAGTGACGGTCCTGTCCCTACTCCCACCCAAGAAGGTGACCACGAGCATCAGGAAAAACAAAAATTGCGTCCTTAGCGTCCAGACGCACTAGACGCTCTGGACGTTTCAGATGCAACCTGCTTAACTCGGACGCAAATCGCCACGGCACCATGTGTCTGGATGCAGTACGCCATGGCATTTGCTTACCGGACGGAGCGTGGCAGGGCATTTTCATTCTGGACGCACAGTGTCAGGGCATTTTCCTTCTGGACGCAGCCATGTCAGGGCATTTTCCTTCTGGACACAGCCGTGTCAGGGCATTTTCCTTCTGGACACAGCCGTGACAGGGCATTTTCCTTCTGGACGCAGCCGTGTCAGGGCATTTTCCTTCGGGACACAGCCGTGTCAGGGCAAATGGTGTCCGGACGACGCATGTCATGGGACCGTGGTTACGCTGGCTGTCAAGGGATGGAAAATCACAGCAAATACTCGTGTCGCATTCACAAACACGCAGCGGGTTCCAGGCATAGTGACTCAGTCCAGTTCTATTCTCTATATCTAATGTACATCTATATATGCTACTACCACACTTCGCGTTTCCAGCACAAGCACCCAGCGTCGCATTCATCGCCGATGTTTTTGATGCGCGTAGCATTGCTGAGTGCCGGAAACAAAGGAAAGTTGGCTAATACGACACGACGCGATGAGCACGACGTGAAGACCACGACGTGATGAGCACGACACGATGAGCACGACGACTATCAGCAGGATGGCAATGAGGACGCCGGCAGCATAGACGATAGGGAGTAGGAAACGGCGAGTATGAGAGCGAGTAAGAGGTGACGAGTATGGGTGCGAGTAGGACGCGACGAGTATGAGAGCGAGTAGGACGCGGCGAGGATGATAGCGAGTACGACACGGCGAGTATGATGGCAAGCTTCATGGCATGGTTAGCACAGCTCTCAGAGTGACAGAGACACTGGGAAGTTGTAGAATACACAGTGACGAGTCGATGTCAATGAGGGTGCCAGTGGCGAGGACGATAGCTAGTAGGAGGCGGCGAGCACGATGGCAAGCTTTGTGGCATGGTTAGCACAGCTCTCCGAGTGACAGGAAGAGCGGTGGGAGCTGGTACAATACGATGTGACAAGTATCATCTCGTTGAGGAGGATGTCGATGTGTTTCATGGCAGTGAGGATGGCGGCGAGTAATGTAGCAAGAATGGCGCGACGAGTAAGATGTTGATGAGGAAAATGTCGATGAGGAAATTGTTGACGAATAAGATATCATTAGTTTGATGGCGGCGAGTATGATGGCAATGCGAAGGACGACGACGAGTATCTAGGACGAGGTGAAAGGAGAAGAAAAAAGGGGTCTAGCAGCGATGAGGATGCCGAACCTTGCGCAAGCGCAAGTGTTGGTAATGGCTTGGCGCTTTGCCTTAACATCATAGATGCTGCGTCCTACTCGCTATCTATCATTCTCAATGCCAGCAATCTCATTGACATCGTACTCCTCACCTCGTATTGTACAACTCCCCGCCGCTGTCCCTGTCACGCGGAGAGCTGTGCTATCCACGCCACAAAGCTCGCCATCGTGCTCGCTGTCTCCTACTAGCTATCGTCCTCGCCGCCGGCACCCTTATTGACATCAACTCGTCACTGTGCATTCTACAACTTCCTGGTGTCTCTGTCACTCTGAGAGCTGTGCTAACCATGCCATAAAGCTCGCCATCATACTCGCCATGTCCTACTCGCTATCGTCCTCGCCGCGTCTTACTCGCTATCGTCCTCGCCGTGTCCTACTCGCTATCGTCCTCGCCGTGTCTTACTTGCTATCGTCCTCGCCGCGTCCTACTCGCTTCTGTACTCGTCACGTCTTACTCGCTCTCATACTCGCTGGGTCCTACGCGCTATCGTCCACGCCGCCTGCGTCCTCATTGCCATCCTCCTCATAGTCGTCGTGCTCATCGCGTCGTGCTCATCGCGTCGTGCTCATCGCGTCGTGCTCATCGCGTCGTGCTCATCGCGTCGTGCTGATTGCGTCGTGCTCATCGCGTCGTGCTCATCGCGTCGTGCTCATCGCGTCGTGCTCATCGCATCGTGCTCATCGCGTCGTGCTCATCGCGTCGTGCTCATCGCGTTGTGTCGTATTTCCGAACTTTCCTTTGTTTCCAACACTCAGAGCAATGCTATGCATTTCAAAAACAGCGGCGATGGATGTGACGCTGGGTGCTTGCGCTGGAAACGCGAAGTGTGGTAGTAGCATATCTAGATGTACATTAGATATAAAGAATAGAACTGGACTGAGTCACTATGCCTGGAACCCGCTGCATGTTTGTGAATGCGACGTGAGTATTTGCTGCAATGTTCCATGCCTTGACAGCCAGTGTAACCACAGTGCCATGACACGCATCGTCCGGATGCCATTTGCCCTGACACGGCTGCGTCAAGAAGGAAAATGCCCTGACACGGCTGTGTCCAGAAGGAAAATGCCCTGACACCGTGTGTCCAGAAGGAAAATGCCCTGACACCGTGCATCCAGAACGAAAATGCCCTGCCACGCTCCGTCCGGGAAGCAGATGCCGTGGCGAGCTGTGTCCGAATTCACATTGCCTGTGCGTTTTGCGTTGGGAGCAGTATGTGCGCTGCCAGGGTGCGTCCAGAGCGTCCCCAGCGCCTGGTGCATCAGGACGCAGCCTGTGCGTCCAGACACACATTTTTTTTCCTGATGAGCCCCAGAACTGGTATACACAATACTGGTCCAACTGTGCCCACCACCACAAAAGTGCTGAGTTCAACGAAAATGAGCTCTGGGAACTCTGCGACTATAACTTTGAAGACGACAAAACCATCTATACCGGAGATCCCCTCGACCTATACTAAGAATGTCTACCTCGTCCGACTTCAACATGCTCCCACTGGAAGCCCCCTGAGATCTGCTCCAGATCACCAATGGAACTCCGGCCCCTGAGCAAGCAATAGAGCTGGCCAACCCCGCGGTCTGGGTCTGGACCATGGCACGACAACAAAGGAAGGCGGAGAACGACCTGAGACAACTCACCTGGCTATGCGGCAACACGATTGATAGAACCGATCAGCAAATGCAACGAATCAAGGAAGCCTACAGGACACTGGCCGAGGGCACACGGCATGTATATAACCGGGTAAACGCTAACGAGGAAATTGCAGAAGCCTGGGTCCGCACTGAGTTGGCCAACACAGCCAACACCTACCAAACGCTTGCGTATAACGTCTGGCAAGCCATCTTGGAGCAAACAGACGAGGATAACCAATGACAAATATGCCAAGTGACCCAGCTCACCCGGGTCAATGACGCCCTCGCTTTCCTAGCCGAAGCCAACACCGCTCGAAGCCAGCATCTGGCCACCTTCCAGGGTAATGTAGAACTATGGGCAGCCGACCACCAGAGAAAGATGAACCGAGTCGAGGAGGAGCGACGACAAGCCAGGGAAGAGATTCGACGGATAGCCACCTATATACCCCTTCCAGGATCGCAGAATGCAAGGGCCCCGTCCCCGGAACCATTACAACTCTGGCGAAGCCCGGTCAGGCCACCCAGCACCAGTTCAGCTATAGCACCAGCGGTGCCTCCACCGCTACCAATGCGACCAGTTCTCTGGAGTCCAATCCGACTCGCCCCTGCTCCACCTACCCGCAGACAGAGACGAGCGGCAGTCCCGCCATCCAGCCCGCTGCTACCACCGCTCCCGCCGCTGCCAGCAGTTGGGGGTGCGGGAGGAAGTCGGGGAGGGTCTCCGCCATGACCCGGGCCGCCAGTCGGATCACCCTTGCCGCCTTCCAGTGAAGGCGATGACGACCTATACGTACAGAACATTCCAGCAGGAAGGCCCCCACCAGGAACAAGGGAGCCCACGAGAACCCAGCTGGCCACCATGCTCACGCCAGAGGAAATAGCCAGGCTGGTAGGAGCTGTGATCGCGGCGGCACGCCAACCTGAACAACCCGCGAACAGGGCCTGGATACACACCTCGAGGCTAAAAATGGAAAACCCCGAGAAATTCAACGGGAAAAGCTCGTCCACCTTCAACCAGTGGTGGCAGGCGATTATAACTGTGGTGCAGAGCAAAGTAGATGACCTTCTTGGAGTGGTTGATACGGTGGTTCCGGAGCCTCCAGTAAATACAATGTCAATAAATAGGCCAGGTAATATGGGAATCAATATCCGGACGGTAGAACTGATGACTTCAAACTCAGGAGATCTTATCTCTGGAATAATTGTGGTGCTGAGGAAAGCAGACAACTTTCTTCAAGTGGTTAATACAGTGGTACAGCAAAAGCAGATGACGTCCTGGAGTGGTTGATACGGCGGTAGCAGAGCCTGCAGTAAATACGGCAGTGGGCAAAAGGGAAGGCATTTGTGAAGGGCCAGAAGTGACGTGACAAGGGGTTTCCGTATTTCACATTGACTGCAAAATACAGAACATAAACCGAAATGCGGAAAGCCCAACCAAACCTGCAATTGCACTCATTAAAATCCGATTCTGTAGCCTCTATCATTCTGGCTGCCCTTTTCTTGACCTGGCCTCACCAAAACCTCACTCTTCACCTTCATCAATCATAGCGGTGAGATGCGCCCTGGTGAACCACGACTTACCAGGGATGAGAATTTAACATCTCGGTGTCAATGGCACCAGTGCGGGAAACACAGTCACACAAGGTTGGCTTCCAGAGGTCCTTGGGCACTTGCTCTGGGAGTGGCCATCGCTGCTGTCGCTACTGTCACCCTTGTGTCTCTCAGCAATGGGGTCTGAGCTGAAGCTTCTCTGCCACTTCTTTGCTCTGTGAGTGTCTTGCGACATTCCAGTAATGTAGTCCGACTTATGTGGGTAGCAGAAATCGCGGAAGCCTAGCTCATCAGCTAACAACATGAGGTGGCGGGATTGGCAGTCGAGCGGGGCCATTTGGCAGCTGATAACGTTGATGGACGCTAGGAGATCGGCATTGGTCTGGACGCCACTGTTCGGCAAGCAGGGGGAGCAGATAACGTGTCCTACGAAGTCAAACATTGTCTGCGCCTCGTGAGGAGGGGTGTCACCCCTGCCACTCACCGGATCACAATGGTGGATCACCAGGACACAGAGCGGCATGCACATCGACAGCAAGAAGAATGTCCACACTGTGTTGTCACTCCAAAGCTGTGCCATAACCTGCGGTGATAGCTTGTATGTGCCTCACAACATTCTTGCCATCTGCTCCACTTCAGCCGGTACCAGTTGGTCTCTTACGGTGTAATACTGCCGCAGTTCCAGAAGGCATCCGTATATGGCGTGTTGCTCATGCTTCGCCTAGAATCCCTTCACTACATCGAAGAGAGCGTGGATGCTGAGGGCAGGGATGTTGGTGAGGTGCTTCCACACATCGGTACCAAAAACATCATATTCGTCATCGACACCGCTCCTCGAGCTGTTGTCCGTGCAGTCAGGGTGGATGATGACTGCCCGGAACCGATAGACACGAGAGTTGTCACCAAACTCCCTGTGCTATCACCCAAGGAATTCCACCCTTCCCTTCCCTCCGCCAGCTGGTGGGAGGACATGAGATGGTTGTAGTGGGAACCATCTTGCTGGCTCCCACTCCCCTGCTCCCTTCTCCACGTCTCTCCTGTGGCCACCACGCTCGGTACGTCCATCTCCACCATCCCCACCGTCATCACCGCCTATGTTGCCGATAGCTGCTGGTGTCTGCGCAGCAACGGCATTTAGTGGCAAATGGGTCTTGTCGAAACAATCCCATAGGAACGCTCGGAAGGCACCCCACCACTCATGGTATTCCCCTTCCCAATCTTTGCAGTGCATTCACATCCCCTGGAACTGCGCCAAATGCTTCATAGTTGTCTCATCCAGAATAAGGATGTAGTATTGAATGCTCAGGCTGTTCGAATCCTTGACACCGGTTAATCCTCCGAGGCCGATGAGTGCCCAGATCTGCTCTGCATAGAGCGACCTCGCCCTCATGTCGATGAAGCGAAGGTGCTCAAATATCCAGTGGGTTTTGGTCGGAGTGTTGGGGTCACACTTGGAGCCCATCTTAGCATTTGACTGTGATTCGCTCGGTTTACAGTGGAAAGCACAGCTGGTGTTTGTACATTGGTAGTCAGTTGCAGACTCTAGCAGTGGAAGGGTTTGATGCGGTAGAATGGTGGAAGGGTTTGATTTGGTGGTTGATATGCTTATAAAGGCAGTGGGAAGGGGTTATATAAGATATCAATATTACAGCCAGAGAATATTGTAGAACCTTGGTGTTTATGTCTTTGATGTTCCAGAAGTGTATAAGGGAACAAACAATACAATAGCAATTTTATTCAGAAAGTCCAAGACGTACATGGATTGACGGACTCAGACCCATTTTACCAGCCTACTTCTGCATAATCACGCACGAGATCCTTGAGGGTCTTAACAGAGTATGTGACTGAACTACCGTACGTTCGGTCACGGGCTTACATTCAACTGCATATTTTTTTGGATTCTAACTCCCGTGACAATATAGTCACCACCAATGGGGATCATAAAAACACTTGCAAATAAAGTATATACCATACTGAGAGTATCGTACAGCCGGACAACACCTGCCATGGTATATGCCTTCCGGATGAAAAGTGCTAGTAGGGCATTTGCTTTGCAGACACAGAGTGTCAAGGCATATTTCTTCCAGACGACAAGTGCCAGGGCATTTGCCATCCAGACGCCGAGTGTCAACTTATAGTTCTTCCAGATGAGAAGTGACAAAGCATATTTCTTCCAGACGATGAGTGGCAGAGTGTATTTCTTCTAAATGACGCATGCCACAGCATGTGCTATTTGGATTACTAGTACCAGGGCATATACCTTGCAGACAACGAGTGCCAGGGCATTTGCCATCCAGAAGACAACTGTCAAGGTGTATTTCTTCAAGATGACAAACGCCATGGAATGTGCATTTCGGACGACAAGTGCCAGCGTATATGCCTTCCGGACAACGAGTGCCATGGCGTTTTGACTTCCAGATGCGGATGGTCTGTCTATATGCCTTCTGGACATGGTGGGGCAAGGCATATCTATCAATGGGTGCCACCGCAAATACCTCGAAACTGTGCTTGCCAGGACACATGCTGCTCCCAATCCGTGCAGGCCGTACATATGCGTACTAGACAAAGATAGGCACCGCAGCAGCCTTCTGGGTGATGATTGTCAAAGCGTTGCCTTTTCTTTCTGTCGACAAGTGTCAAGCATGTGGCGTCTAGTTATGTATGTGAGGGCATGTGCCTTCCGGTTAGCGAGAATCAGGGCAAATGCCTTCCCGACATGATGGGTCAAGGTATATTTCTTCCAGACGATGAATGCCAGGGCGTATTTCTTCTAGATGATGAGTGTCAGGGCATATAAATTCTAGATAATACATGCCACATCATATGCCTTCCGGACGACGAGTGCCAAGGCATTTTGCCTTCCAGACGGTGAGTGTGAAGCCATATTTCATTCAGACGACAAGTGTCCAGGCATATGGAGTCCAGACGATGCATGCCATAGCATATGCCTTCCAGATTTGTGTGCCAGGGCATTATGCCTCCCAGACGCAGAGTATCAGGGCATATTTCTGCCGGACGATGACTGTTAAGGCATGTTGTATCCAGACGACGCACGCCACAGCATATGCCTTCCGGATGACAAGTGCCAGGGCATTTTGCTTTCCAGACACAGAGTATCAGGGCATATTTTTTCCAGACGACGAGAGTCCAGGCATTTGTCTTCTGGACACTGTGCAGCAAGGTATATCTATCAACGGGTGCCATCGTAAGTATGACAGTGAGCTTTGTGGCATGGTTAGCACAGCTCTGAGAGTGTCAGGAAAAGCAGTGGGAACTGGTACAATACGATGTGATGAGTACGATATTGTTGAGGAGGATGTCAATGTGTTTGATGGCAGTGAGGATAGCGGTGAGTAACATAGCAAGAAAGGCGCGACGAGTAAGATGTTGATGAGGAAAATGTCGACGAATAGACATCATGAGTTTGATGGCAGCGATTATGATGGCAACACGAAGAATGACGACAAGTATCTAGGATGAGGTGAAAGGAGAAGAAAAAAGGGGTCTAGGAGCAATGAGGATGCCGAACCTTGAGGAAGCACAAGTGTTAGTAATGGCTTGGCGCTTTGCATTGACATCATACATGCTGTGTCCTACTTACTATCTATCATTCTCACTGCCAGCAATCTCATTGACGTTGTACTCCTCACCTCGTATTCTACATCTTCCCAGTGAATCTGTCACTCTGAGAGCTGTGCTAAGCATGCCACAAAGCTTGCCATCATACTCGCAGTGTCCTACTCGCTATCGTCCTCACCGCATCCTACTCGCTTTCTTACTTGTCACGTCTTACTCGCTCTCATACTCGCCGTATCCTATTCGCTAACGGCTACGCCATTGGAATCCTCATTGTCATCCTCCTCATAGTTGTTGTGCTCATCATGTCGAGCTCAATGCGTTGTGTCGTATTTGCCAATTTCCTTTGTTTCCGACACTCAGAGGAAACCTACGCACGTCAAAACAGCATTACTACATGTGATGATTGAGACAATGGATGTGATGCTGGGTGCTTGTCCTGGAAATGCGGAGTGTGGTAGTAGCATATATAGATGTACATTAGATATACAGAATAGAACTGGACTGAGTCACTATGTTTGAAACCTGCTACGTGTTTGTGAATGCAATGCGAGTATTTGCTGCACTGTTCCGTGCCTTGACAGCCAGCGTAACCACGGTGCCATGACACGAATCATCCAGATGCCATTTGCTCTGACGCAGCTGCAGCCCGAAGGAAAATACCCTGACACAGCTGCATCCAGAAGGAAAATGCCCTGCCACACTCCGTACTGTAAGCAGATGCCATGGCGAGCTCCGTCCGGATGCATGGGGCTGTGGTGAGCTGCGTCTGAATTCACATTGCCTGTGCGTTTTATCTTCGGAGCAGTATGTGTGCTGCCAGGGTGCATCCAGAGGGTCCTGAGCGTCTGGTGCATCAGAATGCAGCCTGTGTGTCCGGATGCAGATTTTTTTTCCTGATGTGTGCCTTGCCACTCCGTGTCCAGAAGGTAAATGCCCTGACACTGGTCGTCTGCAAGGAATATGCCTTGACACTTCGCGTCTGGAAGGCAAAATTCCCTAGCACTCATCGTCAGGAAGGTATGTGCCCTGGTACTTGCCATCTAGAAAGTACGTGCTGTGGCGTACGTTGTCCAAACGCCACATGCCTTGACACTTGTTGTCTGCAAGAAATATGCCTTGACATTCTGTGTCTGGAACGCAAAATACCATGGTGCAGGTTGTCCGGAAGCTACATACCTTGACAGTCGTTGTCAGGAAGAAATACGCTCTCAGCGACTGGAAGGCATACTATACCATGGGATTCATCGTCCAGTAGGCATATGCTGTGGCGGGCGTCGTCTGGACACTACTTACCTGTACACTCGTTTATAGTTTGGAAGAAAAGCTGTGGTTTGACACTCGTTGCCTGGAAGGCTAATGCAGTGCCCATCTTTGTTTAGTGCGGATACGCAGGACCGCCTCGTATTGCGAACGGCAGGGACTCTTACAAGTGTAGTCCAGCAGGTAGAGGCGCAGTCACATGTTGGAAGGTATACCTTGATGCACTGTGTCCAGAAGGCAAATGCCCTGACACTCATCGTCTGGAAAAAACATGCTCTGGCCCTCATCATCTGGAAGGCATATGCCATGTGGTGCGTTGTCCGGACGCCACATGCCTTGACACTTGGCATCTGGATGGCAACAGCCCTGGCACTTGTTGTCTGAAAGAAATATGCCTTGACGCTCTGTATCTGGAAGGCAAAATGCCCTGGCACTCATCAGCCAGAAGGTATATACTATGGTGTGTGTCGACCAGACGCCTCATGCCTTGACACTCGTCGTCTGGAAGAAATATGCCCGGACATTCTGTGTCTGGAAGGTAAAATACCCTGGCACTCCTCATCTGGAGGGCATATACTGTGGCGTGTGTCGACCAGATGCCACATGCCTTGACACTTGTCGTCTGGAAGAAATATGCACCGAGACTCTGCATCTGGAAGGCAAAATGCCGTGGCACTCATTGTCCGAAGAGCACATGCCAGGGCCTGTGTCGTCCGGACGCCACATGCTTGACACTCGTCGACAGAAAGAAAAGGCGTTGCTTTGACAATCGTCGCCCAGAAGGCTGCTGCAGTGCCCATCTTTGTCTCATACGTATACGCATGGCCCACATGGATTGGGAGTGATATGTGCACTGGCAAGCACAGTCCGGAAGTATATGCTGCCTCCTACTAGCTATCATCCTCGCCGCCAGCACCCTCATTGGCATCGACTCGTCACTGTGTATTCTACAACTTTCCAGTGTCTCTGTCACTCTGAGAGCTATGCTAATCATGCCACAAACCTCGCCATCATACTCGCCGCGTCCTACTCCCTATTGTCCTCACTGTGTCCTACTCACTCTCATACTCATCGTGTCTTACTCGCTCTCATACTTGCCACGTCCTACTTGCTATTGTCCACGCCTCCGGCATCTTCATTGCCATCCTCCTCATAGTCGTCGGGCTCATCGTGTCGGGCTCATCGTGTTGTGTCATATTTGCCAACTGTCCTTTGTTTCTGACACTCTGAGCAATGCTTCACGTGTCAAAACAGCATTAGTACATGTGATGATCGCATGATGGATGTGACACTGGGTGCTTGTACTGGAAACGTAAAGTGTAGTAGTAGCATATATAGATGTACATTAGATATAGAGAATAGAACTGGACTGAGTAACTATGCCTGGAACCCACTGCGTGTTTGTGAATGCAATACGAGTATTTGCTGTGATGTTCTTTGGCTTGACAGCCAGCGTATCCACAGTGCCATGACACATGTCGTCCGGATGCCATTTACCCTGACACAGCTGCGTCCAGATGGAAAATGCCCTGACACAGCTGCGTCCAGAAGGAAAATGCCATGACACAGCTGTGTCCAGAAGGAAAATGCCCTGACACGGCTGTATTCAGAAGGAAAATGAACTGTCACACTCCATCTGGTAAGCAAATGCCGTGGCGTTCTGCGTCCGGATGCACGTTGCTGTGGCGATCTGCATCTGCGAGTTTAGCAGGTTGCATGTGAAACCTCCAGAGCATTTAGTGCGTCCAGACACTAAGGTCACAAAAAAAAAAATTTCCTGATTAGTACCGATCAATGTCTGCCACTGCATATACCTCCGGACTGTGTTTGCTGGTACACATACCGCTCCCAACCCATGCTGGCTGTGCGTATGAGTACTAGACAAAGATGGGTACCACAGCAGCCTTTGGGGCGACGATTGTCAAAGCGACACCTTTTCTTTCTGGCGATCAGTGTCAAGTATATGGCGTCTGGATGACATACCCCACAGCATGTGCTTTTCGGAAGACGAGTGCCAGGGCATTTTGGCTTCCAGACAAAGAGTATCAGGGCATATTACTTCCCGACGATGAATGTCAAGGCATATGGTGTCCAGTCGAAAGACTCCACAGCATATTCCTTCCTGATAATGAGTACCAGGGCATTTCGCCTTTCGGACACAGAGTGTCAGGGCATATTTCTTTCAGATGACGAGTAGCGAGGCATGCTGCATCTGGTCAACACACACCACAGCACATGCCTTCCGGATGATGAGTGGCAGACCATTTTGCCTTCCAGACACTGAGTGTCAGGATATATTTGTTCCGGACGTCAAATGTCAAGGCATGTGGGGTCTGGTTGACGTACGCCACAGCATATGTCTATGGGACGACGAACCCCACTGCATAAGCCTTCTAGTCCGCGAGTGTCAGGGCGTATTTCTTCCAGATGACGAGTGTCTAGCAATTGGCATCTAGATGACGACCACCGTGGCATGTGCTTTTTGGGTGACGAGTGCCATGGCATATGCCTTCCAATCGACGAGTGCCATGGCATTTTGTGTTCCAGACAAAGAATGCCAGGGCATATTTCTTCCAGATGACAAGTGTCAAGGCATGTGGTGTCCGGACGATGTACGCCACAGCATATGCCTTCTGGATGATGAGTACCAAGGCATTTTGCGTTCCAGACACAGAGCGTCAGGGTATATTTCTTCCAGACGATGAGTGTCAGGGTATTTGCCTTCTGGATACAGCGTGCCAAGGGAAACCTTCAGACGCGTGACTGTGCCTGTACCTGCTGGACTGCATTTGCTCGTCAGCGCCCATGCGGTTCTCAATACGTACCGGCCGTGTGTATCTGCACTAAACGAAGATGGGCACCACATTAGCCTTGCAGGCAACAACTGTCAAAGCACAGCCTTTTCTTCCAAACTATATACGAGTGTATTGGTAAGTATAGTGCAGATGACACGAGCCACAGCATATGCCTACTGGACAATAAATCCCACGGTATATGCCTTTCAGTCGCCGAGTGTCTGGGTATATTTCTTCCTGACGATGAGTGTCAAGGGATGTGGCTTCTGGATGATGCCTGCCATGGCAGATGCCCTCCGGATGACAAGTGCCAGGGTATTTTGCCTTCCAAACGCGTAGTGTCAGGGCATATTTCTTCCTGGCGACAAGTGTCAAGGTATGTGGCGTCTGGATAATGCAAGCCATGGCAAGTGCTTTTCGGACGATGAGTGCCAGAGCATATGCCTTCCAGATGATGAGTGCCTCGGAGTTTTGTCTTCCAGATGCCCAGTTTAAGGGTGTATTACTTCCAGATGACGTATCCCATAGCATGTGCTTTCTGGAAGATGAGTGCCATGACACATGCCTTCTGGACGATGTGCACCACGGTATTTTGTGTTCCAGACATTGGGTGTCAAGGCATATTTCTTGCAAACAACAAGCGTCAAGGTATGTGGCATCCGGACGATGCACGTGAAGGCATGTGCATTTCGGATGGTGAGTACGAGGGCATATGCCTTCTAGATAACAAGTGCCAGCGCGTTTTGCCTTCCAGATGTGGAGTGTCAAGGCATATTTCTTGCAGACGACTAGTGTCAGGGCATTTGCCTTCTGGACACAGTGCGGCAAGGTGTATCTATCGACATGTACCACCACATATACTTGTGGACTCCGCTTGCCAGTGCACATGCCACTCCCAATACGTGCCGGCCATACGTGTGTGTACTAGACGAAGATGGGCACCACAGTAGCCTTCCAGGCGACATTTCTCAAAGTGGGGCCTTTTTTTTGTGTCGACAAGTGCCATGCATGTCACGTCCAGACGACGCACACCACGGCATGTGCCTTCAGGTCGGCGAACATCAGGGCAAATTCCTTCCAGACACAGCGTGTCAAGGTATATTTCTTCCAGATGACAAGTGACAGGGTGTATTTCTTCCAGACCACAAGTGTCATAGCAGGTGGCATCAGGACAACGCCCACCACGGCATGTGCTTTTCGGAAGATAAGTGTCAGGGCATATTTCGCACTGATAGTGCATGCCATAGCATTTTGCCTTCCAGACGTAGTGTATCAAGGTATATATCTTCCGGAAGTCGAGTGTCAAGTTATGTGGCATCCGGATGACGAGTGTCAAGTTATGTGGCATCCGGATAACGAGTGTCAAGTTGTGTGGCATCTGGACGATCCCTGCCACAGCATATGCCTTTCGGATTACGAATACCAGGGCATTTTGCCTTCAAGATACCGAGTGTCAGGGCATATTTCTTCCGGACGACAAGTGTTAAGGTATGTGGCGTCCGGATGATGCCTGCCACAGTATATGCCTTCCATACGATGAGTGCCATGGTATTTGCCTTCCAGAGGTAGTGTATCAAGGCATACATCAGGAAAAAATTAAGAAATTATCCCTGCACGTTGGTAAGAACGACCTGTGTCGGTAGGTTTGCTAGCTTCCGTAGCTCCGGTAAGGATACTGAATCTTAGCAAAGCAACCACCCACTTACGGACGCTAGCAAAGGTATGGACGCACCACCAATCTTACCGATACAACCACCAATATTAGCAACACAACCACCAACCTTACCGACACAACCACCACCTTACGGGAGCTAGGGAAGCTAGGGAAGCTAGGGAAGCTAGGGAAACTCGGGAAGCTAGGGAAGCTAGGGAAGCTAGGGAAGCTAGGGAAGTTAAGGAAGCTAGGGAAGATAGGGAAGCTAGGGAAGCTTATGGGAGCAACGAGTGTACACTGTGAGCAGTTTCATTACTAGTTATAAGGCTACAACACGCAGTTGGCTATGCGCTTCGATCGCACAGAAAATCAATTATTGTATTTAAAATCTATATATATATTCTGATACAAAGTCCAATGTCCCAAATCTCGTCATGAAGTTCAGAGCAGCGCGAGGAGAATGAGGCCGGCATGGAGAATGATAGCAGACAAGCAACCGGTACAAGCTGTAGGCCAGCAAGAAGAATACAGGCAGATGAGCAATGAGTACGAGATGAAATTCAGTGAGAAGAATGAGGCAAGACGAGCAACGCATATGAGATGTAGGCCAGTGAGGAGAATGATGGCAGAGGAGGAACACCTACGAGATATAAGTCAGTGAGGAGAATGAGGGTAGACAAGCAATGTGAACGAGATGTAGGCCAGCAAGGAAAATGACGGCGGATGAGCAACGCAAATTAGATGTAGGCCAGCTTTGAGAATGACAGCAGATGAGCAACGCATACTAGAGGTAGACCAGTAATGCCTAACATGGTGTTTCTAGCACACGTCCGTATCTAGGTCAGTGGTAATGAGGTCAAACGAGCAACACGTAGTAGCAGTGACCAGCAAGGAGAATGAGGCCAGAGAGGCAGCACGTACAAGATGTAGACCAACATGAAGAACAACAGCAGATGAGTAACGTGTACATGATGTTGGCCAGTGTGGAGAATGATGGCAGACGAGGAACACCTATGAGACGTAAGTCAGTGAGGAGAATGATGGCGGACAAGCAACGTGAACGAAATGTAGGCCAGCTAGGAGAATGACAGCAGACAACCAATGTGTACACGAAGCAGGCCAGTGATGCCTAATATGGCAGTTCTAGGACACGTCTGAATGTAGGTCAGAGGTAATGAGGTCAAACGAGCAACGCATAGTAGCAGTGGCCAGCAATAAGAATGAGGCCACATGGAAAGCGCGTACGAGATGCAGGCCAGCGTGAAGAATAACAGGAGACAACCTATGCGTACGCGATGTTGGCTAGCGAGGAGAATGACAGCAGATAAGGAATGCCTACAAGATGTCAGTCAGCGAGGAGAATGATGGCGGACGAGCAATGCAAACAAAATGTAGGCCAGCTAGGAGAATTACAGCAGACAAGAAACACATATGAGAAGCAGGCCAGTGATGACTAATACCGCGTTTCTAGCACACATCCTAATGTAGGTCAGCAGTAATGAGGTCAAACGAGCAACACGTAGTAGCAGTGGCTAACAAGGAGAATGAGGCCAGATAGGCAACGTGTCACGAATCTGGCATGACAGGCTCCTGGGTGCCACGGCCGGCACTGCCATCAGCCTCACCAGCCTGTGGCTCCTCCCCATCTCCACTGCCGAAGCCGTGGTCATCCTTCGCACCTAGGCACTGCGCTCGATCATATCGCTCTGGTAACGATATCCCTCAAATCCGACCACTGGCCAGTCTAGATCCTTGTCCTTTGTTTCCATTTGGGTATGCTTGTGCGTCCTTTCTCCTATCCGCATTACGAATGTGTTTCCCTTTGGTTATACTTGTGTATCCTTTCTCTGTTCCTTACTGCTTGCGTGTCTTTTCTCCTGTTGCCTCAGATAGAGTGTTGGCCGTGTGGCATCTGCGTGCGATCATGTGTTTCCTTGGGCGCAGTGATGGAGTCATGATGAGGAGGAACTGTGTCAGTCTTGTGGGCTAGCTGTACTTCCACAGAGGAACGAAAAAGTATAAAGGAAGGGCGCGGTAGCTAGTCTGGAGATTCTTTCTCCACACAATCTATTATCTCTCTCCACAGACCTCTCTCTCTACCTCTCTGACCTGCAGCTGCGACCACCACCTGTAAGAACTAGTAATAGATAAGGGCGAAGCAGGATACCGCCAGAGCGAAGCCAAATACCGCAAGGATACCACGCTGGGCGTGAAGTGATAGGGGCGAAGCAGGATACCACCACAGTGAAGCCCACTAGCGCAATGATACCACGCCAGGCGTGAAGAGATAAGGGCAAAGGAGGATACCACCACAGCGAAGCTGAATACCGCAACAATACCATGCTGGGCATTATGAGATAGGGGCAATGCGGGATACTGCCAGAGCAAAGCCGAATACCGCAACGATACCATGCCAGGCACAGGCAGAAAAGGACAAGGAGCGGATACAGCCCACCCTATGTCGCCTGTCGAGTAGCACGGACTAGGGACATGGATCTTGACACTAGATTGCATCTCCAAATCGATACCTGACGTAGCAAGGCAACCCACATAGTGGAGTCTCACAACAAAGACACTGAGGACCCCCTCAACCTCTGAGAATTTAGGGAAGTCCCTGACGACCAGCAAGCCCAGAGCCCCGTGAGACCAGAACCACAATCGAGACCACAGACACCTGAGTCACCAGAACAACATACCGTATTATCTCACATAAGAGGTACCCCTATAACCGTCAATATTAAAGGTACTAGCACGCTCGGCGCGCGCTAGAGCGCATAGGGTTAGCGCGCCGAGCGGTTTTGAGATGTCAGGTGATCAGCTCAAGTACGCGGAATAGGGGATACAGTTCGCTGGCAGTATCACCAACTACCCAATATCTCCACAGCTTTGAAGAAATGCAGCTACCAATCATTGACGACCAAGCATCAGGCTCTACGCAGTCGGTGGAAATCCTCACGACAATCCTTTCGCAAGTTTCCTTACACCTGGCTGCCAATACACCTCGAACCCCTAGCAGCAAGCGTTTACCGGTTAAATTCAAACAACGGCCGGGACCTCGCAAACAGCCAATTGCCGTGGTTGCTCACTGGGTTCCTCCAGCAGCGGCCACTCCTTCCCGAGCCAAGAAATGCAGAACAGTTGAGTTTAAGCTTCGAGTATTGTCCTGGGCAGAACACACGCAGGTGGACGATAGGAATGGTGGGCAACGGAAACCTACACGTAAAGAAGTACAAGTACGATTCGGACTGAAGCAAAAGAATCAGGTCCCCAAATTGAAGAAGGTACATTGTGAGATGATAAGGCTGTTACAGGATATTACTAATTATTGTGGTCTCCACAGAATGAGGCATTGCTGCTTCAAGCAAGTCAATACACCATACGTATACGGCGCAGCAACCCACGGTGGAAGGAACTTGAGAAACAACTATGCGATGCGTTTAAGGAGCGGCAAAAACTCGGACGCATTGTACGCCGCAAGTGGTTCGAGTGTACCTCGAAGGAATTGTTCACTGAGATCTATCCTCATTCCACTGTTGAATTTTGCTTCTCCGATGGCTGGTTCTCGCGGTTCCTTCACCGCAACGATATCACACTTCGTATCATCACAAACCAAGCTCAGGCCACACCAGCACAGCATTGTGAGATGATCATCAACTTTCTATGTTTCAATCGACGGAATTCACAACTACGAGACGCTAGTGAAGATGCAGTTTACGTGGTCGGCTGGTATCTCACCTCCAACATCATCAATATGGATCAAACGCCACTACCCTGTGAGTATCTGGAGGGAAAAACCTATGAGATGAAAGGTAACAAAACTGTGTGGGTTAAGAGCCAGAAATCCGGATGTGGAAAGTGGCAAGGCAACGATGCAGTTTACCATCTTTGCCGATGGAGTAGCTCGTGTCTTGCCACTCTTGATTTTCTGGGGTATAGAGGCAAGTAAAACAAGAGTTAGGCGGCACGAAGCATCACAGTACGATACTCGAGTTGAGGTTGTTTTTAATGGCAAAGCCTACGCAACTACTGCAACCATTCTCCATTGGCTGTCGAAACAGCTTCTACCAGAGCTCGGAGGGCTGCCTTCTCTTCTTATCATGGATCTTCTCCGCTCACATCAAACCAAGCCGGTAAAAAAACTCCTGAAAAAGAATGATGTTACTTTGTTATTGGTTCCCGCTGGGTGTACTGGTATTGTACAACCTGTCGATATCTCATTCAACAGGCCATTCAAGGATATGCTTGAGGAAGAGAGTGACTAGGTGTTCGAACAAGCAGACAATAATATCGATCCAGATGACATCACCGGAAGTAGCGCAGTGGGAGAGATGAGGGTTATGATGACTAAATGTGTTGGTGCAACTTGGGAAAGATTCTGTCAGGAGAAGAGGGAGGTTATTATCCGAAGCTTTCGTTGCACTGGTGACTCTCTATCTATCGATGGGACATCCGATGGCGAGATATCCATCAAAGGGCTACCAACTCCCCACTTGATAACTGCTCTTCAGGACTGAAAGACTCGAGGAGCACCTACTGCACAGGAAGATGCAGCGAGTAGCAGCGATGACAACTTGAAAGACTCATCATCATCAGAAGACAAGCAAGATGATAAAACCCAGCCCGAAGCGTCTGATGCAACTCGCAGTAAGCCCAGGGTGCGTGGTGTGTCCGGCCATGGCAGAGCAGGCAGAGCAGGCAGAGGTCAGGGACGTGGCCGTGGCAAAAACCAAACACCCGTTCACCTAACAGCTTCCACCACTCCAGCCATAGGTGGCGACTCACTCAGAGACCCATGTCACCCATCTGTACCTCAATCCACTGCACCAGCCCCACGCCGCGTTGCACTGGCCACACGCCGCCCCATAGCATCAGCTACACGTTGCGACGCAGTACCAGCCGCAGAACCTGCAGCTGCACTGGCCGACTTGCCAGTTGGACCCCCAGACGGAGGCACCAATTCGTTCTCAGCGTTCCTCTCGGCGGCTGCACGTAAAGCTCGCGACTCCCTTTCAGCATCGATATTGGTGCACTCGACATCAAAGCGTACAGCCCTGCCAGCAGTAGGAACTTGGCGAAGTGCCAGACTAGTAGCGAAACCTCAACGCAGTCATGTCATATCTTTCCCACAGATTACCGACACGGAGGGTGATGAGGATAACGATGAGGATGGTCTTGAGTACGACTTTCATTGGCATGCAGATGAGTTTTAGTCACATTTGTAGATCTGTATGTAGTCAATTTGATACAGAGCACTGTGCTCCTGAAAATTCAAACTTTGTACACAAGCGCGTTTTAATATCGCGCTAGTCCTTAAGCGCACTAGCGCGCTAGTGCGCGCTAGTACCTATAATAGTGGCAGTTATAGGGGTACCTCTTATGTGAGATAATACGGTAGAAGAATGGCGGAAGGATCAGGCACAGGGGGAAGCGGACCTCACCCGCTGACAACGGAAATGCTGCAAACTCTCTTAGCAGCACGCAACAAACTGCCGTAGAACAGTTACCCAAAGCTCTGGGACCCCAAACCGCTCGAAGGAGAAAAAGCAAAATTCAAAACATTCTTGGCTCAGTGTGAGCTGAAATTCAGAACAGAAGGGAACCAATGCGACAACGATGAGACAAAGATAGGATACGCATCCTTCCTACTCTGAGGGGTGGCATGGAATTGGGGGGAAACATTTCTCAACCAGGAAGGAGGAATCAACTTAACATGGGAGGAACTGAAAACCAACATGAAGTATGCTTTTGGCCAAGTAGATGCCGAGGAAATAGCATTCGAAAAATTCCAGAAAATACAACGGGGAAATCGAACAGCAGCTACCTATGGGGCGGAATTCTAGCGAATTAAGGTGGATCTCCCATATGCAGACAATGTGTGTATCGTTCGATTCCGGGATGGGCTACACCCAGAGGTAAAGCGACATCTGGTCATGAGTGAAACACCAGCCACGGTTCTGGTGGACTATGCGACCGCCGCCATCAAAACTGATAGCCACTTATGCAACCTCAGAGTTATCAGCCGGAAACCTGCAACCAACCCAGAAGCTCGATTCCATGTACTCACAAAAGAACCCCCACTGGTACCCCCAGGGGACCCAATGGACTTAGACACCACCAAACGCTTCAGATTCGCATAAAGACCCCAGAACCGATTCCGACGAACAGGCACAGACGAATGCTATAAATGCTGGAAAAAGGGACACTTCGCGAGGGAGTGCCCGTAACCCAAGAAAGCAAGAATCCCATGGAAGAAACCATACAGAGCTGCAGAAGCGACATTCGAAGAGACCACCGAAGAAGAACCATCAGAAAATGATGGCTCTCGGGAATATACGCCGGCAACAGTCACCTAGGGGAGAAGCCAGTTGCAGAAGAAGAACCACCATACCTAGTACGAACCACCCACTACGACCGAGAAGAGAAAATAATGATCAAAGTCAAAATCCAAGGAAGGAACAGAGGGGAGCACTCCACCACAGCCCTGGTCAATAGTGGTGCATCCGAAAACTTCATTGACAAGGCCTATGCCGAAGCTAGCGGAATAGCAATGCAATCAAAAGCGACACCGCGACGAGTACTAACAGTGGACAGTAGCAAAGTTGCTGGTGGGCTGGTAACCCACGACAGTCAAGTCCATCTTACTATCAACCATCACGAGGAGCAGATCCAGCTACACTGCATCACAATCGGAAACGCCCCGATCATTCTACGGCTCCCATGGCTCAAGCTCCACGATCCTGTGATAGGATGGAAAAATCACAGTGTGAGATTTCACTAGGACCACTGCGCCGAAAAATACGTACCCAGCTCGCCAAAAGCCAACACAATCCCAGAAGAGAAGGTCACCGAACAATACTATCAGAAAACACTGGAAGAAGGAAACTGGGAGATTGGTGAAACAGACCCCTGGGAGGTATGCCAGACCATAATGGACCTAATCAAGGAAACCTCATGATCTAGAGCAAATCCAACCATTCCATCAGATTATCACGTGTTCCTCGAGGTCTTCACTGCAAAAGAACCTACAGCACCTCCACCCCACCGCGTTCAGGACCACCAAATCCCACTAGAGGAAGGAAAGATGTGCCCATATGAGCCTCTGTGACACCTGAACGACGAAAAAATGAAGGCCCTCAAAGAATACCTAGAAATCAATGAAAAGCGAGAATGGAACCGGGTATCCACCTCCCCTGCCGAGGCACTGATACATTTCGTGAAAAAAAAGGACTGAGGACTACGCCTGTGCAGAGACTACCACCAGTTAAACGAGATCAATATCAAGGATCGGACACCATTACCACTAATCGGAGAATCTCTTAACTGAACTATCCAGTGCCACTATCTACACTAAACTCGACATACAAGACGCATATTACAACCTCCGAATATCAAAAGGGGACGAGTGGAAAACAGCATTTTGAACTCGCTACGGGCTGTACGAATATTGCGTCATGCCATTCGGCCTGACCAATGAATCTGTATCATTCCAACGGTGGATGAACGAGATCCTAAGCGATTACCTAGACATCTTCTGCATAGCCTCCCTGGACAACATCTTAGTGTTTTCACAGAACAAAAAGGAACACTGGGAACATGTCCGTGCAATGCTCACACAAGTACAAGACACCAGATTAACGCTGAAGGCATCAAAACGCGAGTTCCACACAACGGAGACAGAGTATCTGGGATATGTCATAGCACCAGAAAGACTAAGAATGGATGAAGAAAAAATCTGGACAATCAAAGACTGGAAGGAACCAACAAACATCAAAGGAGTGCAAAGCTTCTTGGGCTTCGCAAACTTTTACCGACGGTTCATCAAAGACTTCAGCAAAATTATGACGCCTCTATCCTCCCTGACAAGAAAGAAAAAAGCATGGGAATGGGGTGACAAGCAGCAAGAGGCATTTGAGACACTCAAGGAAGCACTGACCATGGAACCAATACTATAACACTTCGACCCCGAACAACCCGTCACCATCGAAACAGATGCCTCAGATTACCCCATAGGAGCAATCTGCTCACAACCCGACAAGAAGGGAATCTTGCACCCTGTAGCATACTTCTCAAGAAAACTCAAGGACCCAGAGCGCAACTACGATATCCACGACAAAGAACTGCAGGCAATCGTAGACGTGCTATGAAAATGAGATACTTATTGCAAAACAACAGGACCAAAAATCACAATCCTGACCAATCACAAAAACCTGGAATACTGGAAAATGAAGAAAGACCTGAACCTTTGGCAAGCCTGGTGGGGCGAGTGGCTGTCCAACTATGATTTCATGATTACGTATCAACCTGGAAAACTAGCCGGCAAGCCAGACATCCTCTCTAGAGAGTCAGGAGGCTCTCCCTGGAAAGGGGATATGAAGCATTGGCAGAACCATGGCCGAATCCTGTTACCTGAGGAAGCATTCGAAGCACTCCAGGCCAATACAATGGAAACCATCAACTCAAAATAGACAAGGAACTCCTGAATGAAATCCGGACTCTAAGCACTTCAGATAAAGAGATCGAAGAAATCCGAAGGAAAAAGGCGAGCAGGACCACCCAGGACGGAAGGATAGCGCTAGGACTATACGAAGAAAACAAGGGGCTCTTAATGTACAAAGGCCTGATATGGATCCCTGACAACTACAAACTACAACTCCCCATATTGAGAGACCACCACAAAATGCAAGCGGTGGGACACTTGGGCCGAGCAAGAACACTGGAACTCATTTGCCGAAACTTCCACGGCCAGGACAACAAAAGTATGTAGACAGATATGTCAACCACTGTGACACGTGCTAGCGAATCAAACCAATCCAACACCTATCATTTGGATTGCTCAGATGACTAGAACCGCCATACCGACCTTGGGAGGCGGTATCAATGGACTTCATCATGACACTCCCCACAAGCAACGGAAAGGATGCGCTATCGGTAATCATTGACCGGCTGACAAAAATGGGGCATTTTGTAGCATGTCAATGCACAATGGACCCCAAGGATCTAGCCGACCATTTTCTCCAACAGATAATCAGACCCCATAGACTACCGAGTAGTATTGTATCAGACAGAGGGCCCCAGTTTACCACAGACTTTTGGAAACAAGTAGCGAAAGCACTCGGGATATCATGGAACCTTAGCACAGCTTACCACCCAGAAACTGACGGACAAACAGAAAGAGCCAATGCCACTCTTGAGCAATATCTCCAGGCATATTGCAACTATCAGCAGGACGACTGGGAGAAACTATTGCCAATTGCTGAATTCTGCTACAACAACACCCAAACCGGAACCACAAAAATAACCCCCTTTTTCGCCAACTATGGATATCACCCTTGATTGATGCCAGATCTCAGCACACGCAAAGACAAAACACTGGATGTATCGGAATATGTTGAGGCATTGAGGAAGCTGCAGGAAGACCTCCAAGCGGAAATCAAAGAAGCACAAATGGCTCAAGCAGAGCAAGCCAACAAGACACAACATCCATATTCAGAACTGAGTCCAGGCGACAAGGTCTGGCTCAGAAGAAAGAACATCCGAACTATCTGACCCTTGAACAAGCTGGACTACAAGCAGATAGGCCCATACACCATCCTCGAAAAGGTCGGGCCATGAGCATATAAACTGGACCTCCCGGCCACTGTCAAAATCCACCCAGTCTTCCACATCAGCCTCCTCGAACCCACAGCCAGTACAGAACCCATCCCCGGACACAACCAGCCACCACCCCCTCCTGTTATCATCCAAGAACAGCAGGAGTGGCAGGTAGAAGAAATCCTGGACTCCCGACGCCACAGAAACCAAATTCAGTATCGAGTCAAGTGAACTGGTTTCCACGACCCTGACCGTACCTGGTATTCAGCCCAAAACTTCGAAAACTCACCCGACATTGTCTGCCAATTCCACGAGAAATACCTCGAGAAGCTAGCGCCGACCAACTAGCATGTGTACTATCACCTCTGTCTACACCAACGAAGGCTGGACCTTCGCTAATAACAACCCCACCCCGATTGAACAACACAACAAATGGACTGCCGCCCAAGCTACCACCACCAACGGATGGGGTACCCCCCCACTGACAGCCCCCTCCCTGCCACTATCCACCGTACGCTAATCCCACATCGACGACCACGCCTCCCTCCATCGGATGGCCTGCTATGACGACTACTGCCACACCCATCGCCAGAAGAAAGACAACAATTACTACCCCCGCCAGAACCACCGCCGTCACTGTTGGGTACAGACCTGCAACTGCCCGCTCCCATACCCAGAAGAAATATTTGACATAAACTGTGAACGACGTCTCAATCCCGCCAAGGACTGCACGGACTGGTAACGAGGAAAGCAGGTCTGCTCCGACTGCTGGTTCCTCTTAAATATGGAGAACCACCACCTTTGCTGCTACACGACAGCCCCACATGAACCCCTGGCCGATATCACACCACCCGAGGAAGACCAGCAAGCCCCAGCTGCCACACCAACCACCACGCTACAGGATGAGAAAATCACCCTCCTGGGTGAAATCATCACCATGATACATGAAACAACCACCCAGGATGCCTGCCGCAACCATCTGGTACACCAAACGCTTGCGCAGCACATGAACGACTTTCATGACGCAGACCAACAGCAACTCCAAAGAATGACCCCCACACTGGGAACCATCATCACTGAACAGCAACAAATGAATGAACAAATCCAAGCCCGGCAGAAGGCTTGCTGTCCCATTCACATCTATTGCACCCCCATCTGCCACTGCACCACTAAGACCCAGCCTGACCTCACCAGAGCTTCGGTCTGGACAGGGGACGTACTGTCACGAATCTGGCGTGACAGGCTCCTGGGTGCTGCGGCCGGTGCTGCCTTCACCCTCGCCAGCCTATGGCTCCTCCTCGTCTCTGCTGCTCCAGCCATGGTCATGCTCCGTGCCTAGGCGCATCGCTCGATCATATCACTCTGGTAGTGATATCCCTCAAACCTGACTGCCGGCCGGTCAAGATCATTCTCCTTTGTTTCTGTTTGGGTATGCTTGTGCGTCCTTTCCCCTGTCAGTGTTATGAATGTGTTCCCCTTTGGTTATGCTTACGTGTCCTTTCTCTGTTCCTTACTGCTTGCGTGTCTTTTCTCCTGTTGCCACAGATAGACTGTTGGCTGCCCAGAGGCTGAGTGCGATCATGTGTTTCCCTTGGGCGCAGTGATGGAGTCATGATGAGGAGGAACTGTGTCAGTGTTGCAGGCAAGCTGTGATTCCACAGAGGAACGGAAATGTATAAAGGAAGGGTGCAGTAGCTAGTCTGGAGATTCTTTCTACACACAATCTGTTATCCTCAACCCCACCCCGACGTTTTCGCCTTGAACTTCTCTCTCCCGCCATTGAACATGTCCAAATCAATCTCAAAATGTTCCTGAAGAGTCCGCCTACATACCCATTGGCTGGAAAGTCAATTCCCTACAGTTTGGTTTTCGACCCCCACCCCCCGACCCGCCCTCAGTCATCACGGACCCTGCGTATCCACCCATCACCAACATGGCCACAGCCTTCCTCATGCTCCCCTCTGGCCGCGGCCTGGGATCCAAAGACATTTCTCCGGTACCTTCACATTCTGAAGCTAGAGGCAGTTACGTTCGCACATCTGCTAAGCGCCCCTGTGAGGACAGCGACCCTGAATCAGACTCTGAGAGCAAAGATAACACTGAAGCAAATACTATGGAGCAGATGGACTTCCAGACCATGGCTAGTCAGCATATCACTGGCACCCAGGCGCTTGGTGATGCCGATGACAAACCAGGTTACCTTGGGGCCGAATTACCACCTCCACTCACTGCTGAACACACAGCCCTCCCTGCCGATTTCGAGATCATTACAGCCTCTGCTATGGAGCAGCTGTATCAGCGAATTATTGCCAATGTCAATGCCTCCGTATCCGCAAGTGTGGCTACCGCCTCCCTCAACATAAACAACAAACTCCAAAACCAGGTCAGCCTGCTCAATTCTCGGATGAACAAGATGCAGCAGCAGCTCATTGCAAACCAGAGAAACATCCAACCTCCCCCTGCGACCATGATGGCAGCAGCCCTGGTCAAGAAAATCCTGAAAAAGAAATTGGAGAAGAAAAATACTGCGGAGGGTACAGGTGGAATTTCCACTGCAGACAGTGCTACCTCCCATGCCTTGTCAACTACCCCCCAGACCCCACCCGCCAACTTACACAGATGGGAAACAGTACCTCCGAGGACAAAGACTCCAGTGCCTAAATTCATTGCGACCAAATACATGCAAGCCGAACGAGAAGTGACCTGCTTCTTTGAGAACAACAACACCACCGGCACGACTACCCAGCCTGAGAAAACCTACACTGAGCGGCAGAGTCTGGCAGATATTGTGCTCCGTCGGGTTAACACTGCCTTTGTCGACTATAAGGACATTTTTGTACCACCCTTCATCCACGCCCGAGTTACCATACGTGGTGCGATTATCTTCACCACGGGTAATGACCAGAACAACGTGGTCTACGAAGATTACATCTCGATCATCAAGCACGCCCTCAATTGCTTCGGAAAATGCGAAAAGGTCGAAATCGGAAAACGATTCAGCAAGTTCCTATTGCCTGGAGTCTCAATCCACCTCTCAATATACGAGATCTCTGCCAGTATCACCACCAATTACCCGCAACTGGTAGAAGGGCAGACGCAGCCCTGGTTGACACCTGCAGACTGTCGCGAGCATAAAACCAACTCTACAATTGTCATGACACTGACGGGTAATGTCAAGAAGAGTGTGATTGGCCATCAAAACCTGATCGTATGCAATCGGGAATGCCAGTTGGACAAGTACATCCCATATGGGCGGAGCACCCAATGCCACAATTGCCAGACCTACAGACACCCTGCTGCCCTCAGTCGGAATGACGTTTGCTGTGCTGTTTGCACCAGTCCCCACAACACTCAAGAATACCCATGTACTCTTCCGAGCTGCAAGAAAGGTCCAGCTTGCACTCACCCTCCGATCTGTTATGTGAACTGCAACACACCACATAAGGCTAACGATCCAAACTGCCCCGAGTGAATCAAGCTTCAAAATTTCAACAAAGCTACTGGTGTAGCCATCCAGGGAGACGTCCCCATGGCGGGAGTAGCCGATATAATAGCCCTCTCTGCATCCGTTGGGTCCGTACAGCTGCTGAACTGTGCTCAAGGCCAAGCAATGACAATTTCAGCCCTTCAACATTTTGCCTGGAAGTCTGAAAACCTCATCTGTCTACTTCAAGAACCGTGGTGTGATCGACACAGAAACCCACCTTCTCTACCAGGATTCGATACCTTTACCCCCTCACCTACCAAACCTAAATGTGTTACATACGTATGCCACACATCCGGTTTGAGTGCCACTACAGTCTTTACCACCCAGGACTCCTTCTTGGGAACTAAGATCACCTCATCAAACATCCAAAAATCCTTCACCCTCTTCAACTTCTATTCTCCAGGACGAGCAGAGCCGCTGGCTGCTATCCTCCCAACTCTCAAACTGCCAAACGATTGTCTACTTATGGGAGACCTTAATGCATACCATCCATGGTGGCAGGGACCCCTTCCATCAACTGCTCATATCTCCTGTGGAAGCCAAACGATTGCAAATTGGCTTGAAGACAACAATTTCCACCTCCAGAATGAACCATCAATCCACACACACCATCCAAGGAATGGCAGACGTCCCTCCACAATCGACTTGTGCTTCTCCCAAGGGTCTACAACACAATCCGTTTTGACGCTGGCTGTGGATGACATAACTACCTCAGATCATAGTGCCATTTCTGTGGCACTGTCATTGCCAATGGTTGCGACACTGGTGGCCCCCTGTCGGTGCTGGCATAGGGCCAACTGGGAAACATTCTACTCTTGAATCCAGGCAGCCAAAATGGACCTCTCACAACTTCATGGAATGGACGATACTCTATGCGCGGTTACCAACATCACACAGCTCATCCACCAAGCAGTTGATGAGGCTGTTCCAGTGAAGACACCACAGAAAACAGCTGCCCCCTGGTGGAATCACAGTCTGACACTGGCAAAACAGAGTGTGAAATGTGCTGACCGACGTGTGCGTCTGCAGCCAACTGTGACGAACCTCAACGAAAGCCATTGCAAACGCTCCAAATGGTCAACAATGGTACGGAATGCCAAAACAGCTTACCGCATCCACCAACTCAATGCCACATCCACTCGAACGGTTTGGAAGACAATTAAACACTACAACACACACCATAAACCGATTCCACTGCTGGAGGGACATTTGGACCTCCAAGGAAAATGTGATGTTCTGCAGGCAGCGCTATTCCCCAATACACTGCAACCAACACTACTTCCCCCGAACCTTCTCACTTCCAAGAAAGATCTAAGTCACCATACAAACAGCGTCACAGTATTTGACGTCAAGCTGGCCATTGCACACCTGAAATATGGGACATCAGTCGGACCAGACAATATCACCTATGATACCCTACGATGTTTCAATGAAGCTGCTCCACTTCTGCTTCCCCACCTGTTTACGGCATGACTCAAATATGCCACTCATCCGTCGGAATGGAAGACCGCCAACTGCGTCGTCATTCCAAATCCAGGGAAGAAGACACACTCACATCCAAAATCCTACCGCCCGATCTCACTCCAGTCTTGTTTTGGAAAACTGCGGGAATCAATTGTGGTGAAACGTCTCTCTCAGACTGCACTCATATATGGTGCAACTCATCCCTCACAAACGGGAGCCCAGCCAGAGAATTCTGCAATTGATACACTGCTCCGAACGATTACACCTATCGCGAACTCCATCAGCAAAAAGAAGACAACCAATCAGTATCCTACATGGCCAGCTGTGCTCACACACGATATCGAAGGAGCATTCAACCAGGTGCGTCCAGCAACACTGGAGGAGATTATGCACCAACAGGGGATGCCATTGTATCTCACCAAGTGGGTTGCTGCCTTCAATACTGCTCGCAAAATGGCATTTGGATTTGATCAGCAATCTGAACTGCCACAGTCTTACCAATGTGGCCTACCACAGGGATCACCAGTCTTGCCAATCCTCTTTCTTATCTAAAGTAATACGATGCTCAAAAAAGATGAAGACTTTCCTGACACTATCGACACCTCCTATGTGGATGATGTCTATATGGTTCAGCTGTCACGGTCAGTACCTGAAGCCAACACACACCTTGAAGAACGACCCGAACGACACTTGGCAAAAGGTATACAGCTTGGACTCACCTTTGCGACATCCAAGACTGAACTTCTCTACTGCCTCCCCCTTACCAGTAAGGACAAAAGCAAGAGTCTTTCATCACATCCGCCCCTTCGACTGCTCGGTACCACAATCTCTGTGAGACGACAAATTAAAAACCTCGGAGAATTTATCGATGAATCACTGACGTTCAAACACCACGCTGCAATGGCAGCAGCCAGAGGAAACAAGGTTCTCGCAAGCCTGAATTTCCTACGACACCAATCCTGTGGCATCCCTGCCTATATTGCTCATCACCTGGCAATGACAGCAATTCTCCCGGCCATGTTCTGGGCGTCTCCTGCTTGGTGGACTGGAACACCAGGAGTAATCGCCACTCTCAGAGCGACGTACAACACCATTGCCCATTGGATTACTGGCCTCCCACTCAATACCATAACCACAAACCTCATCACCCTTGCCCACTTACCACCAATGGAGGCGTATCTAGACTACCTGTCATTGCGATATGCTACCCGGCTCCACTTTCTCCCCACTCACCATGCACTTGGACCTCCATACGATCAACCGAATACGCATGCTAGCCTCCCAGGACTACATCATCTATACAGCCTCAGTAAACACCTTGTACTGGGGAAGTTGGAAGATCAGACATCAACTACGACCATGGAAGGAGTGGCAACGACTGCTTCTCCAAACCCTGACAAGACAACAAAGCCATGACAGCCCCATGAGAAATGGATACAAACACTTCCAAGCCATACGATAACGATATATATGGATGACGCCAAACTTGCCAATGGTGCAGTTGGTTGTGGCTGGGTAATCTACTACGGTGGGGACCAGCAACTCCACAGGTTCACAGAAGATCGATGTCATCTTGGCAATAGGGCTGAGGTCTTCGATGCTGAACTCCATGCCATATAGGAAGCGGTTTCCACCCTCCTCACCACTACCCTACCACGTTCTACAGAATTTATATGTATCGACAACCAAGCTTCCATTGACACCCTCCAATTCAACAGAAGCAACCACGAATACTTATGACGAGCACTGGAAATTATCAGAAAATTTCAACTCCTAGGCTGGCATATCACTACTATGTGGTGCCCCTCCCACTGTGGTATCCGTGGGAACGAACGGGCCAATACACTTGCCAAATTAGGAGCATCCTCTACCATTCCCTGCCAATTTGCAGTAACGACTAAAACCTGGCTGCTAACCCAGATGCGGTCAGAATTTCTTGCCCACTGGAAGAACAAACTCCCCCTTGCAAATCCCTCCTTGAAGTTCCCTAGCCACCTTCGTGGGGTTAACTGGGCAGATACACGAGCAATATGGAGGGTATTCTCGAACCGATCACCTACCGACCCACCACCGAATATGACTGTGGAGCCATGCGCATGTGGTCTCGACCTCAACTCCTCCCTCCACCTACTATGAGACTGCCCACTGCTGGCAACACAGCGTGCTATCTTGCTCCATTCTACCGCTGGCGATATCCAAACTCCTGGCTTCCTCACTACACCGTAAAATACTCAGCCACTACGTCAGTTCCTCCGAAAAACTGGTCTAGGGCACTCCTCCCACCTCAATTTCAATAGTGGCCATGACCTACCAGAGACCATCGACCCCACCGATACAGCCTTGTCAGAGCCGGACTTTGGTGCTTTTGAACCTTAATGATACCACGACTAATATGCATGGATGTTGTAGGGTTAGCAGAGGTAATGATTTGCTTTTCCAGTTCTTTGACTTGATGGTGCTATGTTGCGATACTTGCTTTCTTGCTTTGCAAAATCTCCTTTGTATGTCTACTTTGTTGGCGGTTTGGGAAAGATGGGAGCCCCATGGGGGTGGTATGGTGTAGAGGAGCGCACATAGCCTGTAGTGCGGAGCGCAATTGATTGAAGTTGCATATTATCCTCACAGCACCCCCCAAAACTTCACTGTTTTCGCGACACCAAAATCTTCTTTTCCATTAAGTTTTCGACAACCCTGGAAAGCCACCTCAGGAGTTGGTCAATAGTTTATTAACTAGAGGCCGTACCCCTCTGGAACCCTCCTGGGAATTTTACCTCCTATCATGGCCTGCTTTTAGTGATTTTGGCTCGCATCGCCAAATTATCACCACCTCGCTAAAAGGCTTCATGACCACCAACAACCCCGGTCAAGGATCACTGGACGCTTTCCTCCGCCCGAACACCACCTCAAACGCCATGAGCAACCCTCGCAGTACCCCAAGAGCCCACTCTCACCAACACCCCTCCCAAACTCTCATTCCCATGACAGCCACGGCTTCCCGCTCCCCCTCCCCAACCAAGCGAGCGCACGAGCAAGACGAATCTGACTCCTAATTTGAACCCGAATCGGAGGACGAAGAAGGAGAAGAAGACGACAATGAAGATACCGACGCCATGGACTTCCAACCCACCGAACACATCACCAAGACACAAGCCATCGGCGATGACAGCAGAAACCCCAACAGCACTGCCCCCCAGATGGCAGCCCACCTCAGCCCAGAATACACTGCGCTTTGCGCCGACATCGAAATTATCACCAGCAGTGTCCTAGAGCAGTTCGCACAGACCATTTTCACTGAGATAACTGAACTCTTTGCCAAGAACAACACTGCCCTTCAAAATTCCACCAACAGCCTTACCAAACAAATCGCCTCGCTTAGCACCCGGGTCACCCCGATGCAACAGCAACTCCTCTCAGCTGGATGGGGAGTGGCCACCACAACAAAGTCACCCCAAGGTCTGAGCAACACCAACATCAGCCCGAAGAAAGAGAGGAGGAGGAAGGGGAGGAGAGCCACTGACAAAAACCCCAACCACAATAGCCTGGCCACCAACACCGGGCCCAACACATACACGTATGCCAATGCCGCTAGAACACCCCCTGCCCAGCCACACCTGCCAACTGAGCAAGCGACACATGCCACCAACACTGAAGGTTGGGAGAACCTTAGGAAGAAGAGTCAGGGAAAGAAGACCGCTGCCCCAAACTCATCCCGACCATGTTCCCCGAAGCCGAACACGAAGTCACTTGCCATTTCCTGGCTGCCTCCCCCACTGAAGCCACCGCCCATGCCGAACGAGACTACACCGCCTGCCAGGTCATCACCGACACTGCCCTGCACTGAGTCAACAAAGCCCTGGTTGACAACCAGGATGTAACCGCATCCCCCTTCCTCCATGCCTGGGTCACCATGTGTGGATCCATCATCCTCACCACCGGAAACACCCAAAACAAAATCATCTACGTAGACTATGCCACAATCATCGCGGATGCCATCTCCTACTACAGCAAGTGTGAGAAGGTGGAAATAGGGAAACGCTACAGCCAGTTCCTCCTGCATGGTGTCCCGACCCACCTCTCCCTACCGGAGATCTCTGTCAGCATCACCACTAACTAACCCCAACTGATTCATGGACAGACCCCACACTGACTCACCCCAGCCGACCGAGACGAACACAAAACGACCTCCACGATTGTTATGACTCTTACCGGCAGTGTCAAGATGACTGACATCGGACGCCAATACTTCACGATTTGCAACCGCGAATGCCTACTCCACGACTACATCTCATATGGAAGAAGCATTCAGTTCACCACTGCCAGGGCTATGGACACCCAGCCACCCTGTGCAGGAATCCCTCCTGCTGTGCTGTCTGTGCGGAGGCCCACGAGATGAAAGACCACCTATGCACCATCCTGACATGCAAGAAAGGCCCAGCCTGCACCCATCCACTGATCTGTTGTGCCAACTGCAGTACCCCCCCACAAAGCCACAGACCCCAACTGCCCCCACCGAATCAAGATCCGAACTTTCAAAACACAAACACAAATGCTACGACCAACCTAGGAGACATCTCCATGGCAGGAGTAGCTGAATAAAATGCCCTCACATGCTGTTGGGTCCGTGCAGCTGTTGAACTGCGTGAGTGGCCATGCAATTACGATTTCAACTCTCCGAGATTTTGCAAGAAAACCAGAAAACCTTATCTGCCTCATCCAAGAACCATGGTGCGATAGACATGGCAACTCACCACTTCTACCAAATTTCAACCTTTTCCTCCCAACACCCACTAAGCCCAGATATGCCACATATGTACACCAACTCCCTGGGCTCACCGCCACCACCACCTTCACAGTGCAGGACTCCTTCCTGGGCACCACCATCACACTACAACAGGAACAGCACACCACATCCTTCACCATTTTCAACTTATACTCACCTGGCAGACCAGAACTGCTGGCGGCCCTCCTCCCCTCGCGCAGCATCCCAGCAAACTGCATGATCATGGGCAACCTCAACGCACACCACCCATGGTGGCAGGGCCCCCTACGCCACACAGCCTGCACCTCCCCCACAAGCCATGCCATCGCACACTGGCTCGAACACAAGAATTTCCACCTCCAGAACGAACCAGCAATCGCTATCCACCACCCATGGAATGGGAGCAGCTCCTCCACCATCAACCTATACCTCACCCGTGGTGACACAACTAGGCATAGCCTCTCCCTAGCAATCGAAGACGACACCACCTCAGCCTATAGCTCCCTCACCGCCACCCTCTCGCTACCCTACAGTGCTCCAACTCCCAAACCCTACCGGTGTTGGAACAAAGCCACTTGGAACAGTTTCAACAGCCACATCCAATCTGCGTGAATGGACCTCTCAGACCTTCAGGGCCTGGATGCCACCCTCCATGCAATCAGCAACATCACTCTACTCATCCACCAGGCCACAGAAATTGCCATCCCCTATAAGAATCCAAGGAAGACAGAGGCTCCCTGGTGGAACCACAGCCTTACACTAGCAAAAGACGCCACCAAATGAGTGGACAGGAGAGCCCGGCTCTCCCCCACCGATGCTAACAGACAAGATAGCCAATACAAACACCGCAAGTGGACAACCATGGTACGCAAAGCCAAGACAGCATACTGCATTCACCACCTTCAAAATGCAACTACCAGAACCATCTGGAAAACGATCCAATGCCACAACACCCACAACAAACCCATTCCCCCACTACAGGGGCAGTCCGGTTTCAAAGACAAGTGCAGAGTTCTACACAATACACTCTTCTTCCCAGTCAACACAGCCCCATGAACACCCCTCCCCCCCAACCTCCTCACCCACCTAAAAGACAAACGCCACTACACGAGACCAGTTACAGTACATGAAACACACCTCGTAATCGCACACGTGAAGTACGGCACCTCGGTAGGACCAGACGACATCTGCTACACCACCCTTCGACACTTCAATGAAGCAGCCCTTCTCCTCCTACCCCACCTCTTTTTTTACAGCCTGCCTCACCTGCAGCGTCCATCCCCCAGAATGGAAGATGGCCAATGGCATGGTCATCCCCAAGCCCAGCAAGAGATCCTACTGACACCCCAAATCATACTGGCCAATCTCACTCCTATCATGTTTCAGCAAGCTGCTAGAATCCATCACTGCAAAGCGACTAGCACAGGCTGTACAAATGTGCGGAGCCACACACCCCTCACAACTGGGGGCACAGGCGGAGAATTCTGCAATCGACACCCTCCTCCAATCAATCAACCCAATTGCTGAGGCACTCAGCGAAAAGAAAGCCTCAAACAAACTCCCACTACGACCGTCAGTGCTCACCGACAACATTCAGGGAGCCTTCAACCAGGTCCACCCGACAACACTGCGCGATATCATGCTACAACGGTGCATGCCCCTCTACCTCACCAACTGGGTCACGGCATGCCTATCACAGTATGCAATCGAGTTGGATTTCAACCGCACGTAAATCAATCGTCGACTTGTACGATATAAACGTCCATTCGAGCACGACTGGTCATTTGGCCACCGTCGAAGCATTGCTACGGAACTACACATTGATCTACCAGGACAGCGATCTAAAATTACCACCTGGGGTGAAGGCTGCCATTCCCATTCTATCATCCTTTGCACTCAAACAGTCTAACGCTATTCCCAGAGACGTATAACCCCTTTTTTTTGCAAGTCAAATCCCATGGTTCATCCACTTGCACTTCTTCAACAAACGTCGTGTTCAAAACCCAGGGCTTTACAACTGGTAGCTTGACAAGCAACCCCCCACTCTTATTGTTTATGTGGTTACCGCACTTTATCACGCACTTCGGGAGTTGCGAAACAAGGAAGAAGCGGCTCAATCAGGATCTGTGCTGCAACGATCGCAGCTCAAATCAACCAGTTGGACTTATTTTTTCAGCATAGCAAATGATGGCGGTAAGTAGATTTTGACACTCTAAGGGCACTGCTAATTATTTCAACAGCATGTTATGCCGTCATGATATCCATGTGGAATAGCCTTCATCCCGGATTAAGAGAAAAGGCTATGAACTCGATACGTCATGCGCTGAAGGCTGAAGTTCTTTTGAAAATGTCAGCTGACGAACCGAGACCGGCAATAGAATCTCTCCCACACTGGAAATGGACCCCAAACTATTGGCCGCCTTTCTTGCAGAGCCTGAACCCGAGGCGATCGATTTCGGACCGCTCGTAACACTGCAGAGGGACAGCAGGATCGCAATTGAGAACGACAGCGACTACAAGTGCGTAATGGACCGAACCGATATTTTTGGACTCCGTGGGAGCAATACCGACAATGACTACAGCGCTGCAGAGGACGAAGTAGAAGCGACCATTGGCAATCAAGATCACCGGATAGCCAAGGAGGAAGATGATAGTGCAGTCGACGATTCGGATATGGAGCATTTGGAGCTTTCCGAGGATGATGATATATAGCATGCACTCAATAGCAATACATCAAAATGGTTGGCATTTCACTTCACTAATCAATTGTTATGTACGAAATTGGGTTTAAAGATTAGGAGCATTGTGCCGTTGCGTTGGAAGTAAGACGCTTCGTGGAGTATTGTAGATCGCAGGTGTTGTCATTGCCACACCATGAGTATTGTCTACACGTAGAAAAAAATCGTTCGCAGTAGGGAGTTAGCACTGATTAACGGGCCTCTGCATGTAAAGGAAGATGGTGGGAATCTTTGTCGCCACGCCACGAGTACCGTCTACACGTAGAAAAAATCGTTTGCAGTAGGGAGTTAGTGCTGATTAATAGGCCTCTGCGTGTAAAAGAAGATGGTGGGAATCGCCGTCGCCATGTCACGAGTATCATCTACATGTAGAAAAAATCGTTCGCAGTAGGGAGTTAGCGCTGATTAATGGGCCTCTGCCTGTAATGGAAGATGGTGGGAATCATCGTCGCCATGCCATGAGTATCGTCTACACGTAGAAAAAATCGTTCGCAGTAGGGAGTTAGCGCTGATTACTGCATGTCGGCATGTAAACGAAGATGGGGTATCCAGTCTCCGGCATGCAGATCTAACGTTGCAACGCTTACCACGCAGCACCCCATCGTTTACAAGCGGGAGGTAGCACTGAAACCGTTCTATACGTTGGATACCAATACATGCACATAACGCAGAATCTTTTTTTTCCCGACGCACTGTCTGACGAATGTGACCAGCTCGGGGTAGTTGTCGCCCGATTTAGAAAAATGGCCCACTTCATACCACTGCCGAAGGAAGGCAAATTGGCAAGCGACCTAGCTTTTTTTGTTTGTTTTATCATACTCGCATGAAGCCTATGAAGACTATGGCGGCGTACATTTTTGACCATTTCCCCGCTACTGTCCGCGCAATGGCGGCACATTGCAAGCTTTCCTTTGCCATCCGCCCAGGCCTGTCCCAAGAAGATAGAAGGCGCCCCAACGAAATGACAAAAGAGAGACAGGAAGGAAACACACTGCATTCTCACTCCTCTTCTGCGGATGCCAGGAAGGCAGGTGTGGGGAGGAACAGGGGTTCCTCGACCTCGGCGCCCAGCCTCTCAGTTTCTGCTTCCCTCTCCTCCTCTCGTTCTCTTCTCTCCCGAACTTCCCACTCTGACGCCTCTGTGCGTCCTCCTCAACCGGGGCCGGAGCCAGCCTCCCTACATCCGTGGTGGATAGGAAGTCCAGCACCGCCCTGCTGCACCTGTCGTTGGCAAGGAGGTCCCGGATCGGAAACCGGCTCCTCGCTCTCCCCGTCTCCTTCCACACCTCCTTCCACAGCACCTTCTGCTGTTCCTTCCATTGTCCGCAGTTTTTGAAGACGTGCTCCCTTGTCTGCTCCTTGCACCTACACCACCAGCACTGCGCTGAAGTTCGGTTCTCCGTCCATTCTAAGTACTGCCCGGTAAGGCAGTGCCCGGTCTTGATCTGGTAAAACCTTGCCGCGACCCTCTTGTTGCTTCCAGCCACTGTCTTGTCAGGATGCTGCGTGCGTGGCATTCTGTATTTCTTAGCGGAGATTCGTTTCCCGGCCCGCTGGTGGGCCGGGTCCCATTTCTTCGTCGAGATCTCACACTTGATGTGTGCAAGAGACCTGGGGAGTGGCACCGGGCGCGCTCCTCCCTGTAACCACTCCACCCCTTGTGCTTACGGTTTTTCTGCTGCGATCTTTACCCACTCGTCGGCCTTTTCATTGCCTGGAACGCCCTTATGGGGGGGGGGGGCATGCGACCTAGCAAGAACCTTCGCCCGGGAAGTGTGGCGCCACCACTGACTACCATCGGATATTGTATCAGATCGGGACTCTGATTTCACTGCTGCCGTGTGGCAGGAGTTCTTGATGCTCTCCGGTATCCGACCACGAACGTCAACAGCTTTCCACCCACAAACTGATGGCCAGACCAAATGGCTGAACCAAACCATTGAGGCATACCTCCGGTCATTTATCAGCTATGAACAGGATGACTGGGTTAATTTGCTACCAATGGCAGAGTTCGCCTACAACAATTCGACCACCAATGCGATGGACATCTCGCCGTTCTATGCAAACTACGGCTTCCATCCCACAGCGACAAATCCAGCTGCAGTGCTACCACTAAACCCCGCAAGTTTTTCCTGCGGCCATTGAATGCACGTAGTATATGGGAAGGCAACGACAACGCTCGACAAGACCCGGGAACGGATGCGCCGATATACAGACCCCCACAGAAAGGAACCACCAGTATGTCAAGTTGGCGACCTAGTGATGCTCAACGGTAGAAACATTCAAACCCGCCGCCCATCATGGAAGCTCGACCACAAAAACCACAGGCCGTTCCAGGTGGAAAAGGTAATCTCCCCATTTGCAGTCAAGCTCACCCGGCCACAAAAATGGCGAATCTAAGATGTGTACCACGTCTCCCTTCTCGAAACCTACCGAGCCGGTGAGATGCAAGCAACACCCGACCCGGTTAAGGTACTCCAGGAAGTGGATGATATCGAGAATAGTGAAGAATACGATGTGGACGAAATCATGGGCACCACCAAAAAGGGACAACGAGTTCTCCATCTGGTCAAGTGGCTAGACTACCCCAACCGAAGGGATTGGACCAACAAGCCGTTCGACAACTTCTCAGAAGGGGGGTTGGAGAAGCTGAGGGAGTTTCACCGCCCGAACCCAGAGGCACCGAGAGATTACTGGCTCGCCAACGAGTAGGGGTAGGAAGGAAGAAAGGGGAAAGGGATGATGGAAAGAAGGACACAGGTTAGAAAGGCTTCGGGGTGAAGCTTAGGGATGGGGGGAGTAGTGTTACACCCTAGTATAATGGGCTAACAGCTCAACAAGAATGTAATAGATATTTGGCGTAGAACGTTGATGGTCTCGCGAGTGACACTCTCCAAACGTCGACGGTCTTGCGAATGGCAACTCATAATGTTGTCGGTCTCACGAATACCACTCTCCAAACGTCGACGGTCTTGTGAATGCCACCTCACAACGTCGTCGGTCTCGCGAATGCCACCTTGCAACGGCATCGGTCCCACAAATGCCACGCCACAATGGCGACGGTCTCTCGAATGACACACTCATCCGCGACAACAGCACCGACAGCGACAGACGTTGATAGCGATGACAGCACCGATGTCAATGGCGCCGGCAGCACCTGGTGACAACGGTGCAGACAATGTCAGACCAGTGACAGCCTGACACCTACTCAAAGGAATTGGGAAGCACAAGGAGTGCGAGAGTCTAGGTGGGAGGCAAGAGTGGAAGTAGAACCTCGGCGGCCAAAGTGGTTGGCTGGGGACTACTCCGTGGTAGCAAAGTGGAACCCGTGAGACCGATAGAAGCTATGGGAACTACGACGTTTGCAGCAGCACCGTATCTTGCCGTTGGTAGCGGCCAGGATGAGCATGCTCTGGGCCTAGGCCCACGTTCACCTTGGCTTTGGCTGGTGCATACGTGAGTGAATTCCCGAACACAAAGAGTACGGATCGGTATACGCTTGTCCGCGCTGAAGAAGGAAAGGAATTGGTATGCGCTTGCGCGGCGCTGAAGACAAAGAGTACGGATTGGTATGCGCTTGTGCAGCACCGAAGACAAAGAGTACAGATTGGTATGCCCTTGCATGGTGCCGAAGACAAAGAGTACGGATTGGTGTGCGCTTGCGCGGCGCCGAAGACAAGAGTACGGATTGGTATGTGCTTGCGCGGCGCTGAAGACAAAGAGAAGGAATCGGCTTGCACGCTGAGGAAGAAGAGAAGGAATTGGCATGCGCGCAGCGCAGTGGGAAAAAGAGCAGGAATTGGATGTGTGGCGCGCTAAGGACAAAGAGTGGGATCGGTATGCGCTTACGTGGCTCTCCATTCCTGAAGACAAGGTCAAAGGATAGAGCACAGCGGCAGCGCAAGAGGATTCTGCTCTTATAGATCTCTGGCACTCTATGCAAAGGCGAGGGACGACAGGGAGAGAACCTGTAACGACACCCCTTAGACTATTCCGCTGTGAATTATCGAAAACCTGACCAAGATATCGATTCTACCGTGACTCCGGTGACGTGTCAGCACCCCAGTCTCACATTTGGTGTGCATTTGTACAAATAACGATACCCAGCATGGGCAGCATGCCTGAGAGGGAAGGAAAAATACAAAATGCCAAAGAGCCAAAAGCCCGATGGCACGGTTGCTAGGAGCGCCAAGAGGCTAGCCTTGAGGTTCTACCAGCTTAAGATGGGGCACTGCCTCACAGGGGAGTACCTGCACTGGACGAAATCCCGCCCAACACCGCAGTGCTGTTGGTGCCGGTGCCCCAAGCAGACGAGGCATCACCTCTTGAAGAGGTGCCCCAGATGGAAAAAAGAGCAGAAGGTCCTTTGGGAGGAGGTGCAGAAGGAGACTGGGAAAGGGACAGAGCGGTGGAAAGTCCATGAGCTCTTTGAAGAGGTGGAATGCAGTCAGGCGGTGCTGGACTTCCTTTCCTCGACGGAGGTGGGGAAGATAGTTCCGGGTGAGTCAAGGGATGAGGACGCGGAGAGCAAGGCATCGCAGTGGGAGCTTCGGGAAAGAACGGAGCGGGAAGAGGAGGGAATGGTGGAGGAGCTTGGCGCCGAGGAGCAGGGGGAGGAGGAACATGGGCTGTTCCTCCCCACCCTGCCATTCATGTATTTGGCAGAACCGGAGTAAAAGGGGATGGCAACATGTTTCCTTTGTCTCTTTCCTATGTCATCTCCTTGGAGCACTCTTACATCTTTGCGGGAAAGGCCTGGGTGGAGGGCAGAGGGAAGCTTGCACTGTACCGCTACACATGGACTGCAGTGAGGAAACGGACTGTACATATAGACCGCAAAGGCCCCTCGATATGATCTAGATAGGTCACATACGAGGACTGAATAAACCAAAAAAAAAAAAAGACCTTCCGGGATGGCTGCAGGTCTTCCTCAAGTAGATAAACATCTTGAGGCATTCAATAACATCTGGCTGTCAGTATCACCATACCTCATTATGGTGCAACCTCAGAAGGCATATGGGGAGGTGTCAAGTTTATCAGCAATTTTTTTTTTGCATTGGAACGCAGTGTTGCATTAGGTATGTTGGAAGCATTATGATGTACAGTAGTATGCCATTTCTCATTGGAATGTGCTCAATGCATTTGTTGTAATCCCAACATAGTGCTTACATTCAAAAGCAACTTCTGGCGTGGCATAAACTATCCACAAAGAGTAACCATTCGGATGCTACATCTGGCAAGGTATTTACTATTCACACCGAGCATCCATCCTAACGCTAGATCCCACAAGATGTCAAATGTCCATTCAGATTATCAATTTGTAGGCTACGTCTGCTGAGATGTCCACTATCCACACAGAGTATCCATTAGAATGTTAGGTCTCGCAAGATGTTTATCAATGCTGAAATAGTTGAATTCCACTAGGAAGGTAGTGATTTCAACATTCCCAAGATTGATCAGCTGCTTCATTTCGGGGAGTAGATACGATGCTATAGATTTCCCAAGTATTGGTCTACTGAGACCAGAGAAAGTTCACACCGTACTCAACTAAAGGATCTGTACAACAAGTCAAACTGGTTCCGCAATATCTACTGTCAGATGATTGAATACTACCATTGGAACGATGTATTTGTGATATGGAGGCTCAATATTGTAGGAACGAGAGGTGACAATAATAAGAGTAGTAGAGACACCATCAAAGATTCTTTAGCTGGTATGAAATTTGCTTCCGAGCAAACCTCCATCAGGCAGACAAAGATCATCACCCTCACAGTACTATTCAAATTTGTATGTTACCACTACCTTCAGAACGCACTACACTACAACACAAATCGCTTCCTTCTTTTCCGTAAGATCCAAATTTGTCTCAAAGACCTGCTTCAGTGTGGGGTAAATGTCTATTATGGAATACAAATCCCACTCAGCAATATGTACAGTGAGCAGTTGACCCAAGATATTCGATGCATGAAAGAAAAGTCCTGGTATGGTCAACCAGTATACCATAACAGGGTATGGGTCAAGGTTTCCAACCAATACGAGGATCAAGAAGCAGCATATGGCGCATTTCAAGGATGTCTACTCTATCATCTTTTAAAGCTGTTCAAACTTTCTGCTGAAGGAGGAGCCTTTCAGTATGTATTTGTCCAAACAGTAACCTCAGCAGTGGGCAGTACACCTGAAAGAGCATCCAGCATGGTAAAAGTGATCAAACCTACGACAGGTAGTGGATACGCGGTGATCAGCAGTGATAGAATTGGTGATGCAGCACATCTGATTCTGGAGGAACCACACTTCTCCAGAATAAACAATAAAGGATGGTTGGTGAACAGCCACATTGATTTAGCTACATGGAATGAGGTTTACTAGCCACTGGGAAGGGTATTTCTCCTTGTGTTAAAAGATTGCCAAGTTTGTATGTACACAGTCAATATCTTGTGGTGTATTAGATCCAAACAACTATGCAGCACTAAATACCATTTGTCGAGTATTAAATTAATGGCCAAGAGTTGCATATTGCCGAAATGACTGATTGACTGCTACCTGCAGGGAAAGTTTCGTTCTCATTTCTACGTTCAAACGAAGGTTGTGTAGGTACACCACAGGGATAGTGGATGAAATGCCAGACATATTATTCGAACGGAAGTTGCAAGGTTACTTTGTATGGATAGTAGATGCCATGTCAGTTGTATTGTCCGAATGGAAGTTGCGAAGGTACTTGGTTTGGATAGTGGACGACACGCCAGTCTGATTGCAGCGGAGAAGCCTAGCACCCGCGGGGTGGAGAACCTAGGGCCGCTCCCATGATGCCTGGCAAGCCTCAAGCGGGAAATCTCAGTGAAGAAGTGGACTGAGGCGCGGTCATGGGCCGGTGGGCGCATCTCCAAGGCAAAGTACCGCATGGTGAAAAGCCAGAAACACGATAGCGAGGTAGCCAACAGCACCAAGAGGCTCGCCTCAAAGTTCTACCAGCTGAAGACGGGCCACACCCGGATCGGACAGCACCTTCACTGGGCCAAGGTCCGCCCCGATGCCTAATGCTGGTGTTGCAAGTGCCCATCGCAAATGAGAGACCACCTCTTCAAGGTGTGCCCGGAATGGAAGGTGCAGCAAAAGGTGCTTTGGGCGGAGGTGCAGAAGGAGACGGGAAGGTGGAAGAGCCGGTGGAAGAACCAGGACCTACTTGCCGACAAAAGGTGCGGAAAGGCAGTGCTGGACTTCCTCACCGCAACGGATGTGGGAAGGCTGGTGCCACCTGTGGAAGAAGACGGCGGCGGGAGCCAGACATCAGAATGGGAGCTCCGAGAGCGCCAGGAGCAAGAAGAGGAACGGGAGGCGGAGACGGAGGAGCTGGGTGCTGCGGAAGGCTCGGGCACCGGAGAGAAACTACCGCTGTTCTTACCCACGCCCTCCTTCATGGAATCGGCAGACGAGGAGTAGGGGGACGGGGTGCGCTTTCCTTTATTTCTTTCCTTTGTCAAGTTCCTTGGGTGCGTTTATTTCTTTTCCTGGGACAGGCCTGGGCGGAGGGCAAAGGGGAGCTTGCAAAGAGCCGCCACTGCGCGGACTGCGAACAGAAAAACCAGGCAAAATGTACGCCGCCATGATCTATATAGGTCGAATGCAAGTATGATTAAACAAAAAAAAAAAACTGAACTTCCACTCCTGCATGGATGTGGGAAGGCGGGTGCCGGCCGAGGACGACGCAGTGAGCGAGGTGTCGGAGGCGGATGTTGGAAATGCAGCTTATGCATTGTTTAGATTTGGCGCTTGTGCTTTACAGATCGTTAAGGACACGATTGTGTAAGGCGCAGGCAGGGAGGTGTGAGAGGAGGATCTTCGCTCTGCGGGTGCTTTTCCTTTCTCCTGTTTTATACTCATCGAATATTACAACGAAGTTGTAAGCCATTCAAACGACCAGCAGTCATACACCTTGTGTACCCTCATCTCATACGACATTCAGACGGATCAATCTCCTATCGTTTATTTCTATCTTCAATTCTAATCGGTATTATTTCAACAGCGGAGCTGCAGGAGTGGCTGGAGGAGCAGGGAGCGGAGAGCGGGAGCTTAGGAGCCGGGCGCCGGGGGGGGTATCACCACTATTCCTGCCTACGCGGCTACGCCTGACTTCACGGCGTCCGCGGGAGAGATTTAAGCGGCTTTCTGTGGTCTTTTCCTTCGTCTCTCCCCTGTGTCATCTCTTTGGTGCGCATCACATCTCTCTGGGACAGGCCTGAGCGGAGGGCAAAGGGGCGCTTGCAACGTGCCGCCACTGCGCGGACAGCGTACAGAAAATGGACTGTACATATTCTCGCCATGATATAGGCCGGCCGCATGCGAGTATTGAATAAACCCAAAAAAAAAGCATGGTCTGATACTCTCGATGGGTGACAACCATGTTCGTAGTATTCTCGAGGCGTGGAACGGAACTAACCTTTCTGCTTTCGTCGGTATCATCGACGCCCGGGAGGAGTAGATCGGCGGAAAAAGACATCGGCAGCCGCTATCAGCATACCATTAGATTCTCCGACAGCGATTAGCAGCTCGCTGACGTTAAGATACGTTACAGCCTTAGGCTTCCAGCATACAGTCAGTCAACCCATCGCATGCTTACAACCCAGCACCTTCCGCAGCTCGGCAATACTTACCTGCACGTCTTATGTCACCTCCTGAATCACACTAGCTTTGCGGCGCTCTGCTACCGGCACGGTGAAAGGATTGCCTACCCGAAATTGCCGGTGCCGCTCGTCGCTCACTTGTTGTCTCGGCGGATGGCACCCCGACGGTAACTTTCCAGGGTTTAGAGGAGAGGATCTACAGCAGCGCGATGGTGCCTGGGACTACGGAGGGGTGTACGAGCCTGGCACGTCTGCGCGGAAAGTCCTAGGAATGGCCAGAGGGGCCCGCCTCACGCAGGGGATAATTTCAGGAAAGAAGGAGAGATGGGGATGGCAATGGCATCTCGCTCCATACTCCCGTGGCCATTCGCAGTAAACCTTCCTTCCTTTCTAGTTACAGCCCCACAAAATAGTTTATCGCAGCTGTTGTGCCACTTAAATGATTGAATCCCTCGCACCGCTGCCTCCGCAGTGACGGATCACCCGTAAGCTCACCCCATCACGTCATATCCTAGAAAAAGTGGTGAATCCGAAATAGAGTATCATTGCCGTCCAGGTGCTAGGCTGCCACCTCCCGTCGAGTATACAGGGGTTCTGCCGGAATGGAGACCGTTAGTAGTACTCCTGGTTGCAAGGTAATTCCTTGGCCTACATAAAGAAGCAACGCAAACGATACCAATGAATACCTCGCCCGATCCTTCATTGCGGTATTACTGCCACCTCGAGCCAAACAGATGGCCCCGAAAACAAGCTAGCAGGACCGCAGTTCAGTCTGTGTCTTGTAACGCCCAAATATCAAAATACTGCGACATCCAATGGACCCGCTTGAAATGTTCTCCTGCGCCGGATCTTCCACAAATTCGGGTGCAGCAAGACGTTCATTGCCATTGCTTCCACTAGTCTGTAACTCGTTACATCCATCCACCAAATCGTGCTCGGCCAGTAGTCGAATTTGCAACTTGAAACCCGAAACCGCCACGCCAAGGGCGAAGCCTAACCATGTAAAACCAACAAAAAACCAGCAAATCCATACCCGTTGCAAAGAACCGCTCCCCACAATGTGCCCTCGCCTTCGAATGCCCACATCCTGCACTATTATCATTCCGTAACCCCTGTTGGACTAACCCTACGCCACCGGTTAGTAACCGGCAAATCCTACCGAGAGCAGCGAACATCGGATTACCTGTTTAAGTAAAACAATCGGGCGTGAATGCCAGCGCCCGGGTAGACAGAGAGTTGGGTGCGAGAACATCCCTCTTGACTGCGCTCCAAAGAATCTTGCCGGGCACACCTGTAAACTTGGAAGCGCCAAATTGGAGTAACAACGGGATAACGCCCTCTCGAGACAGTGCATAGCGAAGCGGTGAGTTACCGGAATTGTCGATAGCATCCACCTTCGCCCCGTACTGCAGCAACGTACGCACGACTCGGATGCCGCGAGAGTGTCTAATTGAAACATGCAATGCGGTTTGCCCGGTACGATCCACGGCGTTAATGTTGGCTCCGTGGTCAATCAACAACTGAAGTAACCGAGTATCGACCGTTACCGCGCCGTGTAATGTAGGCGTGCCCTCGGATTTGAGAGCATCAACATCAGCGCCAAGCTCGATCAGAAATCGTGCGATTTCAAGTAGCTTAAGCTGCGCAGCCCCACTCTCCGTCCCGGAGTATATCCAGGGTTGACAATACGATGCACACACGGTGTGAAGAAGGTTTTCCACGTAGGTACCAGTGGGTGTGATTACGGTCCCCTGGCACTTGAAATCCCCGCCCCGTGCGACGAGTGTCTTGAAGCAGTCGACTGCATGAAGCGCAGCCGCCCAGAAGAGAAGAGGGTTCGAATCTATGTTGGAGTTTGGATTGACGCCACGATTCAGCAGACGGCGGAGTCCTTGCACATCGTCATCTAGCAGTAGGGCAGTGATCTTGTCGGTGAGGGCTTGATTCTCCTCCTGTATCGCACGCCTGTGGAAATCGCCGACTAAGAGAGCGTATGTCAACCTGTTGCTCATCAAAAACGAGGCACGGTCATCGTGGCGGTCGATCTGCTTAAAAATCTCCACCAACACCTCATTAGGCATCTTCACGAGAGCGTCTGCGGGAGCGGTCGTGGTAGTGTCCATTGCGTGGGATCTAGTGCTCGTGATATGAGTCAGTTACAGCCGGCGACGCCGCGGGATACGAAACGAAGGTAATGACCCGACGCACCAGCTGACTAGGTGTTAATTTCTAATGTGAGGCGTGGCTTGTTGGCAACGTTGAGGAGGCTGAAGACCTTAATGTTGTTGATGGGCTTCCGGCTGTAGAGAATGCCAGGAGAGAATGAGTTGGCCGTGGGTGGTAGTGTGCGTACGTATGGGTTCGGGAAGCGATGGCTGCAGCATGCAAGTGTTGGCAAGGTACGTATTATCCAGCACGAGACCAGTGGAAGGGGGGGAGGGGGGGTGCGACCCCGCCTTATATTTGAATTCTTTTGGTTTGCCGAGACGGAGAGTGTGCATTTGCCCACGGATGTGAGTGGCTACGCAGGGGAAAGTAAGGCACGGCGCTGACCTTGGGTTCGGTGTATAGGAACGGAAATGGTGTTTCGCGGGGTAGGAAATTAGAAACGAGTTGGAGAGAATACTAAATGATACCTGACCCAATGAGGCAATGCACATTCATTACTATCCCACCTGTTGGAATATAGGGATCGATACAGATGAAGATGGTGAATTAATTGATACAACTTCGAAGGAGGAACACTATATATATAGAACGGGCCTGAGGGGCTCGCCAGGGGGTAAAGACGGAAGACTGTCCCCCGAGCCGGCTGGGGAGTCTCGGGCAGCTGTCATCTCCGGACGTGTTGGCTCTGGTTCGTCATCTCCGGACGCCCATTATTCTGACACTTCCCCTGGTACGGAAGGTGCAATGGAACGCGGGAGAGAGGGAGAAAACGAAACGGCCAGTATCGCAACAAACGGCAGCAGAGGAGAGAAATACAGTGAAACCCGGTATCCTCGGATGCCTCGTTGAAACTCATAACCGTGTGAAAAAACCTCATGGGAAAACCAGACATAGGAGAAAAAGTGCATCCACCAAAAAAAAGTAAGGAGAGGGAAAGGAAACCTGTTTAACCAACTGACACATGCTCCACCAGGAGGTTTCCCTGGATACCGGCCGATTTCCCGGCCGGTCCTTAGGATGGTCTGTCAATCGTCAGCAATGGGCACGCACAGCAGCTCCGGAATCACCGAGCGCACACGAAGGCTACTACAATAGGCGCGCACAGCGGCTCCACTGAGCGCGTACGATGGCCACAACAATGGGCGCGCACAGCGGCTCCACCGAACGAGTACGATGGCCACAATAGGCGCGCACAGTAGCTCCACCGACCGCGTACGACGGCCACAACAACAGGCGGACACAGCAGCACCGCGTCACCGAACGGTTTCGGAAACGAAGGAAAGAAAACGAAGAAGGTATACCAGTATCCAGCTATAAGCCGTGAACCACGACCTCATCCGGGTAGCCCCCGAGGTTCGCCCGCTTCTTTATTTCCTTCTCGTGTGCAGTAAAAGCATCGTAGTCCTGAATCGCCTAACCTTTCGTAAGGCTTCCGACCTCTGCGACAACTGGCTCCCCGTCGATTGCCATGGTGACGAGTCGTTGCTGCAAGCGCTTGACTGGTGGTGCCGGCAATGTTCAGATTCGTACCAACTTGGTCGTTACGGAGTGCCATCGAGGCTTCGGCGTCAATTAAAGTTGTGGTAAAGGCATCCAGAGTAAGTTCAGCAGCAGGCTTGTTCTCAATGATGCCGGCGATGGTGGCGAACGTCTCCGGAAGCGTAGAGGGGAGGTGGCCGATTAGGACGTTGTCTGAGATACGTTCTTGAGAGCCAGCGAGCGGTTGTCGGATGTCCTTTAGTGTGGGGATATACGCTGAGACTGAGGTGCCTGGCTTCATTGTAGTCTTGTGGAAGCGGCGAACGGTCGTAAGTCGGCCGGACAGGGAGGCTGAGGTATCAAATGACACGCGCAGAGCAGTCCATACGTGGTTGGGTTCTTCGTTGGGGAGGTTGTCGATAAGGGACCGCGTGGTTTCGTCTGATGACGCGTATATCAGCGAATAGGCCCGTCCGTAGCGGCGGCGAAAGTCACGGAGCTGGGCAATTGCGCCCGCGTTCGGGGGTGCTTCCGTTCCGGTTACGATTCCAAATGCGTCTTCTGCGAACAGAAACCCCTTGAGCGAGCGCTTCAAGGAGTGGTAGTTGCGATCGTTGAGCATCTCCGTTGAGCCGTGCTTGCAGGTGAACTTCGTGGATTCCAAGTTGCGAGGTTCAGATCTTTGGCGGATAACTGAAGCTTGGCAATGAGGCTCGAAGAGATTGAGGCTTAAAAGCGAGAGTGCAGGGATGAGACGAAGAGGCGAGGCGCAAGGCGGTAGGTAGATACGATTGGCACGATTATCGGTGGGTAGCGGATTGGCAGAGCGTTCAATCCGGGCTCACAACCTGTTGGAATGTAGTGATCGATAGAGATGAAGGTGGTGAATTAATTGATACAACTTCGAAGGAGGAACACTCTCTCTGTATACAACGGGCCTGAGGGACTCGCCAGGGGGTGAAGACGGAAGACTGTCCCGCGAGCCGGTGCTTGGGAGACTCGGGCAGCTGTCATCTCCGGACCCCCATTATTCTGACACCTTACATCCGGGTTCCTCCATCCTCGCTTTTCACTCTAAAAACGGTGCCGCTAGAGGATAACTACACCCCCTCACCTCACTTCATTTCCGTAGAAACCAGGAAAGCTCGGGTAGAGACGAACTCCAATAGTTCCTCAACCGCGGCCCCCTGTTCCTCACAGCTCCCATTCCAACAACCTCACTCTGGGCGTGATACTAAGTTTGGTCTGGATTACGTCGCTAATACCGGTGATCTCGAGGAAATAGAGGATTTCTTGACTACTCCTCTCGTCGGAGTCTCGAATCAATCCTTGCAATTGCGCACCTCTCTCCGTACTTCCCGCTGCAGTATTCCCTGTTGTCCATACCATTGCTGTCAGAAATTGAGTAGTTCCTCACGGGTTACATTCTCATACTGACGACGGCCTCTTGACCACGAGGTGGAAGGACCAGCGGAAGATCCGGGATCTCCTGGCGGACGAGAGGTGTGCACAGGCGGTGCTGGACTTCCTATCCACCACGGATGTGGGAAGGCGGGTGCCGGCTGAGGAAGAGGACGCCGTGAGTAAGGTATCCGAGGCGGAGCTGAGGAGTTGGATGGAGGAGCAGGGAGCGGGGGCTGAGGGGCTGCAAAGGGGTTATTCTGCAAAATAGTATGCGCCTGCAACTCTGGCGCTTAACATGATTCGGAAGAGCGATGCCCATGAAGAGAATGTGGGGCCGCGGATGCCGGCCCGCTTCAACCGACACCCCGTCCCCGCAGAAAGCACATCGTGGCGTTACGGAGAAACAGGCCGGACATCACCATCGAAATCCGATGGCGCCCATCACACAAGGGGGTCAAAGGAAATGAGAAGGCCGGCGAATGAGCTAAGCTCCACCTGAAGTGAGGGATCTCCGATGTCCAGCAGGTAGAAGGCGGACGGACTGTTGTGGGTAGCTTCAAGAGGACTGTCTCAAGGTTCTACCAGCTGAAGGCATATCACTGCCTCACCGCGCATTGGGCAACATCTGCATTGCTCGAGGATACGACTCGTAGCTCATTACAGGTGGTGTCCGTGCCGAACACAGACGCGGGAACATCTCTTCAAGGAGTGCCCCCAGTGGATGTCCAACACATCATCCTGTTATATCTTTTGGTTAATCATACTCGCGTTTAGCCTATCTAGACTATGGCGGTGTATATTTTATCCGTATTTCTCGTCCACTGTCCCCGCAGTGGCGGCCCCCTACTAGCTCCCCTTTTGCCCTCCATCTAGGTCTGTCCCAAGAATTTAAAATGCGCACCAAGGAAATCTCAAAAGGAAGAAACAGAGGAAGTGTTGCCGACCCCTAATCTTCCTCCGTCGATGCTATGAGGGAGGGTATGGGCAGAAGCAGCAGCTGTTGCTCCCACTGCCAGTCACCCAATTCCGCCGCAGCACACTCTTCTTCGTCCTCCGCCTCCCATTTCTCTCCCTACTCTCGCCAGCCCCGAAGCCCCCACTCTGACCCCAAACGTCCAGCATCGCCCTCTTCCAGAGGGGCAAAACGGGGGAGGCAAACCCAGTCGACACTGGCATCTCTCAGGGTTGACCGGTGGCACCAATCCTCTTCGGCACCAACCTGTCGGGAATCTTCGACAAGGTCGAGGCTGATGCCGCAGTCCCAGGCCTCAGGGGTCTGTCCTTCGTAGATGACATCAGCTGGTGGGCCGATGGCGCAGACGATGGGGCGGTTGCAACCAAGCTCTCAGTGGCATCTGCAGCCTCGATGAGTGGGTGGCCGGGAACGGGGGTAGCCTTTGATCATGGATAGACCGAAGCTGTGCTGTTTCACAACAGCATCCAGGGCAACAGTGCCGGTTTTCACCAACACTGTCCCGTTCAAGAAGTAGGCGACGCGGTGACTTGGAGTTTGGCTTGACTCCCAGCTCTCGCTCAAGAAACACCATGCCATCCGGATGAAGGAAGGCAGGAAGGTAATTGCAAGGCTCTGGCAGCTTACCGGGTAGGTATGGCTCTCGCCGCTCAACTACAGGAAGTTCATGAAGGCTTGCATTCAGTCAGCCGGTATGTTCGGCTCGGAACTACGGTGGAAAGGGGACCACACCTCGTACACCAAAGGCCGACCAGAGGAGCTTCAGCTGTTGGTCAACCAGGAGGCCCGGGCGACAACGGGCTACTCCCAGACGACCACACTGGGAGCCCTCTCGATGGAATCTGGCCTTAGAGCAGCAACTATGCAGCTGGAGAACCGACAGCGGCGGTTTGGGCTACGGCTGACGAAGTAACGGGGCAGGGTCAGGCTGGGCTTCCAGTGGCGGGCGGCGAGCGGGGAGGCGGACAGGACAAAGACACCGGCGAGAGAACGGCGCGCGGCGAGGGCGGGACAGGGACACCGGTGAGCGGGTGGCGTGGAGCGAGGATGGACAGGACAAGGGTTGTGGGAAAAAAGGATATGATTCTCCTAGTAAGTAAATAAGGAAACAAGTTGTTGCGTGAGAAAGAAAAAGAAAAGGATGGAAGTGAAAGAGAGGTAGGCGACGGCTCCTTATCTTTTCGGAGGCCGCTTCACGTGATATTTCCTGAGTCCTCTTGCCATCTTTCCTCGTTGCTTTCTCCCGCGTTGAACCTCATGGAAGCGTTTGCTTGTATGTCTGCCGGAGCGAGATAAGACATTGAGAGCCGATTGTCCTGATTGGTAATAACGATAAATTGTGGGATAGGTGATCAGCGTGGCCGCGTAACTGCCTCAGTTGTGGACCGAGTTCTATTAGCGCGCCTCCAGTAAGGATCCTTCAGAATACGAGAACACGTTCTCTGATCTTTCTTCCTTACTGGCTGCCTTCCTTGCCCAGCTTCCGGAGGTAACGTCTTTCGTCCTAGACCTTCGGCTGAGAGTCCTTTACTCGTGCCCTTATCTCCCATCTTGACGCTCTCGTCCCGCTGGCATCATGTCAGAATAAGGCGGCGTCCGGAGATGAGGAGGCGTCCGGACATGACTGAGTCCCCGAGCACCGGCTCGGGGGGGTAGTCTTCCGTCCTTTGTCCTGACAGCCTTCCTGTATGTAGAGAGATCTTGCGCCCGCATAATGCTGTAACACAATCTTCACCTTTTATCGATCCATATATTCCAACAGGTTATGAGCCCGGATTGATCGCTTTGCCAATCCGCTACCCATCGATAATCGCACCTGCCGACCTGCCGTTTTGCACCTCGCTTTTGCGTGTCATCCCTGCACTCTCGTTTTTTAAGCCTCAACTTTTGGAGCCGCGTCGCGTCCAACGACA
>Ga0307508_10000303_pt1 | contig 60079 bp, 62 predicted proteins | sample 9_EM_MG_FD_203089 | JGI IMG/M metagenome (GOLD analysis project Ga0307508, IMG submission 203089) | Populus trichocarpa ectomycorrhiza microbial communities from riparian zone in the Pacific Northwest, United States - 9_EM | ecosystem: Host-associated > Plants > Roots > Unclassified | place... | reverse complement strand
CCCCGCCGCCCCCCCGCCCCCGGCCGCCCCCCCCCCCGCCCCCCCCCCCCCCGCCCCGCCCCCCCCCCCCCCCCCCCCCCCCCCCCCCCCCCCCCCCCCCCCCCCCCCCCCGGTACTTTCAGCTCGTGGTAGTCGATCCTGCGGTCTTGGTTCAGATCGAAGAGGTTGAACTTCAAAACCCGTCAGCTTCTCTCCTCTGCGTTCCCGCTGGAGGCAGACGTACCGCGTCGGCAATTTCATCCTTCTGGTCCTGCGTCAACTCCGCCTGGTAATGCTCCCGCTCGCGGTACGCTCCCGCGGGCGCCTTCCCACTCGCTCCGGACTGCGAAGCGAAAAGACCTCCCCCTCCTCCTCCACCGCCGCTCCCGCCGCCTGTAGATGGGCCGGGCGAGGCCGGACGGACGTTCTGACGACGCGTCCGTGACGATTGCGGTGCCGTGTTCGGATTGGGCTGTCGGGCGTTGCCGAACATGATGACTCTGTGGTATGTGTCGGTGCAGTGGGCCCCCTTGTACGTACGGGAATAGTATGTGTGGGAGGGGCTGTGTTGCTGTTGTTGCTTTTCTTTTCCGTTTTTCGGTGTTCGCGCTGTCACTGCTGCTTGAGGTGACGCGACAAGAACGGCTCACCCTGTCACGTGGCTCGTATCACTCGGCTCTCCTCGCCAATAGACGATATGTATTGTTCGCTCCTTTATCTCGGCTCGTCGTGTGATTGATTCCGTCTGCTTCTAGACCTCGAATGGGCCCCATTTTATCTCTATCCGTTTTCTACATACCCTCTTCTCTTCTGACTCCGTGGGCCCAGTAAATTGGAAGTTCGTTAGATACCAGTCTTGGCATTTTAGAGGTCTTCTTCCCTTTCTTTTTTCCGTCGAGGCTTGCTGTCCTCCTCTTCCTTAGCCCTTTACCTTCAACGACTCGCTCGCTGGACTTGGGAAAAAGTTACCACCGAAAGAGCCGCTTCATCACCACACGCCCAGCATTTTCGACCCTGCTCCAACCACACCCGAATCCGAGAAGCTTTTTCCCTTCGTCTTCCTCTTCTTCTTCTTCTTCTTCGATCTTACATACCTTCCACCTTCTCGCGGATCACCTCACGGATCACAACACATTCCTAACTCTCTCCCAACCACAACCCCCTGCATCGATCTAGAACACCACAACCACCATAGAAACCCACAAAAACACATTCTAACGCGCAATTCCTCCACTACCACTATCATGTTTGGTCAATCCAATACTGGTGGCTTTGGAGGGTTCGGTGCCAACAACACCAACCCCGGCACAGGTACCACGGGAAGTGTATTCGGCTCCGGTGGCGGATTCGGTCAGCAGCAACAGCCTGCGACTACAGGTACGTTCAGTCCTCGAGATCTCTCTCCTTTCGTCCACAAGGTTCATCGCGCTGCTTTGGTGCAGAGGCCTATCTGGTGGTGGTGTTTTACGGCTGGCTGTGCGAACGTGTCCTTTGTGGGGATAACGCGTCGGGAAATAAGTCCTGGGGAGGGGGAGGGGGAAGCCCGACACGACGATGATGGTTGCCGCGACGATAACCCGAAAGAACGGAAAGCTATATGCTTCTTTCGGTGGACTTCAACGCGCCCGTACGCGCGCGCGTCTCCCTGATCGAATCTACTCGCTCCAGCGATCGCTTGGCTTCTGCAACGTTCACGGCAAGAGACGTCGACTGACATGTTCTTTCCGCGCTTAACTCAGGATTTGGTTCCGGCGGTGGCTTCGGTGCGACAAACACTAGCAGCGCTTTCGGTGCTGCGGCCACTCCTGCTTTCGGTAGCACTGCTGCGGGAGGAGGTAAACATCCCGCACAACACACACCCCCCCCCCCAGTCTACTATCTGGAGGGAAATTATCATCGTCGTCGTGGCTGGCTTTCGTCCCGCGCAACCATCATCGGTGGCTTTCCTCCGGAGGATGGATGACTCTTGCGCATTCTGGTTACACGGCGTACGGCCTTGTTGAACAGTCACCACCACCTTGACGCGCTTCCTTCGTCACTGACACCTGCGCTTGGTGTAGTATAAATAAGCTAATCTCTTGTACTTTCCTTCTAGGATTCGGTCAGGCTGGCAACGCTTTTGCAAAACCCACTTTCGGTGCAGCAGCAACTGGCGGTGGACTCTTCGGATCGCAAACCGCTGCAACGACATCGAACCCTGGATTCGGAGGAGGAGGAGGAGGAGGCTTTGGAGCCAATACCACGACACCTGGATTCGGCGCTACCAACACCAGCACAACAGGTGGAGGAATGTTCGGAAGTTCTGCAAAACCCGCCTTTGGTGGTGCTACAACCACTACTGGTGCTACGGGAGGTGGCATCTTTGGAACGTCTGGTGCTACTACAGGCACTGGTGCGTTCGGTGCGACTACCGGCGGTAACACTGGTGGCATCGGATTTGGCGGCGCAGATACCTCTGTGTTGCCTGTGAATGGAACCGCAGCTACTCCCTACACGGTCACGCAGGAGAAGGAGGCCAACAGCCCAATGACGAACAACTTTCAGACCATCTCGTTCATGCCTGCCTACAAAAACTGGTCGTTGGAGGCAGGATTCTCTCTATTGGAGTTTTTGCGAATGTATGCTAACAGTCTTCAAGGAACTGCGTCTTCAGGACTATGCCACCGGAAGGCGCTACGGCAACTCATCCGGCTCCACCGCGTTCGGGTTCACTGGATTCGGCGGAACGAATGCGGCATCAGCAGCTGCTGGGACCGGGTTTGGTGCTGCGAATACGGGAGCCACAGGCGGTGGTTTGTTTGGAGGTGCCAACAACCAGCAGCAGCAGACAGGTGGGTTTGGAGGAACCACTGGTGGTGCATTCGGAGGCACAAACAACAATGCGGCTGGCGGAGGTCTCTTCGGCGCGAAACCTGCTACTACTGGTGGGTTGTTTGGGGCCAGCAACAACACGAGCACGACTGGAGGTGGCCTGTTTGGATCGAATCCTACCCCTGCTGCAGGTGGCTTCGGCAATACTGGTACCGCTGGGGCGTTTGGTAACACTGGGGGTGCTTTCGGGGCCGCCCCCCAAGCAAAGCCCGGATTCTCGTTCGGTGGGGCCGCTGCGACCACTCCCACAACCGGCGGCTTCGGAGCTGCTGGAACCGGGTTTGGACAACAGAATAGTGGCACCACCGGTGGATTGTTCGGTCAGCAACCCCAACAACAACAGCAACAGCCAACCGCCGGATTTGGAGGTCAGGCCGCGGGCACTGGTTTCGGCGCTACCGGGGCATTTGGGCAACAGAACACACAGCAACAGCCACCGTCCAATTTCGGCGCGTTTGGGCAGCAGAACAACAACCAGCAACAGAAGCCGGCTTTTGGTTTCGGCGCGCCATCTGCGACCCCTGCTACTGGTGGTGGCCTCTTCGGTAACCAGCAGCAAACCCAGCAGCAGCCTGGTGGGCTATTTGGAGCGAAGCCTGCATTTGCAGGGGCTGCGACTAACACCACTGGCGGGGGTCTGTTTGGGAACAACAACCAGCAACTTCAGCAGCAGCAGCAGTCCGGTGGCTTGTTCGGAAACGCCCAGCCAACTCTGAATACTGGCGGCGGTGGACTGTTTGGGAACGCTCAGACTGGTACCACCAATACTGGTGGCGGTGGCTTATTTGGAAACAATCAGACCAAGCCTGGCAGTTTGTTCACTCCAGGCTCGGGTGCACAGAATACGGGTGGTGGGTTGTTTGGCAACTTGAACACCAATACCCAATCTGCTGGTGGTCCATCCCAATTCGGCAACCAGCAGCAACAGCAACCGCAACAGCAATCAAGTTTATTTGCCAACACCCTTGGCCTTGGTCTCGGTAGCCAGCAGCAGCAGCAATTCACAACATCGATAGCGGATTCGCCATATGGGAACAATTTGCTTGGCTCTCTCATCCCGGGGCAGCAGAACCAATTGGGCCCGATTGCGACACCTCTTGGCTCTTCAACCACCAAGAAGGCTGCGATGATTCCCCACCACAAGATCGCTCCCAGGCAGCCGGCTCTTACGCCGCGCCTTGCCAACAACTACTCCAGAAGCGGATCTCCTTTTGCTGCGTCCACTGCGACTATCACTACTCTGAGCGGATCCCGCGGATCGTTCTCGTCCAACAACAAATTAAGTCTCTTTGATGGTGATGACTCGGCATTGAGTGCGAACGCTTTCTCTTCAAGTATCAACAGTCGCGCCGCCAGTTTGAAGAAGTTGGTTATCGATAAAAAGATTAAGGACCAAGATTTGTTCACCGACAACATCGAGCCACATGGCAGGGAGGACAGCATCAGCAGCGGCCAGGGCAGTGCGTCCCCTGTTGCTACGAAGGGCATCTTGAAGAAGACGGTCAGTTTTGATGTGGCAGCCGAGAATAAGAGGGATGGTGAGGTGTTTGCTACCGGCAGCGCTACGCCAGTTAAGGCGACGAGCGGGCCCGCGCCCACAGCGGAGGAACTCGGATTAATCAGGCGCACACCCGAGCGGAGGCGGGCCACGGATCTCGACGAGTCTCCCCAGGGAAGTGTTGGGTCGTCTAGCAGCACCCCAACGCTTGGCAACGAAGTTGCACTCGTTCAGCAGCCTGCCGAAGAGCGAGCTCGCGGTACATACTGGATGGTTCCAAACGCGCAGAAGCTCCGGTCCTACACCCGCGAGCAGCAGAAGAAGGTTATCGGTCTGACTGTCGGGCGTCGCGGATACGGTTCAGTCCGGTTCGACCATCCTGTGGATATCACCGGCCTTCCTTGCGAATTTGAAGATATCCCTGGTACTGTGATTACCTTCGATACTAGAGTCTGCACTGTCTATCCTGAGGGGTTGGAAAAGCCGGCTCCTGGAAACGGCCTCAACGTTCCCGCCATCATTTCTTTGGAGGATTGCTTCCCCCTCACCAAGAACCAGCGCGACAAGATCGTCGACCCCGAACATCCTAGGTACATCACTCACATCCGCCGGCTGAAGGGGATTAAAGATACCGAGTTTATCGACTACCACCCCCAGCAGGGTGTTTGGGTCTTCAAAGTCCGACACTTCACCACCTACGGTCTGGTTGGCGGCGACGAAGAAGAAGAGGAGGAGATGTCCTATGAGTCCAGCTTCGCCATTAGTCAGGATGACTCCCTCTTTTGTCCCAACGACAACACCCCTACTCCGAGACCGGCTATTGTTACTCCCACTTCGCTCATGATCGATGATGAGGATAGCATGGACGCCGACATCAGCGGTATGGATTCCACCTCCGGATTGGAAGATACCTTTGAGTTCAAGAGGCTCCCTACCGCCGTTGGTTCTCTTGCACGCAGAACTGCACCCGCTGCAACTGAACAGCATCCAGGTTCTTTTTTGGGCGAGGACGATGATGGACCCATCAATTCATCGTACGACGATGACCAGTACACGGAGGAAGAGGAGGGCGATGTGACTACGACTGGTGAGACTTTTTTAGGAGAAGGCTCCGTAGGCAGTGTTGAAGAAGATGAGCCTGCGGAGCCCTTGTCTGAGGAGGACGAGGCGGTGGAGGAGTCGACTGCTATCCTGGACGATGACGAGGATACGACCGGTGCTCTCAACGAGGAATCCCCTCAGAAGTTAGCTCTTATGTCTCCAGAGAGATCACCAACGAAATCGATCGCAGCGACGCCCTCAAAGTCGTTAGTGATAGGCAAGGACTGGACCGAACAACTGAACAATACCATCAGTCCTGTCAAGAGACGTTTCGGTGGTGAGAGCTTCTTTGCCGGCAGTGGCGGTGGCGGAGGTAGATCACCCAGCCGTCGGAAGGCCATGATAGAGCCCCTCAACTACGGATTGCTTGACCTTGCCAACGATCTTTACGGGAGCCATTCGAAGCTGAATGGCAATGCACGCAGAGATACGGGAAGGACGAGGAAACGGGATGAATTTGAGGTTTGACTTTCTCATCCGCTTGCTGTTTTGAATTGTTTTTTTTGCTCTTGTGTTCCTGCGTTTTGCTTGTCAATTGAATTGGGATCTGTTGTCTTTCTATCGCCGTAGTTGTAAGAGGAATAAAAAAAATGCTGAGACCTGGGTTTGCGTGCAATTTTAGTCACTCGGCGATTCGAAACTTAGCTCGGAAGGAGTGCGACCTGTTGCCAGGAAACCAATAGCCTCGATTGTCTACTCTGGAGAATCCTTCGATTACAAAGAATTGGAGGGCGATGACCAAGCCTGGCGCAAGGCAGTGAGGCCGGCTTGGGGACCTGAGGGAATCATCGTCCATATGGGTCAACTGGAGCCATTGCGCGTCCGGAAGAGTGAGGGAAGTTTAAGCATCGCAAAACTCAACTTCGGCACCAAGCCACACGTTGTTCCTCGACCGTTGGAACTTCAGATGCGGTTCACCGACATCAGGCATGATGAGTATGGCATTCCGTTCGCCGAGGTCAGCTCCCGTCTCCTCTTTCGGCAATTCACCGAATTGCCCTGGACGCGGGACCCTAAGGATCAGCACGAGAAGAACATGTGGGGACTTGCAAGCGTTCTTTGGGACGAGCTCGAAAACATTCCCGCTGTTGACGTAGAGTGCAAGTTGTATCTTCACGAGAAACGGCGGAAGGAACTTCTGTCCCGTTTCCTGCAGGAACTTGTGGAAAATGATGCCGACATACATGCCCAATCAGCGACTACTGCCGAAGAAGCTGCTTTCGCGCACCTCACCGCATACGGCATCGACCAGGCGTGCTCAGTGTTGGTTGATGCTCAGGACTTCAGACTCGCTACTCTAATTCCCCAGCTCGGTGGTGATCGATCCACCCGACAGTCTATTCGCAGCCAGATCGACCACTGGAGGAGCAAAGGTGTTCTTAGTGAATTGACGGTCCCAGTGCGTGCGCTCTATGAACTTGTCGCTGGAGAGACTTGCTTCTCTGAAGGAATTAAGAGCCCTGCCGAGGATGCTACTGCCCCTATCTTCATTGGCGATTATTTCTCCCTGGACTGGAAGAGAGCATTGGCTCTGAAGTTCTGGTACGGATGCTTCGAAGAGGAGAGTATCGGCCGCTTGGTGAAGAGGTACGAAGAAGACCTCAAGCGTTTCCCTGATAAGGTCGCATGGCCCACGCCTTGGTATCTCGGTGCAGAGAAGCCGGCAGATGGCAGATTCGATATATTGTGGGGTCTCTTAAGGCTTTACGCAGATTCCCAGCTTCCACTCGAAGAGGTGCTTTTCCCTGCCAACATCGGTCCCAACAGGATCGACTACCGGGCTACATGGCAGTTAGGTACCATCTTCGCTAAGCTCGGAGGAAAAGGCTTCGTTCCTTGGGGCAGTTCTCTCAGCAAGGGTGACCAGATTGCCTCGGAATATGCAGGAGGACTTGAGAATGCCGGTCTTTGGGAGTGGTCACTATTTGTGGTAATGCACATTCAGGATGCTGACGCTCGTGGTGCCGGTCTCAAAAATATCATTGGCAGACACATTGACAAGATCGATGATGGCGAGAAAAGGGAGTTCTTGGAGAAGACCCTTCGCATTCCGCGTACTTGGATCTACGAGGCTAAGGCGCTGCGAGCCAGACACGCCGGTGACTACCTCCAGGAGGTAGAACACCTAATTTCCGCCATGGCCTGGGTCGAGGCGCACAAGACCATCATTGAGCAGGTTGCCCCCGAAGCTGTCATCTCCGGTAATCTCGACGACCTCAAGAAGATTCTGGCCAAGTTCGATTCTTCCGTACGACCCGAGGGCTGGAGACTTGGTGGCCAGGTGTATCTCGACTACATCCGCCTCCAGGAGCTAACTAAGACCACTTCACCGAGGGCCAAGACTGAGAAGGAAGAGGTTGCTAGGAGATTGCTCGGTGCTTTAAAGAATATGGAGACTTGTGGCTTCTTGCAGGGCATTGCGGTCCGTGAGATGGCTGGAGTTGTCGGTTCTCTGGTGTTGAAGTATGGAGAAATGGTATGTATCTCAATGCCCACTGCGTCGTTCCCGGGATTAATTGTTCGGTAGGCTGGCGATAAGACTAAGGTTCTTGAACTGCCATTGACCGAGGACCAGTATCTCAAGAAGACTGTCGACCTCAGTCTCGAGTACTACAAGACAAAGTTGCGGGGTGTCACTGCAAACTAAAGGGTAGTTGGATGGAGGCAGGATTCAAAATTACGGTGAATCTAAGATAATTGGTGGGCTGCATTTGTTTACGATAACTAGTACATTTCCCCTGTTTTCTTTCCTTGCCTAGGTAGTAGCCTTTTTTCGCTGCCTTCTTTTACGGGACTTCCTTATTTGTTTTGCGTGTTTGTATCTTTCTCTACTATAATCAATCTGCAGCTTCTTGTTCGGCTTACAAGTTGTTCTGCTGGGGGGTTTGTTTCTCTATGTTTTGAGAATGCTATTAGGTGATAATCCGTGAGGGTTTACTAGGGTCTCGGATCCCTATGTACCAAACTTCGGCCCCCCATAAATCTACATATCGGCACGCTTATCTGCTGTCCTGTAGGCTGGCGTCATCCCACTCTGCAAACCCCAACTTCGCGATGCTCACGACAAGAACTCTCCGTCCGCTACCCACGCGAATACCGCAACTCCTCCGTCCCATCCCGACGCAATGCCGCCGCCACACCACGCACAATAACTCCGTCGATCCAACGGAAGTCTCGCATTTCTCCGCGCTCGCGGCAGAGTGGTGGGACCCGCACGGAACCTCCCGTCTGCTGCACCTGATGAACCCACTGCGTCTGCAATTCCTACGTTCATGTCTCGCGCGTGGACACACCGGAGCGGAGTCGCTACGGTTCCTCGATGTCGGCTGCGGCGGCGGGATCCTGGCAGAAAGTCTTGCGCGCCTCCGGGGGACAGAAAGCGTGCTCGGGATCGATCCCACGCCCGGGGTACTGGCGATCGCGAAGGCGCACATGAGGAAAGATCCGGCTTTGGCGGGGAAGTTGGAGTACCTGGAGACTACAATTCACGCGCTGGAGGAGACGGGCGGCGAGCGCGTCGAGGGGGGGTTCGATGTCGTATGTCGCTATTTTCGTCGTGCCGGAAGTGCGAGAGCATTGAGGGCTGATGGAAAGACACAGGTCACAACGATGGAAGTAGTCGAGCACGTCTCCAGTCCCGCCGCGTTCTTGCGGGAGTGCATGTCGCACGTCAAACCAGGTGGCTGGCTCCTCGGTTCGACGATCGCACGGACGTGGACAAGCTATCTCACGACGAAGCTTGTGGCTGAAGATATCCTCAATATCGTACCAAGGGGAACACACGATTGGAACAAGTATGTGAATGCGGACGAGCTACGAGACTTTTTTACACAGCAGAAGGGATGGGAATCGGCCGCATTTATGGGTTGCATTTACGTGCCTGGGCTTGGATGGAGAATGCTAGATCACGGAGAGAAGGTAGGAAATTACTTCTTTGCGGTTAGGAAGAGTTTAGGATAGAAGGTGGATCATACATAGTTACAGAGGCACCCGGGTTTACACATGTAGATTAGCCCGTGTAACTAGCTATTTTTGACGCCGATAAATCAGCCGCTAAAAAAAAAGTTGACTTGCACCTCTTCAAGTGAAATCGCAATTGTGTTTGCCCAATACCAACCGATCACCCCCACCAACCCTTTTCACGCCGTACAACACAATGCTAGGCTCGAATCTCAAGAAACGAAAAGCAGCAGCAAGGGAGGAGATAACCGCCGATTCCGGCTCGGAAGACGAATTTCAGACCGGACTTCTCAATGGCGGCGCGCTCGATGGCGGCGATGACAGTGTCGACGAGAACGATTCCAGTTCCGACGAGGACGAGGATGAGACCAGCGAATTCCCCGAGGTTTCCAGTGACGAGGAGCAAATCGACAGTGACGAGGTCCCATCCTCCGACGAGGAGGCCGACAAGAAAGACGAGGATGAGGATGAGGCGGACGGGGAGGTTGACGAGAACGGCCGCAAGACAGTCCTAGACTCAGCTGGGAATCTGAGATACATATATCCCGAGGTCGACACCGGATATGCCTCGGACGACTCTGATCGCGAGGAGGTGAATACCATTGGCAACATCGATCTGGCGCTCTACGAGGAGTACCCGCATGTAGGGTACGACATCAACGGAAAGAAGATCATGCGACCGGCGAAGGGCAAGGCGTTAGATGCCCTACTGGATACAATCGATGTCCCAAAGGGCTGGACTGGAATGCTGGACAAGAACACGGGTGGTAACCTCAACCTTACCCGTGAGGAGCTAGAGATTCTGCGTAAGATCCAGATGGACGAGGTGCCTGTGGACGGGTACAACCCTTACGAGGTGGGAATCTTCTTGCACGAATTGCGTTGGGGTGGTTTGCTGACTTGCCACGATAGCCTACGGTAGAGTGGTTCACGTCAAAGACGGAGGTGATGCCCTTGAGCGCCGCGCCGGAGCCGAAGCGTCGGTTTGTCCCTTCGAAGCACGAGGCGAAGCGGGTGATGAAGATTGTGCGCGCCATCCGTGAAGGCCGCATCGTTCCCAACAAGCCGAGGGAGGAGAAGCCGCAATACTACGATATCTGGGCGAATGAGGTCCCACGTGAAGACCATGTCATGCATATCCCCGCGCCCAAGCTACCCCCGCCGACACACGACGAATCTTACAATCCGCCGGAGGAATACTTACCCACTGAGGAGGAAAAGAAGAAGTGGGAGGAGGAGGACCCAGTGGACAGGGAGAAAGAGTACCTGCCGAGGAAACATAAGGCACTCCGGTTGGTGCCTGGCTACGACAGATTCATCAATGAGCGCTTCGAAAGGTGTCTGGATCTGTACTTGGCCCCGCGAGTACGGAGGAACAAGCTAAATATCGACCCCGAGAGCTTGCTGCCTAAACTGCCTAGCCCGCAGGACCTGAGGCCTTTCCCGACGACCACCGCAGCGGTTTACCGTGGACATCAGGGGAGAGTCAGGTCGCTGAATGTGGATCCCACTGGTGTGTGGTTGGCGACAGGTGGTGACGACGGAACCGTCCGCGTTTGGGAGATTCTGACTGGAAGGGAAATTTGGAAGACCAAGCTGGCCGATGGAGAGGCCGTTAATTGCGTGAAGTGGAGACCGGTCAAGAAATCCGCCATTTTGGCGGCTGCTGCGTAAGATGACTATCTCGACCCATCTATGGGGTATACAATTGCTGACGATAGTAGGGGTGACGACCTATACCTCATTGTGCCGCCAATATTCGATCCCGAGACGGAGATTGAGAGCAGACGGGTATTGGAGCACGGTTACGGAACGGCGGCGGGTGGCGAGAAGAAGGACCCTGCAATGAAGGAGCCACCAGGAAAGTGGTCGAAGCCTGAAAGTAAGCTCGCGGAGCAAGGTGTACTGGTCATAGTCACTGTCCGCATCACGATCAAGCACATCTCGTGGCACAGACGTGGCGACTACCTCGCCACAACATCTCCTGAAGGTATGTGTTCATCTCGGTCTCAACCAGATGGTTTTTAGTCTGATAAATCCAGGCCAAAACCGCGCTGTGGCTATCCATCAGCTCTCCCGCCACACTTCTCAGTCTCCCTTCCGCAAATCCAAGGGTATCATTCAGCGGGTTGAGTTTCACCCGTTCCGCCCCATCCTCTTCGTCGCCACGCAACGCTACGTCCGCTCCTACGACCTCGCCAAGCAAGAACTCACCAAGACACTACAACCGGGAGCGCGCTGGATCTCCTCGTTCGATGTGCACCCCGGTGGTGACAACATAATCGTCGGATCGTACGACAAGCGCCTCCTCTGGCACGACCTAGACCTGTCGACCAAGCCTTACCGAACCTTGCGATACCACGAGAAGGCTATCCGCGCCGTCAAGTACCATCAGGGCGGCCTGCCGCTGTTCGTATCCGCGTCGGACGACGGGACCATCCAGGTGTTCCATGGAAAAGTGTTCTCGGACATGATGGAAAACCCCCTAATCGTGCCGCTCAAGATCCTCAGAGGACACAAGGTCACCCAGGCGCTCGGTGTGCTCGATGTCGACTGGCACCCCAGGGAATGCTGGTTGTTTTCGGCGGGAGCGGATGGGACAGCGAGGCTCTGGAATTAGTTGGCTGCTCTGTAGTGCGTGGTGCTGTTGTTGCTGTAGTATATAGTAGTCGCTAAAAGTTGTGTATCGAGAGATGATTAGTGGATCTACTCACTCTCCACTGAATGGCATCCGTGCGATCACATGTAGTTATGTATGCACGTAGTTACATCTCAACGGCCATCCAAGTCACTAGGTACCAAACCATATACATACCCAGTCACACTGCGGCTTGAAAGCTTATCACTATCTACCGTTTACCTCCCCCGCCAACCAACCAACCAACCGCACAACGCAATGACGCCGTCATTAACCCATCACGCCGTAAGCCTGCTCGCCACTGCGATCGCCGCAAGCGTGGGCTACTACATCGGCAAATCCTCGGGGCTGGGGAAATCCTCGGTCGTCCACAAGCTGCAGGCGAAGGCACCCACATCCGAGGATGAATTCATGCCAAAGACAGCAAGGGAGGTGAGCTCGGGCGACGGGGGGGACGATGATGATAGTGATGAGGGGGACTCTGAAGACGTCTCCACATTCCCTGACAACGACGAGGACTGCAAAATGGTTATTCTCTCTCTCTCTCCCTCCTCTCTCCCCCCACCCCCGCCGCTGACGTGCCGTCTGTCGTGGCAGGTGTTCGTAGTGCGCACTGACCTGGGCATGACCAAGGGCAAGATCGCGGCGCAGTGCGGCCACGCGGCGCTGATGTGCTACAAGAGAGCGCTGCGGCTGGCGCCGAACCTGGTGCGCCGCTGGGAGGCGCGTGGCCAGACCAAGATCGCGGTGCAGCTCGGCGGCGACGGCGGCGAGGCCGCGCTTGAGGAGCTGCTCGCCACCGCCGTCAGTCTCGGCGTCGTCGCGCGCGTCGTCCACGACGCGGGCCGGACACAGATCGCCGCTGGCAGCGCGACCGTGCTCGGACTGGGGCCAGGTTTGTTCCATTCCCGATCAGTGCGGTTGTGGGGTGGGGCGGGGGAGGGTGTTTTTTTTTTTGCTGACGGATGGTTAGCCCCCAGGAGCGTCGTCGATGCCGTCTCGGGCCACCTGAAGCTTCTGTGATGGGATATGTGTGGTGGCGGCGGTGGTGGTGTGTGGGTGGGATAAAAGGCGTTCGAATAGACGATGACATATTCAGTTGCGCATTTCCCCCCACACATTCGATGAACCGGTTGGCTGTGACTATCCGGGTACTTTCGTAGACAATCATCGCGATGGGATTCTGCGGGCTCGACTGGCCGCCCCCATGATTGTAAATTTGATGGGTGATATTACATGTATGTACAGTACACAAGCACTTATCTTTTATTTTTATTTTTTATTTTGCATCATGGATAAAGAGAACGAAGAAGCAGAGTCAAGGTGAATTGGAGTAATGGCAACGAAACAGATAGGGAAATGTATGCCGACTGGCAAGTGGTGAAAACAAGACTCGTAGACAAAAAAAATCAATGCGATTATCCCCACCAAAAAAAACCCAATTAAACCCCCCCCCCCAAAAAAAAAAAAAAAAAAAAAAAAAAAACCAGTAGTTGAACTCCCACTCCAATAAATAATAAAGGAAAGTACTTAGTCTATACTATACAAAGAAAGAAAGAAGCCCCCCCAAAAAAAACCCAGACAGATGGTTGGTAGGTTGATTGGATTCATCCAAACGTCCCCGCCGACGGCCGCAAGCTTAATCGTCGATTCCTGGATCTGCCAAACTCGATACTGATACTATCTCCATCGTTGCTACCCGGTATCACCGAAGACCCCGCAATGCTACTAGGTGCGTATCTAGATCTCCGTCTCGGCTGCGTGATGATGGTCGTAGCTGCCGAAGGCGTCCTGACCGCCGGAGGGATATAGCTGCTGCCCGTGTCGGGTCTATCGGGAGTGCCCCCAGCACTACCGCTGCCGCTGCCGCCGGCATCGTAAGCCGCGAAGCCGTAGTCCTCGCTCGAACCCATCTCGTAACCTTCATACCGCGGTCCAGCTTCGAAGAAGCGGCCCCGACTGCTCCGGTCCCGGTCAACACGTACCGACCCTTCGTACTCTCCGTTGCCGTCAAGGTACTCCCACGCTTCCGGTTGCGCCGTGGCCGGCGGACTCCCCCTCATGCCACTCCTGAGCGCCTTCAACGCCTTCATGAGCGCACGGAACTCCCCCTCCTCGATCCCCTTCCCCCTGATCCGGAACCTGGCACGCTCGTACAGAGCCACGAAGACCTCGCTCTCATCCCGCGGGGCGAAGTCCATAGCGACCATATTCTCCAGCCAGGCCCTGAGTGTCACCGACGGCGGCCGAGCCACGACGCCGGGGTCCACCGTGCCCATTCCCCGCACCACCATCTCCACAGCCTCCCTCTCGAGCAGCGCCGGGAGCTCCATCACGAGAGCACGGTACTCGACGCCCTTCAGCTCGCCGCCGGGCGGCGCCCACCCGGGGTGATTAACGACGCCCCAGACCTTCTCCCCGCCCTCGGCGTCGCCCACGCACGGCCTCGACCTCAGCGCGATTCCGGCGCTCCTCGAGATCCCGCGCGTGACGGCGGCGTGGATCCGCTTCGGCAGGTCACGCCTGCCGACCGGCGGCGTCGCCTTCGGAATGTCCGCCAGAAGCCGCCGGAACGCGTACATCCGCGACGTGTACAGCACCACCGCGATCACGGCCGTGGCCAGGTAGCATCCCGAGAGGACGAAGACGTTGGCGAGCCGCGTCGGCCGCGCGTAGTTGCGCGATTGCGCGATCGCGTCCCCGAGCGGGACGAGCACCAGTGCGACGAGGATCAGCGAGAGGAGCGTGAAGGTTGTCGAGTAGAAGAGGTGGAAGAACGTTAAGCGCGGCATTGGGTGGTAGTGGTGGCGGCGGTGGTGGTGGGTGCGGAGAGAGCGGCAGCACGGAGAACATTGGTCGGTTGTGCCGGCATCCAGAGGGGCACCCGTGTTTCGGTGTTCGATTTGGGAGAGGGGCCGGTATTTTTCGATAAGGTATGTACTTACTCAGGGATGGTGTGGGGTTGGGAGGTATGTAAAACCACTTCAAGTTGGGGTATGTACATAAAGGGTGACACCGATGACGAATGTCCCCCGTCAGGCTTAGCTAGAGCCTTAGCTTGGCGCGGCACGTGCGCCAGATGGGTCAGCCACCAATGATCACTCGATGGTGCACACAGAAAATTGCCGGCGTTGGGTGCGGGCGGTGCACGTAGCCCACTACCCATTCGCTTCAGAGGCCCATTCGGCGCGATCAAAGCCGGCGAGCCCTGGGAATCATAAAGTCCGGAGGTCCAGATCGGTCCTCACGGCCTCCGTGCTATCGCAGCTTGGCGATGGCAACATCTCCGTCGGGATAGACTCTCCCTCTTGGCAGAGGGGGGGGAAGGGAGGTGATTGAGTCAGTTTTTGAGTTCCCGAGACCAACCAATCCATTCCCCCCCCCCCCAGGTACCCAAACGGAACGGAAATACGTAGATAGGCGACGGAGATTCGATTACCTACAGAAGAAAAAAAAGGGAAAAAGGGATTGAAAAACGGCAAAAGCCTAAAATCCCCTACTTTTGCCACCGGTAATTTTGGGTGTGGCGCAGCAACTCAATGCACTGCGTATGGCGTACAATTCTACAACCTTCAAACCCTTGATCGACACCCAATACCCACGAACATACATAGCTTCGACCCCAATACCATCAATGCAAACGAGTGAATGCTTGACTTCTTTCTCCAATAGTCGGGGATACCCACCGCTATCCACCCATTCTGCAGCACCCGAGGAAGGCCGAAGAAGGGAAGACTGCAAAAAGGATATGCGCAACACAGACAGGGACATTTAGACAAGACGAATGTAATGGCAGGTGGACTTGAAGATGCGGCAGGTAATGCCCCACACGGCTGCAAACAGTGTGATAATGTGGGGTGCAGTCGCAGTACCTGTGATGAGATCGGGCAGATACGTGCATTCGACTTGCGATTTACTCTCCAGAACTTAACCTCCTGTTCACTGCTCCTATGGGGTTTAACATCGGATGCACAAATAGATATGCAGTGAAGTTGTAGGTCGACGGTTAAATAGACAAGTTGTGGTGCGCACTTCACTGCTACGCCACACCAAAAATTACCGGTGGCAAAAGTAGGGTGTATTTGACTTTTTTTTTGCAAAAGTAGGGTAGATTAGACTGAGTGGCCAAAAATTAGGACATTTTAGACTTTTGCCGGATTGAAAAATGTTGGGGAGGAAAATAATGAGCTTCACGATCATGATTGAAGATTACATCCAATAAGAGGCACTCAAATCCACAATATGTAGAGTATGTACACGCCAGCTGGACACCTCACGGTTTAAATAAAAGGAAAAGAGTGACAGAACAGGATCCCCAAATACAAAATGGCCTCAACGAAAAATAAAAGATAAAATAAAATGGATAAAATAAAGACGAAACACACGGCTCCCCTTTCCCCCATACTCCAGATTTCCATTTCCCATGTATAGCACACATTCAAACTCAAGTCACACACACACACACAATTCCCAAGTCAATAGCAAGCAACCCTATCTAGGTACATAGAATATCAATCGAGAAGTTCCTTGCGAGGGTCCTTGACTGTGAAGACGTGCGCGTCGGGGTCCTCGGGACACTCGAGCATGTGGCACTCTCCCGAGCTGATATTGTACACCCATCCGTGGACCTCGAGTCCTCGCTCATTCATGGCCTCCTGGACGTTCGCGTTCTTGAGCACCGAGCGGACCTGCTCCACGACGTTGAACTCCACCAGCTTGTCGCTCTGCTGCTTGGGCGTCAAGCCGGTCAGCTGCTTCTCGTACTTTGCCCGCACCTCGCGAACCCCCCGAAGCCAGTTGTCGATGAGCCCCAGTTTCTTATGGCCGAGCGCGGCGTTGACACCTCCGCAGCCGTAGTGACCGCACACGATGATATGCTGCACCTGGAGGACCTCGACAGCGTACTGGAGGACACTGAGCGACGAGAGATCGGTCGCCGGGAGAAGGTTGGCGATGTTGCGGTGGACAAAGACCTCCCCAGGCTGGAGATCGAGAACCGTGGTCTCCGGGACACGGGAGTCGGAGCATCCGTACCAGAGGATCTGGGGAGATTGGCCTTGTGCGAGCGCAGGAAAGAGGGCGGGATTGGTCGTGGCCGTTCGAGTGGCCCATTGACGGTTGCGGTTGAGGATACTGCCGAGCAGATCGCCCTGAGTGCTTGCTGTTGCATCCGGTCAGTCATGAATTTTTTTTCACCGTCGCGGCTATCTTTCGGGTGAGCGGGGGGTGGGTAAACATACACATTTCTGCGATTACTGGTGCCGGTAGGGGTAGCGATGTGGTCGGTGTGGGTGTTGAGATGGCTGCTGTAGAAGATTCTACTCTCGAAGATGACGACTGTGCGGAAGGCTCTCTTACGCTTATCCTGTTATCATTTGTGACGGCGGCGTTGGTCGGGGAGGAGTGCTCAGTTATGTACTCGGTTGGAACATCGGCTGACAGGGTTTGTTCTCTCTCATTAATGGTGGCAGGCGGTGGAGGTGGAGCAAGCTGAGCCGGCGCTTTCTCCTTCAGCTTAAGTTGCTTGGCCTCGCTCTTCTTTCCCTTATCTTCCGAGACGCTTCCAGCCCCTCCACGGCGCTTTAGCGCGCTGCCAATTGACCAAAAGCCTGCCAGCGTGGCGGTGAAACGAAAGCTGGGGAAGGGAAAAAAGAGCTGGGGGTAGGTCAAAATCCAATATCAGCCATGACGTCCGAGACCCGTTGATTTGTGATTGTGAAACGATGGAAACGATAGCCGTAGAGGGTTCCCCATAGAACAGAGACAAAAGAGGTAAACTCACTTTGGGTAGGTGTACGGAATAAGCGGAAGGCGAGACGGCGGTTGAGCAGTGGATGCGTGTCAGAGTAAGGCGGAGGCGGATCGTGTATGGGGGTCCGCAAGTAGGGAAGCAGAAGAACCTAAGCCCGAGAGAGCGCCAACAAGGCAGGTATTGGCCGTAGAGTAGACTGCTATGCGGTGGTGATCATCGGTGATGGCACAGATATTGTCGGAGCTTATCGAGCTGGTCAATGTGATGTGGGATGATGGTGGCGGTGGCAGGGAAGAAAGGGATGTCACGGCGTTCTTATGTCCACAGAATCATTACTGGCCGAGGGATGTTCTTTCCGATTTTCGATGTGCAGCAAGGTGGGGGGAGTTGAGTCTGCCGGCACGTACGTCTTTGTGTGTCCAGTTGAGCGCACACGTACAAAAGTAAAATATGTCCGTCCAGCTGCCGCTCGATGACATGCGGTGGATTCTTGTACATACGTAGGTACGCGTCCAGTCCTGTCCAGACCTAGGAGTTCTTTGTATCTATGTATATACCAGCAATATATGGCTGTCCGACTTCCCCAGCCGTAGAATGCGGGGGCCGCACCGCACATTCCCGCAGTTACCCTACTGTTTTCCCTCCTTCCCTTCTTTGCGCTACGGTTGTGTGCTGTTATAAGCCACCGTTGAGGGTTCTGTTGGGATGGCACTCTGGTCTTAACCCTGCGGCGTTGCAGGGCTCGGGAACGGGCGGGCTGGACACTATCGTAGGTGAGTGAGTGGGCGTGCGTTTCGTTCACATAGACTAGAGAGAGGCGTCGGTTGGTCGAACATCGATGTTCTTTTTTTTGGGGCGCCAAGATGCCGCTAGTGCACTAGTGTGCTCGTAGATACAGGGCTATCGGCGATTGAGCGCTGGTCAGTGCACCAGAAGATAACGCTGGTACGGGTGCAATTGATCGGAAGGGTGACTCCCCGTTATTGGCTGGCGTGTAGTTAAGCCACGCAATAAATATCATATCTACCACCAGTTAGCAATCTGTATTCAACCTGTCGGCAACGGGGTAACTGTATTCAAACAGCTCTCCCCTCTTCTCGGTTCCCTCTCTCTTCTCGAGTCTACCTGTTGTGTCGAGGGCCGAAGTAGTGCTGGTGGTATGTAGTGACGGTGGCAGCGGGGAGATGGTGTAGTGTTGGTGTTGTTGGTTCATGACGCTAACGCAGGCCCTAATTTAGGGCATTCAGATCTGCAACCTGTGTGCCCCATATCTAGCCTCAGATAATCCTAGGCGTTCAATCGTCGAGTTCCCTAGATATACGAGTACCTACAGTATGTATTTACTGAGCAACGTAACTGGATTCTCCTGGTCGTTTTATGCCCTTGCGTCAATCCGATGGGTTTTGTCTGCGTTCGGGGAGTGCGACGAAGATGCCTGGGCTCCCCCTGCACATGTTCTGGAGTACACTAGTGCACTAGCGGCATCTTGGCGCCCCCAAAAAAAGAATATGTTCGACCAACTGACAGGTCTAACTGACGCCCTCTCTACTTCCACAGTGACGACAGAGTCGAATCCAGCCAGTGCGGGGCCGGGATGCGAACACCAAACCATTGGGTCTTCATGCGCTGCACGCTGCACGGCGATGGTAAGGTTTACGACGTATCGCGGCGCGAGCGGAGGCGTCACTCCTCGGATCACCAACTCCTGTCTCCCATTACCCACCCGCGAACCCACGGCGATTCCTGATGGTTGGAGGGACAGCCCCGCCAGTCGCATCTCTGTTGGTCTCCCCGACATAGCCACCTCCCGCCGGGATAAGGCGCTCCGAATTGTGTTTTCCGGTTGAGGGCGTGGGTGGCAGCGACGAGGAGGGAGGTCCGTTCTATGTAAGGCCAAAAAATGACCGGAAGAATTCACCAACGGTGCTCAGTAGGTGAGAGGTGTGCACGCAGAGCCGCTAACCACCCGCGTAGATAGATATCACACAAGTACAATAACCTCTCGGTCATCTCCATTGCCGTCTCCATCGTCCCCGGGGACATTGCTGCTGGATTCTCCAGAACTTGAGGACCATATTATGGTCGTACTTGAGTATATCGGATGGGGATTGGTAGAGAAGATTCCCAAGCTCCCAGCGCATTCCTAGGTACGCTAGTGTTCTAGCCGCATCTTGGCTAGCCGCATCTTGGCGCCCTAAAAAAAAAGAATACTTATGTTTGACTACATATGTAACCCTCTCTACATGCTCTAGATGTCTACTTAGTTATTCTCCAGCAAGCATGGTCGACCAGGGCCGAGACGAGACGAGACCGTCTTGCACCTTGATGCGAGTTCGCAACCTTACATACATACGGAGCTTGTTCCCAGAAATCCGACAGATCTGACGATCTTCCCCCTCCACGAAACCGCAGGCGCCGCAGCCTGTCTCCAACCCGACGTACGTACTCTACATCCTCCTCGTATATATTAACGGCCCCGTGATTTGTCGGAGGCAGGGTCCAGGTCCCAGCAGAGAATCACGACAAAACATCACGGGCACTGCACAATCCAGCCCTGCACGATCGGGCCGCGCGGGGGAAGCAGGTATGTAGATAGGAAACCACGCGGTGCAGCGGACATAGCCCCCGCCTGGTACGCGTGACAACCGCTCGACTGCCGTTTGGGGGAGACGTCGCGAGTCGACGGAAGCCGGCGGACGATAGCGACATTGACGGCCTATGGTGAGGGTCGACAGCCACGCAAGTGCGCAATGGCGGCGGGGAATGGCTGCGTTCAAGAACGCGCCTTCCGTTCGATGTCGAGCGTGGAGCACGTCCGACGCGGCCCTGGAGTTTCGTGACGGAGGCGTGTCATCGTCGAACGGATATCTATGTCTGCGCGGATTCCAGCTTCCTCCCGCGCTTCCTTCGAACTAGATATGGCATGAGGACTCTCCGTCCGCCCTGGCGATCGGAAGCCGCGCTGATTGTTTCCTTCGACTCACGTAATACCGACAACGACCGGCCCACCACCGCATCTTGCTGTGCATGCGTGCCACAGTTGCCGTGCAGCCGCAACGTCGTGTCGACCTCATTGCACGGTTGGGGGAAATAATCATCGTCGTGATCTTTCCGGGTTCCGCCCGCCCTCCCTTTCTCCGCGGACCCATCATTTGGCTCCCGCATGCATCAGCTACATAGCCAGCCACCCAACGACCTCAGAACGAGAAAATCCCCAAAATCTAACTGGTCCGCACTCTCGTCCGCACACACACGCACGTACATACGAATGCATGCATGCATGGAGAATAGAAACACCCAGATTACTCTACGTATCTATCTGTATCTATATCTATCCAATCTCCATACATATATCCATCCTCCTCTCCACTCTCCTCTGCTGATATGTCTCGACTGTGATTGGACGCCCAACCCCCCACGTGTGCGCGCGCGGGCTGGCTGACCGGCTGACCACTCTGGAGTTTATCTGGCCGTCGGGAGATGTGCATGCACCCCTAAGCAATCTATATACATATCCGGATATATACATGCATCTCCCCCCCCTCGGTCCATACCTGAGGAGGGAGGTGCAGTTACATAGAACACAGCCGGATTCGGCATCAGCCCATGACTGCATAGAGTATCTACTCTGCAGACTGCAGTTTTTTTTTTGTTTATTCATTACTCGCGTGCGACCTATCAGATCATGGCGAGGTTATTTACAGTCCGTTTCCTGTCCGCTGTCCGCGCAGTGGCGGCTCGTTGCAAGCACCCCTTTGCCCTCCGCCCAGGCCTGTCCCCCTCTGCAGACTGCAGTGGTGTTGCGGGCGATTAGTTGGACGTCTACCGTACTAGTAGAGTACGTAGATATCTAGTTGTATCCGGAACCCTCAACAAGATTCCCGTGGCAACTCCGCCGCAAAGCCAGGAGCTGTGACCTCATGGCGACATCCCGTGTGTGCGCTGGTGGTTCGTCCGGACGGGTTTTGCACCCGCTGGGGATGGTGGCCGCGGATATATAGTGGTACATCATCTCCAGCGTGTGCGGAATGGGGGATTGGGAACTCGGTTTGGGCGGAGTACGGTGGATAGGAGGGTGATTTGACGGGGCGCAATGTCCGCCACTTTCGCTCCCACGATCGCAGGTGCGATGCCTCGTGATACGATGCTCGCTTCACCGGCGTGGCTGATCGTGGCATTGGTCGGCGTTCCAAGTCCTCAAACATGTGTACCTATGTATTCACGGTGGGAGATGGGCGTAGATCCGTCCGTCGTGTTCTTCAGGCATTCCTCGTTTGGGGTAAAATACGAACACTGCCAGATACGCGGTATAACAGCTCGGCTATCCAGCGAGTCAGCATGCCAGCCAGCCGGTAGATGAATAGAGCTGTGAGCTATGATCCCCGGACACGATTTCTGCCGTCGATCATGACAGGCAGACTCGGGAAGATGCCACTACATCAAGGCGTTTGGAAGAGGAAGCTTTCTGGATAACTGCAATTAACAGTAGAATGTCCCGTCAGGCTGCACTTGTCGCTTCTGGCTCCCGCGGGTTTCAGGTCGAGCCATAGTTTGTGCTTGAAAAGGAAAAGAGACTGATGAGGTAAGAATGCTGCGGAGGGAGCGCCTGGAGTGTTGCAGCACTAAGGCCTCTTTCGAAACGTGCACCACAGCCACACATTATTATGTACTTTATTAATAAAATTAAATAATAAAAAAATAGCCCTGAGGATATTGGCCGTGATAGGTAGTTTGAAAGAAGAGGAGTACTTGCTTAGATACAGCAAAACACATCAACGCCCTCCGCGCGAAACATCCCCCACCAAACAAACCATTATCAGCTCGAAATATATCATCTCCCACCAAACAAAACGTTCTCGGCGCGAAACATCTCAGCACGAAACACCCTCGGCACAAACATATTTAACTATTTACTTTGTATATATGTTCTAGCCCAGTGGGAGGAAAGATCGGTCTATAGATGGGCCGGCCCATCTATAGACTGGCGGGTGTATGAATGGGCTGGATCTACGAACTGGCCGGACGGTGGGTAGATTTTCTTAGGTGACTGGGCTAGCCCAGTGGTAAATCTGCGGGTGGGCTGTACCAATGGTAGATCTATAGGTAGGCTAGCCGAGTGCTATCTAGATCTACGAGTGGGCCAGCCTAGTGGGCATACGAGCTATGTAGCACCAACACCCCTGTGGAAACCAACTTCTGAATTAATCCTTTCGTCAGTCACCATCACCCTGATTACAACCCTCTTTGCAATCATGTCCGCCATTGCCACCACCATCAATGCCCTCCCCAATACCACCTTCGCCCTTTCTCTGCAGAAACATTCCAGGAATTTGGAAGATTGATGGCAAATGACAACAGCAAGGTAGGCTTTAAGATGGGAATGGGGTAGAGTTCCTGCTGATGATCGTTTAGTCTCGGTTTACGGAGGAAAAGCGAGTAGAGTACCACGGCTGGATACGGTATGCTCACATGAAACCACCACCTGGGCCACATCAAAAGAAACTCTGGAATCATAAGTACGGCGCGCAGGCAAACTATGATATTCACCCAACGTTCATTGAAATTGAGGTGCACCCGCATACAGCAAAGGCACGGCAGAGGTCGGCGAACAAATACAACAAACGCCATACGATAGAAGCCTTTTCCCCGGGAGATGTAGTCAGTATCAGGGTCCCCAGGGAGGATCGTACGGCAACCGACCCATACCGTATATTCTGCCGGGTTCTAGCTGTACCTCATCACAACCGGTACAAGCTTCAGACTGCGCACGAAGTTCTCAACATCCATTACCCTGTTGCTGTTATAAACAGAGTGCCACCGGAAGCATGTTTGGATGCGGCAGCCAACATTCCGGAGACTGAGCTGCCAAATATCATCACCCTCCATGCGGCATCAGCAAAAATGTCGACGAGTGAACGGATACCAGTTTCCTGCAATTACAAGCCTCCTCGTTGTACTGGGAAATGCAGATGTTTGAAGAACGAAGTGAACTGCTTTGTCCATTGTCATGCTACAGAGTCCGACTGCCATAACCTGTCGGAATTGGCAATTCGCACTGAGGTGGCATTGGTTGATCGTGGGATGAAGGAAGATGAGCAATTTCCGGAGGAGGAACAGCTACAGGAGGAGAAGCAGCTTCAGGAGGAGAAGCAGCCGCAGGAGGAGGGGCCACAGGAGGAGGAGCAGTCTCAGGAGGAGGAGGAGCCGCGGGAAGAGGAGAAGCCGCAGGGGCAAGTCTACGGGCTATCTGCTATTCAAGATTCAAACGATTCACCACTACCAAGTCGGAAGAGAACTCGGCAGGCTACCCCAGCCACAGCACCTGAACGTACGGCGGGAGTGCGAGTTCTGAGAAAGAGAAGGAGACGGGTGCAGTAGTTGCTCTCCGGAGATAGATCCCTGGGTTGTAAGCAGAATTCAATTGATTGTTGGTGATAGCGAGGTGTTGAGTAGTGAGTGCCTGGGGTTTAATCACTGGGGAATTGAGGGGTGGGTCTGAGATCTGGTCACCACCGCGTTAAGTGCCTCCCGCCGCCGCCGTAAAAAAAACGAAGCTATCTACCCAGTGGCGGCAGATCTCCCACCTGGCCAGCCCGCTCCCAGATATCTCCCAGCTGGCCAGCCCAGTTACCCAAAAAAATCTACCCACAGTCCGGCCAGTTCGTAGATCCAGCCCATTCATACACGGGCCGGCCAGTTTATAGATGGACCAGCCCATCTGTAGACCGACCATTCTGCCCACTGGGATAGAACATATATATAGAGGAATCATAGCTGGCGTCTTTCGTTTCCGAGCGCGATGTTTCGTCCCCGAACAGGTGTTCTTTCATCGGAGCCAAGAGGTTTGGTCGGTGCCAAGATGATTGTAATTCACATTGCTGTGGCTGAGCAATTTTCTTAATTCGATTAGAAGAAACACTCCGGCTGCAACACCCCAGGCGCTCCCGCACCATATGGAACCTTAGCGTCTTCGCGCTCAACTGTGACGATGCCAAGCCACACGCCAGCAAGCCACGCGCAAGCGCGGGAGATTCATGTCATCTGGCAGCGTTTTCTGACTTTGACCGTAAAATTTTTTTAAGGTCTCTCTCCAACCCCACCACAACCTCGGCCTTGAACCACAATGAACCACCCGAAGATCGAAGCCATGGCTAAAGACAAGAAGGCAAAGACCGTCGATTCCCGTCTGATCTCCCTTGTCGATTCGTTCCTGAAAGTTTCTGGCCTCACCTCCACTGTCAAGATTTATAAGGTTGAGATCGAGAAACGCAAGCTCAAAACTTCCGAGTCGGTGGTTGGTCCGGAGACGCTTGAGGAGGCGCTGGAGGCGTGGGATAAAGCGGCTGCGGGTGGAATTGAGGACGCGCAGGATAGCGGAAACGAGAGTGACAGCGAGAGCAGTGACAGCGGCGAAGATACTCCCGACAGCATCGACACTGAGTGTGACGACGATGGCGTGAAGAGTGATAGCTCGGCCACTGTTATCGGAAATGACACGGAGGGTGTGGAGCCCAAGGTGGAGAAGGCTGACGAGAGCGACGACAGGTAGGTGGTAGTCTGTTTACATCGCTTCGGGTTGGGTCGGGTTTGCTGACGGGCGCGACGGCAGTTCTGACTCCTCCTCGGGCCCCAGCTCGTCCAGTTCGAGCTCGTCGAGCTCCTCCAGCCCTTCCGATTCCTCCTCGGACTCTGACTCGTCTAGCTCGTCCGATTCCTCCTCGGACTCTGACTCGTCTAGCTCGTCCGATTCCTCGTCGGACTCTGACTCGTCTAGCTCGTCCGATTCTTCGGACGCAGATTCGGACTCATCTTCTAGTTCCGATTCTGATTCGCGCTCGTCTTCCGACTCGGAATCTTCTCCGTCTGACAAGGATGACAAGAAGAAGACTAAGAAGGCTAAAGATACCAAGAAGGAGGAAAATAAAAAAATGGAAAAGAAGGGCAAGAAGGGCGCTTCCGCTCCCGTGCAGAAGGAGGAGGCCGACACCAACACTAAGCGCAAGCGCTACACCGAGCTTGAATCCCAGCCTGACGTTAAGAAGGTTAAAGTTGAGCCGTCCGTTAACAAGCGATTCTCACGCATTAATGTCGCCGAAACCAAATACGAGGACGAAACTCTTAAGCGCAACGACTATGAAGCTGTCGGTTTCGCGGACAACCATTACGCTGCCAGGGCTCATCAGGACTTGGTCGTTACGCGCGGAAAAGGATTTACCAAAGAGAAAAACAAGGTACGATTGTGCTTTGTGCAACCGGTGTTGTTTGTTGCTGGAGATGGGTGGATGGCTGACAACGGCTACAGAAGAAGCGCGGCAGCTACAGAGGCGGTGCCATCGACTTTTCCACCAAATCTTACAAATTTAAGGAATAGACTTGAAATAGGAGGCCGTGCATAGAGATACCCAGATACTGTGGCGGGCCTGCTCTGTCAATTGGGCTTTTTTTTGTGAATTTTCTTTCATGGGTTAGATGAATTCCCTTTGTACTGGACTGCGTGGCTGATGCGAGGTATGTGAGGTAATGGGTCGGGCTGATTGAAAAGTGATTTGGCGCAAAATGGGTAGACCTAATCAAAATCGTATTTCTTGTTGGGTGCAACCACTCTGAACACTACTACCTAGATGCGTGAACCGATGTGTGGGAGCGCGCATCTCAAGAACCCCTGTCAGTAGTTATGCTACACGTCTTTCAGCGGTTAAGATGCGTCCTACCCTTCAAAACGCGACAAACCACAGACACGTCCACAGCATATGGCCACCGCCAACGCCAGCAGCAGCCTTACATTCTACCCACCTTATGCCTTCCATCTCTCCCCAACCTACAACTTCTGGGCGCGTTTTACCGCTGCCGACATTCAGACGAATCTCCACAGACGTTATCACACCGGCGTCTCTAATCTCTACTTTTTCACTGGCACTAACCACCCGATCCGCTGGGTGCGCGTTGTTGGCATCGTAGTCGCGCACGATGAATACGAGCAGCGAACTGTGTTTACACGTACACCATCTCCTCCCCCCCCCCCTCCCACTCTCTTCCAGACCGAGCTAAGGCGAGGGGGGGGGTAGTCGACGATGGCTCCGGCTCATGTCTCGACGTTCTCCTCTGGGCTCGCGAATCTACGTCAAGTACAGATATGACCGGCGTGCGCCTCTACACGGTCGTCAAGGTGAAAGGCGTGATCACCGAGTTCCGGGGGGCGAAGCAAATTTCGCTCAAGAAGATCGAAGTGGTCAGCGATACCATGGAGGAGGTTCGGTGCTGGAAGGAGATGGTGCGGTGGAAGAGGGAGGTGTTGATGGTACCCTGGACGGTCGAGGAGAAAGCTTTGCGGAAGGCGAAGAAGATACATTTGAGAAAGAGTAAAGGCGTGGAAGAGGAGGCGAAGCAGAAGAAGAGGAAGAAGAAAGTGGAGCTGCCAGAGCCGGAACCACTGGAGGAGACACAACCGCCAGCCAAGAGGGAGTCACCGCCAGCTCCGGAGGCACGCCCCGGTGAAGTGGGTTCATGCGCCGGCCTCGATCCCGGCACGGAAGAACCACCGCCGATTTTGGGCCCGCAAAGCGATGTACGAGTGATACAAGATGACTATTCCGATCTGAATTTCGACCGAGACACTAGCGGGGCGCCTCCTACTCTGGGAGTTTTGGATACTAAACGGCGAATCAACCGAGGGTGGGAGAAACCTCCGGGTCATGTTCCGTCGCCACCCCGAAAACGGCCGCGCCCACGATCGCCGGAGATCCTGTATGCCTCCAGCAAGAGAATGAAACAGGAATACGATGAAGATCTGGGATTTGACACCCAAGGCACGGGAAACGATGCTCGATCCATACCAGGGCGTATACGGGAGACATCCAGTAAATCTTTGGGGAAACGGAGGGAACGGACCAGCCAGCCAGTTAAAGCGGAAGCACCGCGGCCGAAACCCAAGTCATCGGTACAACACGACCCACGAACTTTAAGGTTTTCAGGACCGATGGGTGAACCTCTGCCGGTTGCGTCGCGGATGTCTGTAACTCCATCCATACAAACGTGGGATCCTCTAGGTAGCCGCGGTAGGAGGGTCCGGCCAGCGGAGGAATCAATGTCGCAGGAATCGGTATCCCGAAGCTTCGAAGTAAGGATATCCAAATCAGGAACTTCTTCCAAGCGTAAGCGGCAGTCAGTGGTGGCCGATTCCAGCCTGCCGCCATCGTCAGCTAACGCCCAACCATCCTACTCTTACGATGATTTGCCCGCGGTCATTTCAGCCTACCAACCCACCCCCAAGCCTCCCTACGAGGATCCATCCGCGATCCTGCCGGCCCGCCACCCCGCCCCGGCACCCTCCCAATCCCAGACCCCACGGAAATCCTGCCGTCGAAAACAATCCCACACCCCACGCAGCTCTCGACGCAACCGCCCTCACAACAAACCCCTTTCCCCCGTTCCCTGCGATCTCTCATCCTCGCCCAGTTTTGCCCAAGCTCTGCCACCACCACCACTTTCACCTTGCTGACGACACCTCCTCACGCCACGTCAAGTGACATAGCATTTGCCCTGGACTCACTCACGGCGGACGGCTACCTTATCCCGTCCAGCGGCAAGTAGTCGGCTACCCGCTCCTACGGGACATAATCGACACCGAAGTCTGTGCCACACAGAAGGGGAAGGCTGTTAAGGTATTGCTTGCTAGCAAGGTCTGGAGGAGGACGAAGGCATCATGGACCGGCATCTGGAAGGAGATAGTAAAAGAAGTACTGGCAAAGTGGTTTAAGAAGCGCGAGGGGTGGCAGGAGGTTAAGGGTGGGTGGGAATGGAAGGGTGGGCTTTAGATTTGAACCTCCTGCTAGAAGGGACTGTACGATATGATGGGCAATAAGGATAGTAGTATTACTGAAATCGACTTCAATGCATCAGACCTTCTACCGAAGAAACAAAACAATACACCCAGAAAAAAAAGTTGCTACAGCTAACAACCAGAGGAAGGGGGAACTATATATACAACTCCCGCTGGAAGAAAGATGGAAGAAACGAAACCTCCCCCTTCCCCGAGGGAACACAAACCAATACTAACATACATACCGGATACACTCGACTGTAATCACCCCCAAGCTCGGTCCGTGACAACCATACACAGACAGAGAAAGAAAGCAAAAACACCCGTACAAACATTAGTACACCCACAGCTCAACTCTGTATCTTTGCATGCTTAAAGTACTTCAACCCGACCCACGAGACGACCACCCAGACCCAAGCCATAACGCAACTCAGGATGCCCATGGCCGGATAATACCCAGGGATTGGGAACTCCCCGGGGAAATCTTTCTCGCCGTCGATGCTCCTAGGCCACTTCCGTCCGCCGCTGCCCACTTCCCCGGTCCACGCCCACTCCCAGACACCGAGCACGCTTCCAATACCAACCACGAACACGACCCAGGTCGACAGCAGGACGACCCAGCCCCAGAACAGCGTATCCCCGGGGTTGCCCACCTCGGCAACGGGGCGGAGGACACGGTACTCAACGAGCGCGGGTTCCACCACCACCACCGCCCCATCCCCCTTGCCGTCGTCATCGTTGTTCTCCTCATCGGAGGAGTAGTCGCTCGAGGAGAATTCCTCTTCGGACTCGGAGTCGTCCAGTTGTGGCTGCGGCTGCGGCGGGAGCGGAAGCGGAAGCGGAAGCGGAAGCGGAAGCGGGAGTGGAATCGAGAGTCGTCGCGGCCGGAGGAGGACGTTGCTTCGTAGGGAGCGGCCGCGGTGGCGCTTCCTCGTTGTCGGTGCTGCTGCCAGGCCGGTGGCTGTGATCGGTGCGGCGCCGTTATTGTTGTTGCTGTTGCCTTTGGAGGAGGATGACGACGGCGAGCGCTGGATGCCGTGGCCGTTCACCGCCATAGCGTGGCTGTTGCCGGATGCGATGACATTAGGAGGGATCATGCATCAAGGTGTGCGGACATGCGGTGGGCGGGCGGTCGCGAGGAGAGGTAAGAAGGCGAGTCGCCGGTTGCGTGAAGGTCAGAGGAGGAGGAAAATTGGTCGGGAGTGTGTGACAGCAGCAGGTAACGCGGTCGGATCGATGTCGTGCCGTAACGGGATATTTTGTATGGGGCTTGAGGTGAAGCAAGTTCCAGCCACAGGTCGCGGTTCGTAAAATGTGCCTGACAGCTGCAACTATCTTTCCTAAAACGGTAGACAGCATTTTACCCGGTCATCGATGACGTTACGTCACTCGAAATCGCAATAGCAATCATTCGTCCATCAATCGACTTATCCGCTGCAGGAAAAACCTCCGTATTCTACAATGCCCAATGCCACCTAAACGTCTCATTTCCTCATGCTTATCTACGAATTTACTGTCCAGGTGAAATCAGCTTGCCCAGTTCCCGAGCATTGTGCTCGCTTTATCCGAAGTTAGCAAAGGGTTTTTCGCGGAAAAGCAGCAGGAGCAACTTACTGGCCACCAGCTAGCGCCTCGCCCCCATGTGCTCCAGCATAATCCGCCATCCGGGCCTCAAGCTCTGGCCGGAAGTGTCGGATAAGACCCTGTATTGGCCAAGAGAAAGCTTCCCCCAAAGCACAGATAGTATGGCCCTCGACCTGCTTGGTGAGCTCCTGGAGCATGTCGATCTCCCGTGTCCGTCCCTGGCCTTTAGCGAATCTGTTCATGATCTGGTAGGTCCATGCGGACCCTTCACGGCAGGGTGTGCATTGACTGTATCATCGTCAGCGACAAGTGATGCGGTGTTGGGAACAAGAACCCCACCCGCAAGACTCGTGCTTGTAGAACTTGGACAACCGCGCGATGGCGGCGATGACATCAGTGCTCTTATCCATGACGATGACGGCAGCAGTTCCAAGTCCGGACTGCACATCCTTCAGTGCGTCGAAGTCCATGAGCACGTCGTCGCAAATATTCTTGGTAAGGATGGGGGTAGACGATCCACCGGGGATCACTGCCAGAAGGTTGTCCCAACCGCCCCTGACACCACCACAGTGCCTCTCGATTAGCTCCCTAAGAGGTATCGACATCTCCTCCTCGACAGTGCAGGGGTTGTTGACGTGCCCCGAGATGCAGTACAGCTTCGTTCCGGAGTTCCGCTCACGACCAAAGGAGCTAAACCAATCACCACCACGTCGGCAGATAGTCGGCGCAACAGCGACGGTCTCAACGTTCGCCACGGTGCTAGGGCATCCAAAGAGACCGACAGTAGCAGGGAACGGCGGCTTCAGCCTAGGCTTCCCCGGCTTTCCCTCCAAACTCTCAATCAACGAAGTCTCCTCTCCACACACGTAGGCACCCATTCCACGGTGAACAAAGACGTCGAAATCGTATCCGGAGCCGCAAGCGTTCTTTCCGAGAAAACCAGCAGCATACGCTTCCTGGATAGCGCGCTGAAGGATCGTAGCCTCGTGATAGAACTCACCACGGATGTAGATGTAAGCGGCGGTGGCGTTCATGGCGCGGCCGGCAACGAGACAACCTTCGACGAGCTTATGGGGATCCTTCCGCATGATCTCACGGTCCTTGCAGGTTCCCGGCTCTCCCTCATCGGCGTTGACGACTAGGTAACGGGGCGTGGTACACTTATCCCATCCGGGAGGGTTCATGAAAGACTAGATGTCCGTCATCACATCGCATCAGTTCACCACCGCCTTCACATCGTGGCAAACAAGCACTGCTATAGATACATACCCACTTTAGTCCTGACGGAAAACCAGCACCACCCCGGCCTCTCAGTCCTGACGTCTTGATCTCGGAAATGATCCAGTCATGGCCCTTCAACAGGATCTCCTTGGTCTTATACCAGTCACCATACTTCATCGCCGTCTTGAGGTTTGCTCCTTTTTGCCCATATAGGTTCTGAAAGATTCGGTCCTTGTCGCCGAGACCTCCGAATTTGGTCTTCTTTGGCGGGGTAGCAGCGGCCACATTGTCGACGGTAGCCAGACCCCGGACAGCTACGACGGTGCTACGCGCAACGGGAATCCGGGTTGCCACGGCGGCAGCGCCGGCCAGGCGAGTCGTGGTACGCACGGCGAACATTTTGCGTGGATTCAATCGGTGGTAGGAATCTCTCTCTACTCAGCGCTGAGTGGAGAGTGGGATTAGATGGACGTACGGGAGTTGCTTTGTGAGTGAGGGGAGGAGAGAATCGATGATGCTGGGGCTATGTAAGTGGAATAGTATAACATAATCCAAGAGTTTGATTGGTTTACAGGTACAAGGGTTGTCGCCACTACGAACTCTCACCAATCCATCGCTCTTCACCAACCGGTGACCGTGAGTTTCCCGCGGGATGCGGGGCTTGGAAGAATCAAAAAATATTACATAGCTCCGGGTGGGAGCTGGGAAACTGGGGAGGTGGTGGCAAATAGGCGATTGGGTCTCATCACATGACCGGGGCCATTTCGAGTCAAGTTCGCCTCATTCATGACGAAAAGGAAACAATAGAAGTCACCTGTAGGTGAAAGACAATACCTAGTGCTACACTACCATATAATACCATCGGTAAAGCCATAGCAACCAATATCAAATATCATACCGACGCCGTCGGCCTGGGCGGAACCAACCATGGCAAGCACACGCACCCAACCATCTAGTAGTTGAGAAGAAAACAAAAAAGAGGGAAGTGGATTCGTGCGTATCATTTCGAGGAGGTAGGGGAAGAGTAAATATAGAAACAGAAACCCCAGGACAGAAATGAAAAAAAAAACCCCCCGCCAGATATCCCCCCAGATTGTCGTCGCTTCGTCATCTATATAAGAATTTCCCCATATGTATTGCTCACGCCTCCTCAGACAGACTTTCCTTCGTCTCCCCCCTCTTTCAACTCTTCAGCCGCTACTTTCCCAGAAACTGGGGGCTCATTCTCATCGGCGGAAGCAGTAGCAGCTGGTTCGTACTTTTTGGTATGTCCGTAAAACTCACCTGGCGCCACCTCACGGCTCTCATATGTGGTGATCGGACTTCTGATATCAAGAGCGCGGATTCCCTCGCTGAGAAACTCATCCTCCTCGTCTTCGAGGAGCTCTCGAATCTTGGCCTCGTGCGTGGAGTTTATCCTTCTTCGGAACAGTGAGCCTTCGAGCATGCCTTCTTCCTCATCCGAGCTCTATTTGGTTGTTAGCAAGACGGTGTATTAGAGCTGGAGGGGAAAGGTCTCACATCGAAATCGCCCATAGTATCGATCCCTTCTGCCTCCTTCTCAGCATCTTCAATCTGTGTCCGATGCTGAGCACGCTTGATATTTAAGGGTAGAGGCGGCGGTGAAGGCGACTCGGAAGGGGCAGCGGTGAACGACACATCATCGTCTTCATCATCTTCGTCCGAGGAGCCAAACTTGTCGACGTTGCTGATTTCTTGGGAGATGTAGCTTGCAAACTTCGGAAATCGCGCTGGTCAGCTTCGGTTCTTCAAGAAAAAACGCAGGGCAGCACCGAGGATAACGATGAGAAATTTGTATTTTTCTCCGTTCAGGGGAAGAAGGATATGCAAGTGAATAACAAGGAAGAGTTTGTTATGATGGCGTCCTCGGGTATAGGTCCCTGCACTTGATGAAAACACTGAAGCCTAGTCACCAGGTGACCGTCCCGGAACGCCAGAACACCAGAAAGCAAAGACAAACTCGGGGAATCCTAGAACACCGCCACCGGATACTTTTACACATGGTCCCTAGACATGTACAGATAAACGGAGTGTTCGAAACGGATAACCAGTCCCATGAAAGGGCGTATGGTCATCATAGACAGGCAAGGTCGTCCTCAAACATGTCCTCGATGTCATCGTCAAACAAAAGGTCATTGAGGTCACCCACTTGATCGCTACTGCTGCCCAGTCCCATGTGCGTAACATCCTCTTCTTCGTCATCATGCTCCATATCGTCGTCTTCTTCGTCGCTCGAAGATCCGAAGCCGCTGCTTAGAATGCCGCCTTCCCTTCCATTGCCACCAGTCCCAGCATTGTTCCCGTTGGCGAGGTCAATACTGTCGAGCCCAGTTCCCAGGGTCAGGGTGCCAGCTGTCGAGGCATTGCTGTTGAAGGTTTGAGATTGCACTGAGCCCATCCCGGTGATCCGGGGAATGTGCATGTCCGGCCGCACTCCTCCAAGGATAGCATTGTCCCGTTCCCGGGTAGCCGCGAGCGTCTCTTCCACATACTCAACCCAAACCGGATCCGACACTTTCTCCAGAACCTTCGGACCGAGAACTTCTGGAGAATGACGTTCGGCAAATTTGACTACCTCTTCTGCAACCAAGGTCAAGTGGCCCATGTATCCGAGTCGCATCCTCCTTTCTGTCTCGAACTTGTCGGAATACCTCTGTCCTTCGACTATACGCTCGGTGATCCGTCCCGTTACAAACAGGTCAATCGCCAAGGCACGGTTGTAGCCCCGGTCCATCGGGCCATTGAAGACTTGCTGGACGACATCGTAGACAACGTTGTGGAGGAAATTGTTCCATGGGAAGCGGAAGAAGAATTCCTTGCAAAACTAGTCAGTATGCTATGCTTAGTAGAGCCCAACGGGAGAAATCTTACCAGAATCGTCGGAACAACCTTGTGCTCCACAAACATCATCTTCAGGTAGTCCCCAACCACTGGATTCCCGTCCAGATCAGGCTCCACCATTGCTTGATATTCAGTAAAGCTTGATCCGAGTGAACCCGTGGACCGGACACTGACATCACCCTCACCTATGGTCGTATCGGGGGTGCTATTCAGATCCAGGAGGTTTTCCTCCTCTTCAGGTTGCAGCGTCTTGTCCTTCTCGGTTGGCAAGACCAGCGATTCTGTCCCCGACTTCTGTGCTGCTGCAGGCGCTAGGGGCTGTAGGCTAACCGATGGCGGCTCTGTTGTTTTCAGGCCTTCTACCAGTGACTTGCCGCTCCGCCGAAGAGATTCGCTGTCTTCTGCCGTAACAGGGAGCGACGGTGCATTGGGAACTTCCGCATCCCTGGGCGCCGCATCAGTACTCTGCTGCACAGGTGCTGGATCTTCTTTCTCTTGGTAGGCGGGAGGCGCATCGCTCATGTGTGCATCAACTTGCGGTTTCATCTCTTGAGGCGTTGTTTTAGGTGCCTCTGCGTCTTTCCGAGGCGCCCGAGACTCACTTGGGGCCTTATCCAGTGGATGGATCTCATTGGTCGGTATCGGGACCATAACGGCTTCAGTAGAGTCTCCAATGCTATCTTTCAGCTTCGACGGTGGAGATAACGGCTCATCCACAAACAAATCCTCATCGTCGTCCCTCCGGCTTTCATCATGGATGTCATGGATGTTGGCTAGGTCTTCGCATTCCATGTCCACGTCCGTTCGAACATCGTCCAACATCCCAGAGATTATTACGTCCTCGAATTCCTCTTCGTTGATACCGTCATCGGACATCTCAACACCACCGTTTTGAACCTGAAGAGGTGCCTTTTCCACAACGACGCCTTCGACGCCGACATGGTGATCCACCAACTCGTCCGTTGAAAGCATGTGTTGGAGCCTCGCCACCTTCAACCTCTCCCTCTCACGGTCCCTCTCCTTGACATATCTCTCACCTCCCTTCTCATTCAACAAGCCCATGTTACTGCAGTGCAGGAGTTCCGCCATGAGTTCGCAGGTTTTGAACCTGTCGAAGCCTAGAGGCTCGATCGCACCGCCAAAGGCCACTTTGAGTTCTCGCTTTCCCTCATTCTTACTGCCGTCTGTGTTCGTCGTGTGCCCGTACGACATGATGAGTTTCATGAAATCCGGCACATGGCTTGCGAACAGTCGAAGAAGAATGCCAAGGTATATTGGGTCCCGTGACGAAGGAATGCTGTCCACCCCCGTGCCGATATCAGGATCGTAATCGGAGTTATTTTTTCTGATAACTTCGATGATTATTCCGACGCCGACCGTCAGAGGGTTCCCACCCTTGAGCATATCGGAGATGAGACCCGAGATACACTCTTGCGAGACCAATTGCCGGGTAAGATCGTTCGGGCCGATGCAAGACTGTTCGTTCTGCGAGGCGTTGGCGGATATTGTTATGAGAGCTTTAATGAAGTCGCCACTAGCGGTCTGCGTCGACTGGCTGTGCTCGCTGGAGAGGAATGAGAGTAATAGAGGGATAAGGTTCTGTGAATGTAGCCACTGCGAGAGGAATCCGAATCAGCTCCGTGGCCTCTAAACATCGGGGGCCAAGGCGTGGACAAACATCAACTATACCTGCACCGCCCTCACACTTCTCCATGCTGATGATTTTGAGCAGCAAATCCATAATCATCGGACAATCGACATGCTTCAAGATACGGGGCACCATTCCGTCGAGGCTTCGAACAAACGACATCATCTCCTCCGTCTTTTTGTCCAATAGAGTCTCGTTGACCTTTGTAAAATAGCTGGCCTGTAAAGGATCTAATGGCGGCGGGCGTTCCAGAAATGTCCAAAACATTCGGAGGTGGTCGATGTTTTGCATCAGCGCTTCTAGGAGTGACCAGGCTTCACTCGACAAGACCTCGCAAGAAACATAAGCGTATCTCAGTCTCGTTTTCTCCCCTTCGGCTTCGAGTGCGATACGGTCACTCTCGTCCTCATCCTCGTCTGAATCCCCGCCATCCTTTTTCGACATCGGCTTCTGTCGCGGTGCAGGCTTAGGCGCAATCACATATTCCAGCAACCGCCGTAGTATCTTCTCATCCCGCAGGAACTCTATGAGCTTCGTGTTGTGCTGCTTCAATTCTTGGATGAGATCGGATTCATCCAGCAATTCTTCGAGGGTCACATCCGGCTTCTCCAGGATCGTGTCCAACGTCGAGATGTTCGCATATCCACCGAATCGCCAGAACATGACTGGCAGCTTCTTTGGTCGTCGAAAGTACAGGGTGGTAGGAGAGGGGGGCGGAACGGGATGCCTGTGGCGGGGTGGTGCTGGTAAAGGTTGGCAGTCAGATGGTCCGCTGGGCAAGCTAACCCTGGTGACGAAATCGCAGGTGTGGGATGGGGAGTTTACTTTGACACCAGGACTCGCAGTTAGCTATCTTCGTCGAAAGAGCACAGAAACACAAGAACAAAGCATGCAGCTTTCATCAACCTGCCGAAGTCGCAGAAGCACAACCCCCAACAGATATATACACCGATACCTATCTTTGCCATCGCAAATGAAGGCCAGTGACGAATTGGTGGGGTGCCTGCATCGCGGGGGAGGAGGGGCCGGATAAGAGAAGCAGCAAGCAAGAACAACTTTCTCGTTTACGAGATCAAGATAGTCGATAATGATGGGTTGGGCTCACAGATGTAGACTTGGAAGTTTGGAAAATTGTAGTTTTTCTGTTTGAGTACTCTTTGCCGTCGTTGTTGCCGTCGTTGTTGCCGTCGTAAATCGTTGATGGTTGTGCGTGTGTGCGGTGTAGAGCTCACCGCCAGTTGCTGGTTTGGCTGGTAAGTTGTTTGGGGTATCGCGGCTCGGCTGTAGGAAGGGATGGTGGATCTTTCAAACAGGATGGATCTGGGGTTTGTATGGATGGGTAGTGAGACCTGCCCGACCTTCATGCAAAACTATGGAAAGGTGCCCAACACAACGGCTTTAAAAAAAAAAGATGTATGAATAGATTGGACTTGAAGGATGATGGCTCTATGAAGTTATCTACTGAAGTTTGGTCGGGAACAGGACGGCGATGATGACGCTAAAAATGAAAAAGACAGGTACTCTGGGTGCTGTCCCTCCGCCGCAACTGTAAAATTGTATCGCTAGAGTGGTTAGTTGCACTACATGTGTTAAGAAGTTTGCACGAGGTCCAAATCTTTACGTTTCGTATACACAACGGCGTTTGAACTTTGAGTCCGATAGTTATCTTTCTATTTGTAGGTACCTATGATATCGATTTTTTTGTGCAATTGTTTTGTCGCGTGCTGATACTTTAGTGAGTACAAGCCCAATCCCTTGCAAGGCAGCCATTTACTCACACAAATCGATAAGGGCCTCGATGCTAACCGTGGCACATAGAATCCACACAACCATGGCATGGCTGACTGGCAGTAGTTAGGCCACAATAGCAACCACATGGCCGCCTCCCCTCGTGTGAACCCCACACGAGACACGGCTTTTCTCGCTGTTCCACTGTTTGGTCATAGCCACCCACAGCTGAACTTACTCTGCAGGTCACATCAGCTACCAATCGGATCGTCCTTTGTTCGGATATGCATGCAAGGGCTGGTCTAGGCACCGAGTGAGAATCAAAAACGCAAGATAGTGTGTAGAGTACAATTTAGAGTTTCATGATAGAATAGAATACAATCCAACTAAGGAACGAGCTCCTAAAGGATAAAGAACAAGCGCCGATACGACGAAAAAAATAACCATGGAACCAGTCATGTATCGAGCAGCAAAGCTAGACAGCCTCCTTGATCTTAGAGGGAGGCTCATCAAGGAAGCTTGGGACCGTGTCGGCGTCTTCCAGGAAGCTCGGAACTGCAGTAGAACCCTCGGCTTCCCATCCACCGCTGAGTTCGACTTCTTCGCTGAGAGCCTCGAGTTCGGCATCTAGTTCCGCCTCATCCACCTCTGCGATATCATCTATTTAACTCTCTTTCTCTAGTATTGCGTGTTGGGTAGTCGGCTCACCGTCAGGAATGTCGTATGATCTAGATATCGACTCTTGAATGTCGTTTCCGATATCCATCAGATCGGCCATTTCATCCTGCATCTGTTCAACTACAAGCTGGTTAGTTGTGCATGACACGTATCCAGTAACAGGGTAGTGTGGCCTTACTCTTGTCGATATTGACCTTCCCATACTGCTTCTTCAACTCCTTATTTGTTGTCTTCATTGCATCGACAGTGATCATGACGTCTGCCCTCCCGGACCACCACCACATCAGCACAACCCACGCTATTGCTCCACCCACCACCTCCCATCCCAAGGTCCTCCACGGCAGCAATAGCGGTGCCACAACCGCGATTTCCAACACCGACGAAAAACTGGTAACAGTAAACCGACTCTTGAGATTGTCCTGCATCATTCCCGCCTGCTGCATGTTCCAGCTCTGTTGCTCCAGCTGGTCCTTCTGCGTCTCGTACATTTTCCGACGCTGGAGGACTTTCATCGCTTTCTGCCGCATCGCTTGCTTGCCGGGCCCGTCGCGCATCTTGCTGATTCGCTGTTGGTAGGTCGTGAGCTCAGCATTGATTTTGGCGAGTTGCACGTCGATCGATTCGATGCGCGTGTCAAGCTTAAGTAAGATGTTAACGACTTAGAGTGGCGGAAAAGCGCAAGGGCTCACATTGCTGATCGCTCCCGTGAGCGTCGGCTTGGGTGTAGTGTTCTTGGATCCAAAGAGGCGGTTCATCGTTGCGGTTGTATGTGTGTATGTTTAAAGGAGGTTGACTACCGATGTGGGGTTGAGCCGCGTTAAGTTGAGTAAGTGGAGCTATCATATCTGCTCGAGAGTAATTAGCGCCCATGACACAATAGTTGCACGGACCAAGACGAGTGAGAATGTGTATGCGCTCATGCGAAGACAGTCAGCAATACCAGCCCCAGCAGTATGTGTGGAGCATCAAAAATTGTATGCACCGTTTATTTTATATGTACATACATTACTGCATAGCCAAGGGGGGGTAAAAAAAAGAGAAAAGTCTACAATGCCAGAAGATACACTAAAAAAGTCCACAGTGCCACAAGGGTTCTTCCATGCCAGTTTCTAGTAAGAATTTTCTCGGCTCGGAATACTGCAGAAAGAAGCAATGTGGGACGCCGGGAGTTGAAGAGTAACCGCCAGTTAACGGATATCCTTATACGGAGCCGTCGCCCGCTCTTCTTTTCTTCTTCACGCAACCACCACTCGCTCACTCATTTGTCAGCTCGCGGCTCGTCATTCATTTGCTCATCGCTCGCTGCTCACGACTTCGTCGGTTCATCCGCTACCTGGAGCCCTGCCTGCCCTGTCACGATGGCGCTGCAGAGGGTGACCGATTCCCCGTGACGTTCCGTGCGGCCGTGCGATCGCTGTCATCCAAGGATTCCGCACTGCTGCGAACGAAGGCCCTCAGAGCCAGCTCGCGACTTTGTCTCCTGTGGCTTTGCCGTCGCTGCTCTCAAGGCAACCTACTCAAGGGCCATTCCTCCGGTCGGTGTCACAGATTTGCAACCTTAGGAAGAGTTTCGTTGCTAGCTAGCTACTCCGCTTCAGGAAGCCTCGTGGGTGCCCTCAGACCAAGCGTCTCACGACCGGAGAGAGAGAGCCAAGACTGCTGCATGGAGGGGCGCTTTACAGGATGTTCCGGACCGTATCCAGAATTGCTCCAGGAGGGTCACCATGTGGCCCGCTGCCAGGTGTTGCCTATAGGCATGTGAAGTCTGACCGTATGGCTATGACGGGCACACTTTCAGCATCGCTAATAGCCACTTTTCATTCCCATCCGATGAATATTAGTGGAGTTATATGTTGTTGAGTTGCAGAAACTGGTGATCTTGGTCGCGGCGTCGGCGGGGGCATCCCTCAGCCCCCAGCCCTACCCGCAATATTCCGAGCCGAGAATCCTTACTAAAAACTGGCATTGAGGAACCCTTATGGCATTGTGGACTTTTTTACCGCATGTTCTGGCATTGTAGACCTTTTCTCGTAAAAAAAAGTAGTTTCCCGCTAAACGCATATTTCTATTGTATCACGACGTGAAAAAAATACGTATTTTGACCGTTTTGATACGCGTACAGCGGGAAAACTATGTTTTTTTTGTCCCCCCTGCCTATACAGTATGTACTCACAACCACAGCATGTAAACCAAAACAGCACCGAACCCAGACTGAAAGAATTGCCACATATCCCACGCTTGCAAGAAAGAAAAGAACCCAAACATCAAACACCTAGAACAAATGTGGACTTCTACAGACAAAAACTATCCTCCACCATCTACCTACTTCTTGAACGCAACCTTCACATCATTAACCTTAAACTCACACTCCAATCCGGAGTCCTTGTACGGTCCTACGAGCAACAGCATGATGCGCTTGTGGACATTTATGAACTCGTCCTCGAGCCTGAGCAGGATCTTGTCGACGAGCTTTTGGCTCAGTGCCGTCTCGTCGCCGTCACCGAAGTGCTTGTCGACACGTTTCTTGAGTTGCTCGATACCCTTGCGGATATCCTTGCTTTCGGCATGGTGCTCCAGCACTTTCTTGAAGGCGACTTTGTTGTGCGCACTTCTGCCAGAGATGTCTTCCGCCGACGTGCCGGATGTTATGAGCACTTCAACGTTCTCGACGAAGTCCTACATGAGATTAGCGAGGCATCGATTGCCGGGGAACAGGGGTTATACCAGAAGCTTTGCCAGAGGCCGACGAATGACGGCCCCAATGTACAAGCCCATATGCTCACGGTACTCTTCGTCGGCTTTCTTGTGGAAACCCTCTAGGATCTCGTTGCCCTTAGTGTCTACCTCCTCAAGGTAGTGGTGCATGTTCTCAATCATCATGATGTGATAGTTGAGTTGTTCCTTGTCCTCAGGGTCGACGTTCTGGCTCGCCACTGCTGGCGACTCCTTCGCAATTGCTTGCAGAGACTCGAACATGGCCTTGTTGATCTTGGTGTACCCCTCATTGACCATTTCGCGAACACTGAGTTCGTCGGACTCTGAGCTTGGCTTTTCGTACGGAATCTGTTCTTCGATTCTAGCTGCGAAGCCCTATATCATATTCAGGATTAGCGAACCGGAGTCGTAACGGGGGGGAGTTCCTTACCGGGAATACCCGCATAAACTGGATTACACCCTTCCTCTTCTTGATCTTGACCTTCGTGTCCTCAATGGCCTTTATCTGCTCATCCAGAAACCGTGCGAACAGTCCTGCAAGGCGATCATGCAGGGTCTGAAGCATCTTCGTGAGGTATTCCTGGTCAGTTTCGTCCAGGGTCGCCATCTTTTGCTCGACAGCATACATGATGCCCACTCCCTGGGTGGCATCACCCAATGTGGCCCAATCGACCATGTTCTGGAGATCCTGCAGCAGGAACGAAAAGAGTTCTGCCATATACTCGTATATGACCTTTGCTTTGAGCTTATCTGGCTCGACAGTTCGAAGTCCTCCGAGGTCATTGAGCCGGCGGGTCTCGGGCGGACCTCTGTTCACAAACTCAACGAAGTCGGAAGAGTTCCGAGAAGACAAGTGGAAGAATTCGACCACAAAATTCTGCTCTTTGAACACGAGTTCATATATCTCCCCAAATGCCCCTGCAAATGCCGCATTCGAGGCGATAATACCAGGTGAGGGCCTCTCTCCGCCACCGAAACTTCCGCCACCGGTCCGAATGCGAGCAATCGACTTCTTGACCGTGAGCTTCCTAGCCCCAAGACTAGCAGTCACACTCTCTTCTTTCTCCGGTGCGTTAAAGATAAGGTCTTGCTCCTCCTGGGTTGGTTTCTTAGCGATCTTCTTCCAAGCACCAATTTGCTCTCGGACTTCTTCCATTATTAGCGACTTCGCCATCTTTCCATACAGCTTCCGCAGCTCGACGTATTCGTCGCCGTCGACATCTCGCGCGAACGTAATCAATCCTGCGAATTTCCACATGGCTTGGTACGCCTTGTCGTGCCCAATCATCCGGGGATGCAACCCTGAGTTCACCTGGGCGATCTGGGCGTCCCTCTTGATATCCGTAAGCTCCGATTGAAATTTGTTATTGAGGAACTGCCGCAGCCGTGCAAGGAACGCGCGACAGCCGCTGCGATACTCCTCTTTCCTCTCCTGCAAGGCGCGCATGCTGCCAACGCCTTCATCGCTGAAGGAACCCCGCCGGCCAATCCGGGGTGAGGATGGATCATGAGTGCTGCTTGGCTCTATCGTCCGCATTGCTTTGTAAAGCGATACTAGCGTCTGCTCTATCTGTTCCAAGCCCCGCGGTGCATCCATAGATCCCTTTCGCAGGATTTCCATTTGTGCAGGTGATATTGAGATGGTATCCAACAAGTTTTGCAGTTCTTTCTGCAACGTCTTCTGGTTTGCGGTTTGCAGTTGGAGGCCCTGGGACTGGTTCTCGATATGCGTGATATCCTCGTTCAGGCTCTGCTCGCGCATATTAGCATTAGACCTTAAAATACGCTAGGGAAAGAGGAACAGCGTACCGTCAATTCAACAGCATAAAGCGTTAGCAACCCATCCATCTCTTCACACTCCTTAATCGCCTGGTCAAGCAGAACCGACAATTGCTCAATCCTGTCGTCACCATCAACGTTGATGATAACGTTGTTCGACTCCACTCGCGACAACTCCTTCCTTACATCCGCCTTCAGCTGATCGATCTTCCCCTTTGCATCCCAGTTGAACTCTTGCAGCAGCTCCTCAATGTCCACGGTCATCCCACTCTTGTCAATACCCTGGAGGTACGACGATTTATTGGATCGGCGTTTCCGGCTCCGTGAGCGCGCCCGAGTCGGTCCATTGGGCGCCTGCAATGAGCCTGCGCCCGGTGGTGACGACTTCCCCTCGGGCGCTTCCATTGCCGGTTCGTCTGCAGGTGGCGATACGATTGGTGTGGTCGGGGGAAATGTTGGCTTTCTGATCATCGAGGCAGGTTCAGTGATAGCGGGGATGCCTCTTGGTGCGGAGGGAGAGGAGGGTTGTTGTGACAGCGAAGGTACGCTGTTTTCTCTGGAAGGGGGTTGTCTGGCATGTATCTCGTTCCTCGATGCAGTTTCTCTTGGAACTAATGGTGGTATCTCTGCGGGGGCTGGGGAGGGTTGTTGGTCTCTCGATGGCCGAGATCGAGAACGCTGCCGTGGTTCCTCTCCCGATGGCCGCCGAGAAGCACCCCTACTTCCGTTCGCCTGGTCACCTGAAGGGTTGTGCTCTTGCGGATACTTGATTTGTGGCATGGCCGGAGGCACTTCCGGTGAAGACAAATTTGATGGTTCTCTCGTGAGTTGGCTCGTGTACGTAATAGGCGTAGTGGGTGTTTTTGGGCGAGTCTTAGGTTGTCCGAGCTGGTTGCTCAAGCCATAGGCATTGGCAGCTAATCGGAAGTGGGAGGCTGCGTCTTTACCAGCTTTCGGTTTTGACATTGAATGGCTTTCTTGGGGCGGCGGCGTCGGTGAAGGGCCCGGAATTTTATTATTGTGATAGGGAGGATACTGCTCCATCGCTTCTCGTCGCGATTCTTGCGACTGTTGGCTGTTGATGGATGCTGTTCTGTACCTCTCCTGCGAGGGTGCACGCCTCATCGATCGATCGTCTTCGGACGGCGGTGGGCCCCGTGAACTTGAAGGAGTCCTACTTTGCCCAGACCTCGTGGAAGACCCATCGGACGGCCGCCTTCCATTTAGTGATTGCGACGCCACTTGTGGCATTGTAGGAGGAGTATGCCTTGGAAGTGCAGCATCCACTGGAGTCCTACGCCCAGAGAGCCCACTTGAAGACCCGGGTGGTCGCATTGTACTCGGAGATGGCGGCGGTTTCTCGCCTGGCACTCTTTGCCCTGCATACGGTTGTATGCGTGACGGTTTATTCAGGGATTCCATTGACGGAGCAGTTCGAGGGGTGGCTTGTAACGACGGCGGCACGGACGACAGCGTTGTCGACAGCAGTGAGCCTCCGGTCTGGTTAACAGGGCTCCTGAATTCGTCGTCCCTGTGCGGCAGCAATTCCGCACCGCCTGGTCCCATCAGAGCATCCAGTTCTGCCTTCCTGGGCCCAAGTAGCTCCGGCACCTTTCCTCCTGTGTATTTCTTATAGATCTTGACCAATGAGTAGATGAAAAACTCCTTCTCCTTGGCCGTATTCGCCTGCCAATAGTACGCCTTTAGGATCGTGACCGTAAACCCTTTCTCATTGGGCGCGGGATACGTCGTAATGCACTGGAGGTCGTCGAGGTTCCACGTCTTTCCAATCGAAAACGAGCCGTTGGGGTTTTCACGGCCCTTATGCATACGGACTCGTCCGGACTTACGAACGGCGACCATGATGACTCGAGCCTTGCCGTTTCCCAGCGGCGCGCCGGGCGGGGGCGGTTCAGACGAAGAGCCATCCTCGAGGACTCGGCAATGGGTAATATAATCCTCAAGGGCTACAAATCCGTAGTATTCAGGTCAGCGATAGGAAGCTACAAATTTGCTGCGAGTGGGGGTGGTATTCCTGAGTGGGTACGTGATAGGACATCTCAGGGAGAAAGCTCTTGGTGCAAACACGATGGGTTACGCACTGGAGCCATCAGCATCCTGCCTACTAAAGCAGGATTGGACGATCCTTCGCTTTTCATCTTCAAACTGCTGCGCTTTTGTGAGAGCAGCTTGCTGACCTGGAGCGATAGGTGTTGCAGGTGTTCTCGAGTAGTCCATGGTTGCAGCAATCCGCTCCTGAGGCGACCGATTTGAAAGGGAATGTGAGTGGCGGGTTTATGTGACGGAGGGAAGACGCGTAGTTGCAATCCGGCTGTTGCACCCCGCTCCTACGAGGATCGAGGGCTGGTCTCGATAGTGATGGCCTATAATTCGGGAGAGCACCGTGGAGGTGGTACTGTGATGAGGTTCGTGATAGAAGGTATCGTTGTCAAATGCTTGCTGGTTCTGTAGCTCTGTATGCTACAATTAAGTACCTGGGCATGAAGTGAGCATGGGGGGGCAATGCTTGGATGCCGAGCCAAAGTGCAGCATGGCTCAATTAGGCAAGACCCATTTGTAAAGTACTTCGACACCATCCCTCATCAGTGTGAATAGGACCATTTATTGTCATAAAAATAATAGTAAATAACAGAAAATGAAGAGACTAACACAGCCTATTCGCGACTCTACTGGGCAATTCTGAACCCCTCGGATAAACCTTATTATTTCTTCCTTAGTGCGAACAAAGCCGTGACCCAGCGAGTGATATTACTTGCTTCGGTATTTACCGAAATTCTTAGCGTGACCGTAGATGGATACCACAATTTCTGCACTCACCTTCGTCGCACCTACGATCTACAACGACAGTTTCAACGACAAATCCGCCACAATGTCGCCTGTACCTGTCGCTGACGGCGAGCCGGCACGGCCCATCCGCGTCCCTCTCCCCGAAAGGAAAAGCCAGCAGGGTCCTGCAACCGCCGAATCTCGTCGTCTAAGCAAAGCCCTAAAGCGTAAACGAGACGAAGCCGAGCTTGCAGTGCTCTCCACCGCCGTTGAGAACTTCGACTTGAAGACCGCCACCCTCTTTGGGCAGTTACCATTGACCCGACAGTCTGCCGCCACCCTTGACAAGTCACACTTCAAGACACTTACCGATATCCAGCGGAAGGCTATTCCGCTCGCGCTGAAGGGTAAGGACGTGCTCGGCGCTGCAAAGACCGGGTCTGGGAAGACGTTGGCGTTTTTGATCCCTGTGCTGGAGAACTTGTACCGCAAACAATGGAACCATCTCGATGGCGTGGGAGCCTTGATCATCTCTCCCACTCGCGAGCTGGCAACTCAAATATTCGAGGTGCTGCGGAAAGTTGGACGAGAGCACACATTTTCGGCAGGCCTTGTGATCGGAGGAAAGAAGCTGAGGGATGAGCAGGAGGCGCTACACCGGATGAATATCGTTGTGTGCACACCTGGCCGCATGCTGCAACATATGGACCAGACTGTTGGGCTCAACCTCGAGAACTTGCAGATGCTGGTACTAGATGAGGCCGATAGGATACTGGATATGGGATTCCGGAAGACGCTGGATGCGATTATTGCCAATCTTCCACGGGAACGACAGACGCTCCTATTTTCGGCAACCCAGACGAAGAGTGTTTCCGATCTTGCTCGATTGAGTCTCAAGGAGCCCGAGTACGTCGCCGTCCATGAGGCCGCAACATCCGCCACACCAGCATCGTTGGAGCAATTCTACCTGGTTGTTCCATTGCATGAAAAGCTCGACACCCTTTTCGCCTTCCTCCGAAACCACCTGACCGCAAAAGTCATGGTCTTTGTGAGTTCGTGTAAGCAAGTCCGCTTTGTCTACGAAACTTTCCGACAGCTGCACATCGGTATCCCACTGCTGCACCTCCACGGCAAACAAAAGCAAACCGCGCGTGCAGACATCACGGCCAAATTCCTCGCCTCACCGAATAGTTGTCTCTTTGCGACGGACGTGGTAGCCCGCGGCCTCGATTTCCCCGGAGTTGATTGGGTAATCCAAGTCGACGCACCCGAAGACGCAGATACGTACATTCATCGTGTGGGACGCACCGCACGCTACGAAAAAACTGGCCGCGCACTCCTCTTTCTCTGTCCCAGTGAGGAAGCAGGAGTGACTAAGCGCCTGGAAGCCAAGAAAGTCCCCATAGTTCGCGTCAACGCAAAGCAATCCAAGAAAAAAGAGATCAAAATGCAATTGCAGAGTCTGTGCTTCAAAGATGCGGAACTGAAATACCTCGGCCAAAAAGCCTTCGCTAGCTACGTCCGCAGCATATCCATCCAGAAGGACCGTGAATCTTTCCGGCTCTCGGAATATCCACTCAAAGAATTCGCCAGCAGTCTCGGCCTTCCGGGTCAACCCCGAATCAAGGGCTTGAAAACCGCCGACACTGAAAAAATAAAAGAACGCAAGAACCTTCCCCGCGCCCTCCGGAAACTCGAGGAGGAGGCGGAGAGGGCGGACAGCAATGACAGCGACGACGACGCCGCTTCTAAGAAGAAGGACGAGAGGAAGGTTCGCACAAAACACGACAAGATGGTCGAACGACAGAACCAGAGTGTGCTCGCGGAGCACTACCGCAACCTCGTCCACGTAGCGGCGGCTTCCGGCGACGATGCGGATTTCTTGCAGGTGAAGCGGGCAGGCTACTCCTCCTCCGAAGGGGAGGATCACGGCGACGGGGAGAAAGAGGATGCCTCCGCCAGGGAGGCTGCCAACGCAATAAAGAAGGTAGTACTCGGCCCTGGCGGCAAGGAGTTAATTATCGACAGCAAGCGCCGAGAAAAGCTCGTGAAGTCGAAGAAAAAGCTGGCCGCGCTCAAATCGAAGGGAGTAAAACTCCGCTTCGACGACGAAGGCAACGCGCGGTCTGCCTATGAGCTGCAAGCCGAAGAGAAGTTCCTTGCGTCTGGCGCGCCCGAAGACCAGAGGAAGAGCTTCTTGCAGCAGGAGGAGGAGAAGGTCAAGATTGCCGATGTAGAGGATCGCGATCTAGCCAAGAGAAAGAAGAGGGAGAAGAAGGAGAAGCGTAAGCAGCGCGAGAGGGAGGCTATGGGCGAGGTGATGGCGGCGGGAGATGAGGGCATCCAATTGTACGGAAAGCTGGATTTGCCGGATTGGGATGCTGCTGCTAGTAACGGTGAAGGGGGTGGAGGTGTCGAGCTGCAGGAGAAGTCGGAGAGACCGAGTAAGAAGAGGAAAAAGGAGAAGAAGAGAGCTATTGAGGCCGAGGACGAGCCTGAGACGCTGGAGGACCTGGAGGCCCTGGCGGCCGGTTTGTTGGCTTGAGATGGAACGCAGTAAACAGTACGTTTTATATATAACGAGGTGTTTCTGGCGTAATAATGGGAACCAAAGGTACTGTACTGCTGCGTAAGATATCGATGGTCACTCGTCCAAAGTCCTGGATACTACCTATGCCGTCAAAGGTCAATCCATTGGCTATTGATTTGTGATTAACTACGCCCATTACTCCTCACATGCGTGCAAGTAGTACTCGTGCACAATTTAACCAGAAGCCAGCCTCTAGAAATGAAAAAACACCACACACAGGGGCGAATACACCCTCCCCCCTCCCCCCAACGTATCCTTACGCAGCTTAAGACACTAGACAGCTCCTGGAAGCAACCCGATACAAAACCCGATAGCTACCAAAAGTGCAGCAGCACTTGGAGCACGAACACTGGTTCCCGTTGATCTCTGCTGGATCATTGGTGTTTCTCTCCGTTTGGTCTTAGAACTGGAGGCTCTGTTACCAGTAGGTGCTGGGGGGTAAGGTGGCAGCGGCTCTAGAACTGGATAGTCATCGGTGCTGTTGTATACCACACCGTTGTACACCACGCCTGTTCTGTCTACGATATGGAGCCAGCCGGCCTCGTCGCAACTTGCGATAACTCGGTAGAAACAGGTTGGTTCTGGAGACGCTGGGGCTATCAGTGACTTAGTGCTGTTTACGGTTCCGGTCGTTGAGTAAACATCTATGATTTTCTCTCCAGTTGCGATCGAAAGGCCCTTGATGATGCGTTCGAAGACTCTGTATGCCGTCTCGGGTTGATATGCAGGAACCAGATGTCCCGCTTGACTGAGTTTGGGATTAGGATTTGAGGGGCTGGAGATTTGGTGGCGAAACTCACTAAATCCTCGAGAATGAGAATCCGCCGTACTGTCGAACTTGGCCACCGATATAAGTCTCGTTGACTTCGATATCCTGATACCCGGCACTCCTGAAATCGTCCGAGTTAGTGTAATTGACGGACAAACTTTCCGCCTCACCCCCCAGCCAGTTACAAATGTAATCTCGATCTCCTAGTGGCGGGGTCAGCTACAGATCTTGGATTCTGGAAGAATTGGAACCTACCGTAGATCAGAGCCACACGAACACCCTGTTCCAACAGATAGGCAATTGACTCTAATTGCCCTCCACGGATGAGATCACCAGCTACCCATTCGATTAGGCGCATATTAGCGATAGATGATGACAGGAGACTGACTCTCTTTGAAGTTGCGGAACACGGCTCCACTAATTTGCGTGTAGTTCACAGGAGCACCGATGGCCTCTTGTACAGTAACATTGTTCAGGTATTCCTAGGCCACTATTAGATCCCGTCTCCAATCCAGTGGTTGAGGGTTATCATACTTGGTGATACTCTCCGGGGAAAGGATCTGTCACGCCATGGGCGATATCGTAAAAACTCCTATATATTGTGAGTAAACAAGTGTAACGGAAGCCTTTCTACATAGCACATACCTTTGCGCAGGCACATAAAGACTCATGATGGAATCACATAATTTTTCTGCCGCAGCACAGACTTCGTTAACCTGGTCACTATCGCCCGTGTTGTCGCTGTCAAGCTCTTTGACCAGTTGTCTGCAGTGTAGGGTCTGGTCTTTGCATCCGTCTAGACGTTCGAAGATGTCAATGCCCATCGTCCGATTCCCTGCGGAAATAGCCTCAATGCCGTAGGGGTTGTTGCCACCAGCATAGGCCATGTAGGAGGGATACACATTTAGGGCGTCAATGCACCCATTGACGATACCCAATGCATCCAGCTTGATCTCCACTGTCTCGTTCTTTGGAAGCTCGCCGGTTTCTCGGCGTTTGTTCTGCCTGCCGAAATATTCGAAGAACGTAGGACCATAAATCCCACCGTAACTTTCGGCGAATAGATTGACGTGCGATGAACCAGCGTACTCGGGAAAGTTAGCCAGCCACGCTTGGAGGAAATGCCAGGTAGCCACAGCAGCCATCTGGGTAGTGTTCACGGTGAAATCCGGATTGCTCGAAGAGAATGTTCCATTGATCAATGCCGTGGAGCGGGTGGCCTCGACGTAGGCTTCAAAGGTGTTGTTGGCGAGAAATATTTCGGTCGACGTTGGTTGGTCGTCTTGGGGAGGTGCCACCTTTCCAGGAAAATAAAAATCCAATCCCGTCGGGTCCGCTACCGGTTTGGAGCCGTTTGTTGGTATGTCGTAAGAAAATCCAACTTGGTTCGGCTATGCGTTCCAAATAAACATGACGGTCCGAAGTGAGCAGAATCCAGATACCCGACATACCTGATCTATAAAGAGCATATTGCTCGCCCCATCCCAGCTAAACTAAGAGGCCTATCAGCCACAAATTTGAGATACTCAATGAACGTCTCTTACCTCTCGCGGGATCGTGGTGAGCGATTCTTTGCTCGCCGGAAGCGGCTTGCAAGGCCCGATCTCCTGCATCAGCCCCAGCATGGACGAAGACCCTAAGGCACTCGCCATCAGCAACCGGCAGCGTCCTTGGTCGCGAGCCTACATACCAGGTCCGCCATTGATCCAGATGGTCAACGGTGCATCCTTCGGCTTATGCTGAGCCTCGAAGAACCAGAAAAAGGTGTTGATGGGGTAGTCCTGTCTGATAGCCGTCAATGTACTGGGCGGGAGATGGACGTGTCCCGTGAATTGCTTCTGATCTGGATACCATGTCCGACATATCTCGTTGCTAGGCTCCTTGTAGGTGATGGTGATGTCTGGGTTTCCCGGAGTGCTGATCCTTTTGAGACCTGTTACCGGCGGAGGGTAGCCATATTCCGCAGCAGACAGCGTGACGATGCATGACATTGCCAGCACAAGAAACCGGACCGAGGGACGCATGCCGGCAGACATGGAAGCTCAACAGATTAGGAGACGCACACAACGCAACACTGTCAGAAAAAAGGAAAGCAGGCAATAGAAAGCGAGAGGGGTGGTGGTGTTTTCGTGTGGTGATGAAGAGAAGGACGAGGACGGAGTGCCTTCTATAGGTTGGAAGCGAAGAACGAACAAGGGCTAGGACGAGCGGCCATGTTGTACGGGGGCGACTGCGGTGTCCAGCCTGCCATCTCACTGCAATCGAATTGCGGGTGTCTCTGGTTCAGTGTACAGCGCAGGGTATCTGTACAGCAATAGCAAAGTGCCACAAATAGAACATTGTGCATGCGGGCACATGGTTCCTCAGCCCCACGAGGATCTGCAGACCTGTGCGCGGCATCCAGCAAGCTACCATTGCTTTTTCCATGTTGGCATTAACAGTCGAGCGGGCAGGTAGGTTCCAGGTTCGTGAAGAGGAGTTGACAGAAGCAAGGAGAGTGGCGGTGTATCTACACGTACGAAAGCGACCAGCGGTGCCACCCGGGAACGGGTCGCATGGAACGCTGCATGCTCACGGATGTCAGCCCGATGACCCATGCGATCATCACAGAGCACTCGCACACCCATTTCCTCAGCTTTTCGCTCTCATTGCTTTTGACAGTAGCACCGCCCGTTGCCACCACGCCCGCTTCCACGGCTATCGCTCCCGGCCGGCGGGCTTAGATGTCTGCGTCTTTCTTTTTTCTTTTCCTTTGGTCCGTATTTCCACTGGGTCCGTATCAGTTTTCCGGAGGACTGGAAGCTTTGAGCTCGTTCCATCGCTGGTGGTCTTTACTCTACCGCCACCGCTAAACCCCTCACCGCACGCGTCCGCTCTAGAGTCTACATGCCATACTAGCTGTGGAGCTGCTTCCGCTGCGCATACCGATATGAGTACCGTAGATACACTGCACAGAAGAAGTCCGTCCCGTTTGGGGATGAGGAGGACGGGGCCAGTCCATCGTCACGGACTAGACGATAGTCCACGGTTCCATGGCAGTGTGTTCAGACCGTTTATGTAATGAGCCACATGATGGAATAGGTTGGTGCTGGCCAGGGGGTAGATCCAGCCGGTGCCCCACCAGCCGCGGAGACCCCGCACTGGCGCTGCGGACGCGGCTGCTCCGGCGCCCCGCCGCGCGCCACCGCCGCTTCGAAGAACACGTTGGGAAGACACCAGGGCTATTGGGAATATTTCCGAACGAGTTGTGCGAGGGGGGCTTAGTCTAGTTGCGGTTCACGAGATAGAATGTGCTGTATTACTTCTCTCCCATCCCATCTCCCGGACTGATCGCCCCAGCGGCTGAAGACACCCCCTACGGCGATCACTCGGTCTCGACGAGTACATACCGCACCTCGAGCCCTCGATCTGTCCCCTCGGGAACCCTATGGTGCGGCTGCCAATATCCGGAATCAATACGGGGTCGGAGGCCCGAGATGGCACTATTGAACCGTTCCTAAGGGGTGTCGCTTGCCGTTGAACTGTTGGGGGTCGAGTTCCGTAACCCGGCACCAGGTGGGAGGTGATCTGGACACCACCGAGGGCGCCCAGAGGGCCTCAAATCGCCACCAAAACGCTCAGTGATACCCAAGGTACATCTCAGATACCCTAATCATCACACATCAGCGAAAAGTCGCCGCACCAGTTTCCACCATATGTCCGGCCACCCCCTCCTCCAATGTTTCCCGTCCCTGATATGTGAGGAGATCCATCAATGAATAATATTTTCTTCAGACTAAGAAAGACATAGAACCCAAGGCCCATGCAACTTGTCTGACCCCTCAGGGAGAAATTGCACTTCTGGAGAACCTATGGGTGATCAACCGGGTCGCGGAATTCAACCCCCCAGCGGTTCAACGGCAAGCGGCACCCCTTAGGAACGGCTCAATAGTGCCATCTCACTTGATATAGTGTCCTTATGTTTTTTTTAAATTCCTACCTTATCATAACTACGATATGGGGCATCAAATGGACCGCTGAGCTTACCTGAAGGCCGAAAATTCGAGGTATATTTTCCGAACAACCATCAAAGGAAATACGGCTGTTAGGACCCCAATCTTCTCTCTATATACTCCAAACCATTCCTGTTTACTCTCAGGAATCTCACAAAAGAACTGCAACAGACCTGCCTTGCAATAGTTTACCGGTGAATACTTCCAGATACCAACCCAACAATCCATCCTAACTATACCGAGAGTTGTGGGAACAGTACTACACCCCGTCAACTCATTGTTATGAGTAAGGAGGTCGTCTAGCCGCCGGAGTAGTCCTACTAGGACGATATGACGCAGCTGGCGCTCCGCCGTACGCAGACCGGCCACTACCACTGCAGGTAGTGAGTGTCAGGTAATAGACAGACACATCATCACAGCAACCCTAACAGAGCCTCACCTAGCCCCAGGTATGAGGTCTGCAAATTTTTGCCTCTCTCCGATCCATGGTTGTTGAGTATCGTCGTTTTTTCTTGTTTCTGGTAACTAGTGTCCGACTAATGGGTGGTAGCCGGGTAACGTGTATGGTACAGTACAGTAAGCGCCAGCTAGGGCCAATTGCAAGGGTAATATGTAGAGGTACTCGACATAGATACATATCTATAACAGAGAAAAGGTACACAATGCCCGTCGTTTTACTAACAGTGTGCCCACACCACGATTAAATGAAAATAAAAAGAGGTTGCCAAGAGAGAAAAAGAGAAGGTGGCTGCGGCGTCTGCAGGTGGGGTAAGGTGGCGGATCGAAATCTTCATCGAATCATCAATCACGTCGCCATCGATCAATTTCTATCACCATGTCTCGTTCCCCCACCGCCGCCCGTTCCCCATCACCGCCACCCATTCCAGTCATCAAAGCCATACGCACTGGGCAGGAATTTGATGACTTCAAATCATTCAAGATTGCAATGCAGGACTGGCTGCTGTCGGACCCTCTCAAAATTCACCTTCCGCTTCAAAAAATCGTACAGAACACGCAACACTATCCTGTGGTAAAGGAGTGTGTTGCGGTGGTGGTGGTGGTTGAGGAAGAACACAATTGCATGGGCATAGGGCTGGCGGTAAGATGTTCACGATTGGTTACAAACGTGTTCTTCTTACAACCATCATCATTAGCAAGGCAACAACACCTGCAATGGTCCAAAACGCCAAATTGGCTATGAAGCAGCCAAAAAAGAGAAGAAAAAAACCGGCTCTCGGCGATGATCTACAGTCCCAAGCAGCTCAGTTTGTGAAACTTCCCGACCACGCCGATGCGATACGTATTGCCGATCCGAAAGCGACTACGATATTGGCTACGGAGGACCGTGATGGTGTGCGGCGCTTTCATCGCTTCTTTGTTTGCCCTTGCGTGATCCGCCACGCATTCGAGTACTGTTGTTGCTTCCTCACAATGGACGGTACCTTCACGAAGGAGATTTTCAACCTCACTGTTCTTTTGGCAATATCCGTATTGGTTGCTTGGGCTCTTGTTGAAGGGGAATCAGTCATCGTGGCGGTGGTTTCTCTCACATCTTTACACCGCGGTACCGAACCTCAATAGTCCAATGACAACCATCATGAGTGATCGGGACAAAGGACTTTGAGCGGCCGACAACGAAATTCCACTTACCAACCGAGCCCTCTGTGTTGAACACATCTCCTGCAATATTCAGGTGTTCCCTCCCGAATTGCTTTCAACGCCCACACCAGATTCTCTCTTACAGAGGAACGAGTACGGACGGGCTTCGCAAAGCTCCGAGATATTTCCCTACAAGCAGCAGCGTACCTCGAGGATCTCACTGGTACTCTTGGGCGACCCCTATCTTTTGGGGGAACGACACGGCTACAACGCTTCAAACTTCGTAGAGGTGATGAACAAGTGGATTCTGGAGGGAACGACGACTATCGGTGCTTGATCTTTTGCACTCACTGTGGTCAAAATGTATGGATCTCCGGTTTCGACGGCTACATGAAGCCCAGTATCATAGTATCACGACAGTGGAACAGGAGTCTATGACTCTATGGAACATTCGCTTGTCCGACAAGTTCGTTATGCGGATGCTGACCATGCATCGGTACACGCGTTCTCCGGCAATTGGTATCAAGTGGATCTTGTTTAGTGTATCTGTACCTGTGGACGATTTCAATACAACAATATTCAGTGCGGCCATGCCATAGCAGTAATTCAACGATACTGTCCTCCACCCCCGACACCGCAATGTTCGAGACTACGTCACCGACAAGCTTACAGTCGCTGCCATGATCGCCACCTAGTTACACACAAGTCATGCCCCCCCCACCGATGTAAGCGCAGTACAAGCACTACCGCAGCCCGAGCTGTACGCCTTACGGCCGGCAAGCAGCGGGTGCGTCGTGCTGCCTGGCTGGGAACCTACCAGACATTCCCAACCGTATACAGCGATGCAGCCGGTGCAGAGAGGAGGGCCACAATGTTTTAAATTGTCGAGCTCTACCTGAGGGGATGTAGCTGTTCTGCACACCACGCAACGTTGCGCAGTATGAGAGGGTGACAGCGAAGGCGAATACGAGGGCGAGTGAGAGGAGAGTGAGAGGGCAGGGCGAAGGTGACTCAGACATGGGCACAGGCGAGGTTATGGGCAGGCAGAGAGGCAGTTGTGTTCCTCTCTTTTCTCATATACGAGCAATCTATCATACAGTCCGTTTTGAATTCAGTATCTCGTGTGGGGGTGAACAAACTATCGTGAGCTTCTTTCGCCTCGGGACCACCCCGCAACTCCGCTGACGGCGCCGCAGCCACCGGCCACCCTCCTCTTTTTCTCTCTTGGCAACCTCTTTTTATTTTTATTTATTCGTGGTGTGGGCACGCTGTAGTATGTACCACTTTAGTATAGAACGACGGGCATTGCATACCTTTACTCATGCGTGATATCCGGCAACTTGAGAAGACTGGGATGGCGATACCTGGAGCACGGATACTCTGGAGGTGTAGGAGGGTGGAGGTGCATTTGCGGACGTCCATGGTGCAGATGTATCCAGTGGATGCCCGGCGGTCTGGTGTCGGATGGAATTCAGCACAGTATGGCCACGGAGAAGCAGCTGATGAGCGAATAGGTAACGACATGTACCCAGGCAAGGATGATGCGAATGATGGTCCGAAGACAATTGAGTGATGAAGTGCCTTTGAAAGACAGTTAGGGCGTACATGGTCTGTAAGTACGGATGGCGAAGGAGTAGAGATGATGTGAGGTCTCAGTCGCTGTGTGGCGCAGGTAGGTTATGTGGCGGAAGCCTGGCTTAGCGGAAGCAAGGAAGGTTTAGCGTCTTGGCGTGGGAAGCTTTTACAAAGTACATAAGTATGTACTTATGTACTAGGGTACGAGGGTACTTGGGGCCCACCCCCCATAGGTAGCCGCCGGTCGTCGCTTGGCAGTCAGGGGTTGATGTCGTGAATGGGTTGATCGTGAGATGGGTTCCCACTCACTTGTCCGCCGTCCACTGTCCGCCCGCCATCACGTGCCATCCGGTTGTTACGTTACGCGAAAAACTCGTTCATTGCTCGAAGCCATGAAGCAAAAAGGACGACGCGAGAATCCACCGATAGGGGTCAAACACAGAGAGACTACCCGGAACGAGCGAATGCGGACTATCACACCTGTATGATGATGCAAAATGGAACTGGCCAAAGATAGCGAGGACCTTGAACATCGATCGAAAGACATGTGCGAAAATCTACAAACGCTGGAAGCACAACAACACACCGTCAAACCGAGGCAGAACCGGCAGACCCCCGATTTTTGATGCAGAAGAGAGAGCCCGCCTTGAAGCCTTTGTTACCCGTGACGCCCGTATCTATCAACCCGTCTAAAATTTCCTCGGTGATATGGTCCCGCCAGATATTCTCTATCATGGTTTTCAATGCCTCAATATCCTCCGCCCGTCCCCAAATCTCCCCCAACTCTGTCTCTATTTCCCTCCACACCGATTCGATCGGGTTCAAGCCTGGTGACTGTGCTGGCCATTCCAGAGTTTCCATCCCATTCAATGCCCTATAGCGATTTGAATACCCTTTGTGTCCTGGAACGTTGTCTTCTTGAACAATTGCTCATCCATACTCTTCGCAGTACTGGTGCCAAAAGGGGACCAGTGCGGGCTCGAGAACCATTCGTACATAACTAGGTCGCCACGTCCATCTTCGCTCTGCCTGGGACGTAGACGATTTGAGACTTCGTAGTACCGCAGAAGACGCCCCGGATCGTCTTGGATTTCCTGCCGGAGTGGAAGTTTTGGTCGATGCAGTCGGGGTGATACTCCTCGTCAACTTTGCGGATAACCCAGGGCCGATGCCCAAAGCCGGCTGTCGAGAAGGAGGATTCGTCGGCCCAGTTCACCCTCTACCACTCTTCCTTTGTCCAATGCAGACGTGCCTGGCGCCAGGCCACGCGCTTCTTCTTATTCTCAGGGCTGACATTAAATTTCTTCCTCGGAAGCCTCTTGTGATATCCCATATCGTGCATCGCTTTCTTAACGGTACGAGGATCACGTGCATAACCCAGCTCTAGGCAGATAGCTTCCCAGCTGAGACGTCGAGTACGGGCGTCACGGGTAACAAAGGCTTCAAGGCGGGCTCTCTCTTCTGCATCAAAAATCGGGGGTCTGCCGGTTCTGCTTCGGTTTGACGGTGTGTTGTTGTGCTTCCAGCGTTTGTAGATTTTCGCACATGTCTTTCGATCGATGTTCAAGGTCCTCGCTATCTTTGGCCAGTTCCATTTTGCATCATCATACAGGTGTGATAGTCCGCATTCGCTCGTTCCGGGTAGTCTCTCTGTGTTTGACCCCTATCGGTGGATTCTCGCGTCGTCCTTTTTGCTTCATGGCTTCGAGCAATGAACGAGTTTTTCGCGTAATGTAACAACCGGATGGCACGTGATGGCGGGCGGACAGTGGACGGCGGACAAGTGAGTGGGAACCCATCTCACGATCAACCCATTCACGACATCAACCCCTGACTGCCAAGCGACGACCAGCGGCTACCTATGGGGGTGCGCCCCAAATACCCTTATGTACACCCAAGCACTTAACTCAGACTTTTCATGTTGCGCAACATCGGGCGGGGGTTGCGCATAGCTACTAGAATGCACTCAGGACATCTATGTAGTCAGCACAGGAGCACTCCAGAGCCCTGTATATATCACCGATTTCTTCCCCGCAAGTCTGCAACCTGCAGTTGTTATCCTTAACCCACCAACCAACATCCCAACTTCGCGCAAGTTGGAGAAGCGCCTACAGCACATATCCACACGACCCACCTCCACCTGCACCTCCGCCTCCACCTCCACCTCCACCTCCACCTCCACCTTCACCTCCTCTCTTGTCCTCCAACATGCACCCACTGCAGAGAACAACAGTGACCACCGCTCCCTTGTCGGTCTCCATTAATATTCAACCCCTTCCATCCCCGTCGTACTAGGGAACAAACTGACCTCTCCATTCTCGCGACAACAGACAGCAATAGCCGAAGCACTTTACGCACCTATCCGGCAGCATTTGTACTATTGGCAATAAGCAAGATGCTTCTTGAAAACCTTCTGCGGCGTCTGCTGCAGCTCTATCTGCAGAGTACCTCCGAAAAAAATCCTTTACTCAGAGAAACCCTCACGCGCATAGTAACTCGCGCAAGTTACTCTTTCTCGTTCACCTCGCCTAAAACGACAACCGACAAGCCCTCGCTACGAATGCGCGCCGTCGTCTCATCAATCCTTCCAGGAAGGCTTTACCTTTCCGGCATCACCGCCGCCTCATCAACCCCGACCCTCGCTGAGTGCGGGATCACCCATGTTCTCTCGATTGTCACGGCCGACGAAGCGCCGCGGATACCGGAGGGGATCAAGCACCACATCATCCCAATCAGCGACACAAGCACCACAGACATCCTTAGCCGCTTCCCCGAGGTGGTCGCATCCATCAATTCTGCGTTCCACGAGTCCGAGGACTCCAGGGTCCTCGTCCACTGCGTCGAGGGGGTCTCGCGCTCGGCCTCGGCCGTAATCGCGTACCTCATGGCGGAACGTGGCATGTCCTTCGGACAAGCTCTCCGCATCGTCAAGCGGCGCCGCTCCATCGTCTGTCCGAATCTTGGATTCGTCCGCCAATTGAGCGAATGGGGAACCATCTGCGAGGCCAAGCGCATGGAACAACCGGCGGAATGGGAACAAATCCTTCAGAGGAGCACCCGAGGCCGCTTCGAAACTTCGCCGCCACCTCCGGTTCGTGTCGAGAAGCTTGAGAAGCGCAATTGGATGGCGTGGGGTTTTGGCCGGAACGCCTAGGCATGATTTTGCTGCTTTTCCTTACGTTTCTTTTTCGAGCGTTACACTATGTTTCTTCGCTCTACTATGTTTGGATTGCATTGCAAAAAAAGAGATCTAATGGACGGGAGCGAAGGAGCAGGGGCGTTTTGCGATTTCATGGAGCATTGGTTTGGGAACGGGGGGCATGAGATGGACATGGGATTTTGGCGTCTTATCATCGTGATTTCTTTCCTTCTAGGTTTTTGTTTTTGATCGCTATGAGGTACAGCTGCCAGCGAGGGATATTTACTTCTGACAGCGGTGCTCTGAGGGGAGGGTGACGGGGCAATAATCATGAAGACTAATAATCTGGTATATGTATCTATGTATATAGGTAGATGAGTGGGCAGACAGAATTCGACGGGTCGTAACCCCTTCGGGCGTCCACCCCGCCCCACAGACCGGCGCTTCCGGCGAATCAGAATCGAAAAGGCCTAGTTCGGACGCCTGTTCACACGCCTTACATATTTTTTTTCCGGCCGGACGGGGGCTACGTGTGAGGAATGTGACCGGGCCACCGACGATTCCTTTGATGTAGTTACATATTCCCGACGCCCATGTACTGCCGAGAGGAATGTTCGGCGGCGACATACACATACATATCTACATACTTGCGGTTTTGGTATGTACTCTACATTACATACGGGGCGCGGCGGTCTGTGCGGAGCTGGAGGGGTTTTCAGCCTTACGAAGTTTCCATCGGATTGGTTGCGCGGCGGGATCTTGGCGGGGGGGGGGGGGGGGTTACGGGGCGGGATG
>Ga0307508_10000302_pt1 | contig 60090 bp, 57 predicted proteins | sample 9_EM_MG_FD_203089 | JGI IMG/M metagenome (GOLD analysis project Ga0307508, IMG submission 203089) | Populus trichocarpa ectomycorrhiza microbial communities from riparian zone in the Pacific Northwest, United States - 9_EM | ecosystem: Host-associated > Plants > Roots > Unclassified | place... | reverse complement strand
AGCATCATGGTATTGTCCATGTAAAACACGTCGTTGTCGACCCCCGCATAACCGACGCCGCCCATGGAGCGTTTCACGAATAGCACCGTCTTGGCTTTTTCAACGTCGAGCACCGGCATGCCATAGATTGGCGAGGTCTTGTCGGTCTTCGCCGCGGGATTGGTGACATCGTTGGCGCCGATCACGAAGGCGACATCAGTCTGGGCGAACTCGCTGTTGATGTCCTCGAGCTCGAACACCTCATCATAAGGCACGTTCGCCTCGGCGAGCAGCACGTTCATATGCCCCGGCATGCGCCCCGCCACCGGATGGATCGCATATTTCACGCGGACGCCGTGCTCCTTGAGCTTGTCGCCCATCTCGCGCAGCACATGCTGCGCCTGGGCGACCGCCATGCCGTAGCCGGGGACGATGATGACCTGTTCGGCCTGCTGCATCAGGAAGGCAGCGTCCTCGGCCGAGCCGCGCTTCCACGGGCGGTCGGTCGCCGCCGCGGCGGCCCCGCCGCCGCTGTCGCCGCCAAAGCCGCCGGCGATCACGCTGATGAAGCTGCGGTTCATGGCGCGACACATGATGTAGCTGAGGATCGCGCCCGACGAGCCGACCAGCGCGCCGGTGATGATCATCGCGGTATTGTGGAGCGTGAAGCCCATCGCCGCCGCCGCCCAGCCCGAATAGCTGTTGAGCATCGACACGACGACCGGCATGTCCGCGCCGCCGATCGGGATGATCAGCAGGAAGCCGATCGCAAAGCTGAGGCCGGTGACGGTCCAGAAGATCCAGGGGCTCTGATCCTGGGTGAAATAGGCGATCAGGCCGAGAATGCCGGCGAGCACGCCGAGATTGATGACATGGCGGCCCGGCAGCATGATCGGCTTGCCGCCCATATTGCCGTTCAATTTGAGGAAGGCGATCACCGATCCGGAGAAGGTGATGGCGCCGATCGCGACGCCGAGGCCCATCTCGATCCGACTGACGGTGAGAATCTCGCCGTCTGCGCCCATGATGCCGAAGGCGGCGGGGTTGAGGAACGCGGCAACACCAACCAGCACCGCCGCCATGCCGACCAGCGAGTGGAAGGCCGCGACCAGCTGCGGCATGTCGGTCATAGCGATTTTCCGCGCGGTGACGATGCCGATGGCGGCACCGATTGCCATCGCGATCAGGATTTCGGGCAGGCTGGCGATTTCATGGACAAACAGGGTCGTGCCGACCGCGAGCGCCATGCCGATCATGCCGAAGCGGTTCCCGCGCTGCGAGCTGGCGGGCGAGGACAGGCCACGCAACGCCAGGATGAAGCAGGCGCCCGAGATCAGATAGGCTAATGCCACCCAGGGGTTGACCGTTACCGTGTGTTCCATTCCCCAAAACCCCTTTTACGTCATCCCGGACTTGTTCCGGGATCCACCGCGCCACCGGCGCAAATGGATGAGTGGACCCCGGAACACGTCCGGGGTGACGAATTGTTATTTGGCCGCCGGCCGTTCTTTCTTCTTGTACATCGCCAGCATCCGCGCGGTGACCGCGAAGCCACCGAAGATGTTGACGCTGGCCAGCACCACCGCGAGCAGACCCAGCCATTTCGACGAGGCTGAGCCGCCGGCCGCCGCCGAGCTCGCGATCAACGCCCCGACGATGATCACCGAGGAGATCGCGTTGGTCACCGCCATCAGTGGCGTGTGCAGCGCGGGCGTGACTGACCAGACGACATAATAGCCGACGAAACAGGCCATCACGAAAATCGAGAGGATTGCGACGAAGTCCATGGCTCTTTCCTTATTCTTCGCCGGAACACGCGAGGATCATGCCAGCAACCGCTGGTTCACGACCACTCCGCCTTTGGTTAGCCGGATCGCGTCGCCGATCTCTTCGTCGAGCACCGGTTTGCCGGCTTCCTTGTCCCAGAAGGCGCTGAGGAAGTTGAACAGGTTGCGTGAGAACAGCGCGGATGTGTCCGCCGCGAGCCGGCTCGGCACGTTGCGGTGGCCGACGATCTTCACGCCTGCAATGGTGACGACCTCGCCAGCGACCGCGCCCTCGACATTACCGCCTTGCTCGACCGCGAGATCGACGATCACGCTGCCCGGCCGCATGCTCGCGACCTGCGCCGCCGAGATCAGCCGGGGTGCCGGGCGCCCGGGGATCAAAGCGGTGGTGATGACGATGTCCTGCTTGGCGATATGGCCCGAGACCAGTTCCGCCTGCGCCGCCTGATATTCAGGCGACATCTCGCCGGCATAGCCACCTGAGCCTTCACCCTCGATGCCAGCGACATTCTCGACGAAGATCGGCTTGGCACCGAGCGACTGGATCTGCTCCTTGGTCGCCGAGCGCACGTCGGTGGCCGAGACCTGCGCGCCGAGGCGGCGTGCGGTCGCGATCGCCTGGAGGCCAGCGACGCCGACGCCCATCACGAACACGCGCGCGGCGGAGACCGTGCCCGCCGCCGTCATCATCATCGGAAAGGCGCGGCCATATTCGGCCGCCGCATCGAGCACTGCCTTGTAACCCGCAAGATTCGACTGCGAGGACAGGATGTCCATCGACTGGGCGCGGGTGATGCGCGGCATGAATTCCATCGCCAGCGCCTCGATGCCGGCCGCGGCATAGCCATCGACCCGGGCACGCTCTCCGAACGGATTGAGGCTGGCGACGAGCCAGGCGCCCTTGACCGCACCGGCGAGGGTCTTCGCATCGGGCCCCTGGACGCCGAGGATGATGTCGGCACTCTTCAACGTCGCGGCGCGAGTCCCGACCTTGGCGCCGGCGGCGGCATAATCCGCATCGGCACAGGATGCCGAGTCGCCCGCTCCGGCCTCGACCGCCATTTCGGCGCCGAGAGCGATGAATTTCTTGACCGTTTCGGGGGTCGCGGCAACGCGGCGCTCGCCTTCGGCCTGCTCCCGGAGGACGGCGATCTTCACTTGGCGGGGTGGATCAGCCAGATCACCAGCATGGCGATCGCGAAGCATCCGACAGCACCCCATTTCAGCATGCCAATCACCTGGTGATAGGTCGCCTCGTGCACCTTGATCTCGCCGTCACCGGCCATGATGTGAACCCCTGCCTGATCGTTCGTTGCGCGCTGCTTAGCTGGCCCGGGCCTGTCCCTCAAGTCCCAGCTTGGGGCGCTTAAGGCCGCCTTTACCCACTCGTCTTATGGTTACCATTGAACCGGCTTCATTGGGCCGGGAATCGGGAACCATTGAATGACGCGCAACGGACAAAGGCTGCTGATGCTGATCGATGATGAGCCGGCACAGCGCCGCCTCGTCGCGGCACTCGCAGCCCGGCGCGGCTGGCGTGCGGTGTTCGCCAATGACGGCGAAATGGCGATCGCGATGCTCGGCACCCAGGACGGCATGCAGCTCGACGCGATCCTGCTCGACCATTGGGCGCCCGAGGCCGACGCGACCGCGCTGATCACTGAAATCCGGGAGCGCCGCCCGGCGCTACCCCTGCTGATGCTCACCGCAAACGGATCCGTGGCGCATGCCGTCGCGGCCATGCGCGCCGGTGCGACGGACTTCCTGGTGAAGCCGCTCGCGCCGGAACGCCTGCTCAGCGCACTCGAAGCCGCGGTCGCCGGCAAGGCGGCGGGTGAGCTCCGGCCGCTCACCGAGAAGATTCCCGCCCTGCTCGCGTTCGACGAAATCGTCGGCTCAGCCCCGGATTTCCGAGCGGCGCTGGCGATTGCCGCTAAGGCGGCACGGGCGCGGGTGCCGGTGTTGCTCGAAGGCGAAAGCGGCGTCGGCAAGGAAGTCGTCGCCGAGGCGATCCATGCGGCTTCACCCCGCGGCAAGAAGCCGATGGTCGCGGTCAATTGCGGTGCGATCCCGGCCAATCTCGTCGAATCCGAGCTGTTCGGCCATGAGAAAGGCGCCTTTACCGGCGCGTTCGAGCGCAAGATCGGACGCTTCCAGGAAGCCGATGGCGGCACCCTGTTCCTCGACGAGATCGGCGAGATGCCGCTCGACGCGCAGGTCAAATTGCTCCGCGTGCTGCAATCGGGCGAAATCCAGCCGATCGGCGCGCGGCATACCCGTGAAGTCGATGTCCGGGTGATCGCGGCGACCAACAAAAGGCTGATCGAGGAGGTCGAAGCGGACCGTTTCCGTGAGGATCTCTATTACCGCCTCAACGTCGTGCAGGTGACGATCCCTCCTTTGAGAGAACGCACCGGCGATATTCCGGCGCTTGCCCGGCATCTGCTCGCGCGGATCGCCGAACAACCGGGGTTGCGCGAGCTGGGCATTACCGACGACGCGCTGGCGCTGCTCGGCCAATATGACTGGCCCGGTAATGTCCGCCAGCTCCAGAATGCGCTGTTCCGCGCCGCCGTGCTGTGTGACGGCGATGCGCTGACCCGATTGGATTTCCCGCAGATCGCGGCGCTCGGCGCGCAACGGCACAGCGTGCCCGGGCCCTCGCCGATGGCGACCAGCGGCGGCGTCACATTGTTCCATGCCGATGGCAATCTGCGCGCGCTGGAGGAGATCGAGGCGGATGTGATCCGCCTTGCGATCGGCCATTATCGCGGCCGCATGACCGAGGTCGCGCGGCGGCTCGGGATCGGGCGGTCGACGCTGTATCGCAAGCTTGGCGAGCTCGGGATCGATAACGCGGCGTGACGACGCGGCACTGACAGCGCGTTAACGCTACCATCTCGTCAGCGGCACTTCCGATATGCTATAGGATTCCGACGGCCAGCGACTGGGATCGCTGAAGCCGGAGGAGATCCGCATGCCGAACAGCATTTCGCGCCGCACCCTGATCGAACTCGGCCTTGCCGGCGCTTCCGCCGCGATTGCCGGAAGCGCGCTTGCCGAACCCGCGCTTGTTCCCGAACCGCAGGATTCGCCGCCGCTTCCCGATAGCGAGAAGATCGGCTTTGCGGTTGTCGGCCTCGGCAAGCTTTCGCTGGGGCAGATCATCCCGGGGCTCAAGACCGCAAAGGGCGCAAAGCTTACCGCTGTGGTCAGCGGCCACCCCGACAAGGCCCGGCGGATTGCCGCCGAGCAGGGACTGCCGGCCGATGCGATCTACAGTTATGACGATTATGACCGGATCGCGAAGGACCCGCGCATCCAGGCGGTCTATATCGTCCTGCCCAACTCAATGCATGCCGAGTACACGATCCGCGCGCTCAAGGCCGGCAAGCATGTGCTGTGTGAAAAGCCGATGGCGACCAGCATTGCCGATTGCGAGGCGATGATCGCCGCCGCGAAAGCCGCTGACCGCAAACTGATGATCGCCTATCGCTGCCACTACGAGCCGCTCAACCTCGAGGTGATGCGCCGCATGCGATCGGGCGCGCTCGGCAAGCCGCGCATGGTCGTCACCAATATGGGCCGGCAATCGGACCTCAACGAGCCTTCGGATGCGTGGCGGCTCGACATGAAGATGTCGGGCGGCGGAGCGCTTGCCGATATGGGCGTCTACGGCGTCAACGCCGCGCGCTATATCCTCGCCGAGGAACCTGTCGAGGTGCGCGCCTGGGCGCAGACCGACCGGACCGATCCCCGCTTCAAGACCACCGAGGACGTGATCGCCTGGCAGTTCCGCTTCCCCTCGGGCGCGATCGCCAACGGTTCGACCGCCTTCTCCTATCAGGGAACCATGGCCTTTCAGGTGTTCTGCGAGCACGGCAAGATGACCGCCGAGCCCGGCGCTTTCTATGGCGGCAATCATCTGACGATCGACGGCATCAAGGGCGAGCGCGAACCGAAGATCCGCGAGGTCGACCAGTTCGCGCGCGAGATGGACTGGATGGCCGATGTGGTGCGCGGCAAGGCGCCGCTGGTCTCGCCCGGCGAGGAAGGGTTGCAGGACATGCGGCTGATGCACGCGATCCTCGAATCCGTCGCCAAGGGTGGCGCGACGGTACGAACCGCCTGGGGATATAAGCGTGCCTATGACCCCGCGGCCGTGGTAGATGTGCCGAAGCCGATCTGACCGGAGGGGGCGCTTTTGACCGGATTGCTGGCTCTTATCACGGCAGCACTGTTCGCAGGCGCCGCCATCTACATCAATTTTGCCGAGCAGCCGGCTCGCCTGAAGCTCGACGATCGCGCGGTGCTCGCCCAGTGGCTCCCCGCATATCTGCGCGGCACGCTGATGCAGGCGCCGCTCGCGGTGGCGAGCGCAGCGCTTGGCGGCTGGACATGGTGGGAAAAGGGGGGGTGGTTCTTCCTGCTCGGCGCGGCGCTCATGCTCACCAACCTGCCCTGGACCTTTGTCGTGATCATGCCGGTCAATCGCAAACTCGGCGCGATCGGACCGGAAGGCGATGCGGCGCTGATCCGCCCGCTGATCAAGCGCTGGGGTTACCTCCATGCGGTGCGCAGCCTGCTCGGGATATGCGCGGTCATGGCCTATTATGAGGCGCTCGTCCCGATCTGATCAGAAACTCGACGTGAGCGCCGCATCCTTGAGGCCGCGCCATACGCGGATCGCCTGCACCGTCTCGGCGACGTCATGGACGCGGAACATCTGCACGCCGGCTTCGATGCCCTTCATCGCGAGCGCGATCGATCCGCCGAGGCGGGCATCGACCGGGGCTTCGTTCGAGAGCGCGCCGATCATCCGCTTGCGGCTCGCGCCGAGCATGATCGGGCAGCCAAGGCCGTGGAACAGCGTGAGCCCGTTCAGCAGCGCGAGATTGTCCTGGAGCGACTTGCCGAAGCCGATCCCCGGATCGACGATGATCTTCGCTGGATCGACCCCGGCCGCGACCACCGCCGCGATCCGCGCCTCGAGCCAGTCGAACACCTCGATCAGCACATTGCCATAGCCCTCTCCGCCGTGCGGGCCCTTTTTCGGATCGGGCGAGTGCATCAGCACGACTGGGCAGCCGGCGCCGACGACGATCTCGGTCGAGCGATCGTCCCAATACAGGGCCGAGACATCGTTGACGATCGCGGCCCCGGCGGCGAGCGCCGCCTCCATCACCGCCGCCTTGCGCGTATCTGTCGAGACGAGGGTGCCGCTTTTCACCAGCCGCTCGATGACCGGCACGACGCGCTTGATCTCGTCGCCCTCCCAGACGAGCGGTGCCTTTGGCCGGGTGGATTCGCCGCCGACATCGATCAGGGCGGCGCCCTTGACGGACATATCGACCCCGGCGGCCGCGGCTGCTGCCGGATCTTCCTGGAGCTTGCCGCCATCCGAGAAGCTGTCGGGGGTCACGTTGAGGATGCCCGCGACCATGGGTTGATCGAAACGGAGCGTTCGATCGCCGAGCGTGAGCGGCGGTCGGACCGATGTGATCGCGGCGTGCAGGCGGGCGGCGCGTTCGTTCTGTGCGAGGGTGGTGTCGAAATCGGCGATCGAGACGGTGCGCTTCTTGCCGTTCTCGATCACCTCATAGGCGGCGAACCATGCCATGCCGCCGGCGAGGCGCGCGACTTCGCCGTCGCGGCCTACCGGCGTGTCGACGAACTGGATCGGGCGGAGGTGGAGTTTGCCGGCCATCAACTCTCTTTCGTCATGCCGGACATGTTCCGGCATCCACGGTCCCGCGAATATTTCGCTGTCTGCTCCTGCGGCACCATGGACCCCGGAACAAGTCCGGGGTGACGGCTTCGCTTAAGGCTGTGTCGCGAGCAGGTAATTCTGGCGGAGCACGTCGATCGGCTTCAACCCATCGGGCGTCTCATAGTGCCAGAAGGTCCAACCGTTGCAGGCCGGCGCTCCCTGGAGCGTCGCGCCGAGCTTGTGGATCGATCCGGTCACATCGCCGCTCATCACTGAGCCGTCGGCGCGCACCGTCACGCGGTGGCGGCGCTTCGCGTCGGTCAGCACCGCACCCGCGGTCAGCATGCCATTCTCGACAATCGTGCCGAAAGCGACGCGGGGCGCCGCCTTGGGCGATTGCATGGTAACCAGCGCCGATTCGTCGAGCGGCAGGGCCGCCTCGATCCGCTCCAGCGCCGCCGAGCAATAGCCGGCCTCGCGCTCGATGCCGATCCAGCGCCGGCCGAGACGCTTGGCGACGGCGCCGGTGGTGCCGGTGCCGAAAAACGGATCGAGCACCACATCGCCCGGCTTGGTGCAGGCAAGCAGGATGCGGTAGATCAGCGCCTCGGGCTTCTGGGTCGGGTGGACCTTGACCCCGTCGCGCTTCAGCCGCTCCTGTCCGCCGCAGATCGGGAATTCCCAGTCGCTGCGCATCTGGAGTTCGTCGTTCAGCGTCTTCATGCTGCGATAGTTGAAGGTGTAGCGCGCCTTTTCGCCCATCGACGCCCAGATCAGCGTCTCATGCGCGTTGGTGAAGCGGGTGCCTTTGAAATTGGGCATCGGGTTGGCCTTGCGCCAGACGATGTCGTTGAGGATCCAATAGCCGAGATCCTGGATCGCCGAGCCGACCTTGAAGATATTGTGATAGCTGCCGATCACCCAGATCGCGCCATTGTCCTTGAGGATACGTTTCGCCTCGGTCAGCCAGGCGCGGGTGAACTTGTCATAGATGGCAAGCGAATCGAACTTGTCCCAGTCGTCCGTCACGGCATCGACATGGCTGCCGTCGGGCCGGCTGAGATCGCCGCCAAGCTGCAGATTATAGGGCGGATCGGCAAAGATCAGGTCGACTGATTTGGCCGGCAGCGCGCGCATTGCCGTGATGCAATCCTGCATGATGATGCTGTCGAGCGGCAATGCAGCATTCGGCGCTGTCTCCAGCCGCCCCGTCTCCTTCTGGGGCGCCGCGACCCGCGCCTTAACCTTATCTATCACGCCCATTGTCATTGCCCCTGCTCAAGAGCGGCGCATCCCTGCGGATGTGCGGACTCGGGTCAAGCAGAACTTAGTTAACCATTGTGGTTGCCAAATCGTTAACAAGGCGGAACATTTCGGGAAGCTGTCCAGATATTGAGTCGAGTTATCCACAGGGACTCAATCCATGGTGTGTGGCCCAAAAGACTCAATCGGCGAGATTAGAGCATCGTGCTGAAAAGTGGGAACCGGTTTTCAGCTTTTCACGATGCGGCGACTTCAGCCTATAAATCGAGCCAGGCCTGGGCGACCGGCGCGAAGCTGCGGCGGTGGAGCGGCGAGGGCCCGTGTTCGCGCAGCGCGTCGAGATGGGCGCGGCAGCCATAGCCCTTGTTCGAATGCCAGCCATACAGCGGATGAGTCTCGGCATGGGCGATCATGATCGTGTCGCGGGTGTGCTTGGCGATGATCGAGGCGGCGGCGATCGACAGCGAGATCGCATCGCCCGAGACGATCGCGGTCGCCTGATGAGTCCAGCGCGGCAGGCGGTTGCCGTCGACCAGCACATGGCCGGGCAACAGGCCGAGCGCCTCGACCGCGAGCGTCATCGCCTTCATCGTCGCCCAGAAGATGTTGAGCCGGTCGATCTCGTCAGCCTCGACAATCCCGACGCCGACAATCGCACAGTCGCGGAGCCGGTCGTGGAGGCGGGCGCGCTCGGGTGCGCTCAGCTTCTTCGAATCGTCGATGCCGCGCGGTACGCCTTTGGCCGGCAGGATCACCGCCGCCGCGACGACCGGCCCCGCGAGCGGCCCGCGCCCGGCCTCATCAACGCCCGCGACCGGAGCGAGGCAGAGCTTTTCGTGTTTGAGCGAGGGGCGGGTCACGACAGTCGCCATGGCGGAAAGCGGCGATTCTCGCCAGCCTGATAGAGGCAGATCGCATTGCCGGCGGGATCGACGAGGCGGGCTTCGCGCCAGCTCCAGCTTTCCAGCGTGGGATTGGAGATGGCGACGCCCGCCGCGCGCAGCCGCGCGACGATGCCATCAAGATCGCCGCATTCGAGGAAGATCACTGGCTTGCCCGCAATCTCGTCCGCTGTTTCGATCGACAACGTGCCCCCGCCGGCGCTTTCGAAGCGGGCGTAGCGCGGCGCTGATTCGACGATCTGATGCAGGCCGAGCAGACGATAAAAGGCGGCGCTTGCCTCATAGTCGGTCATCGGCAGGGTGATCTGGTTGAGCATTGGCCCACTGATATCCCCACCCAGAGCAACGTCCAGCCTGACCGCCTGATGCCCCATCGGGCCGTGGCCAGCGCCAAATCCGGGCGCATCGTGAAGCGCAAGCCGGACGAAGATGCGCGCCCGCGCCACCGCATTGGAAAGGCTCATGCCGCGCCCCAGGCCCGTAGCGACAGCGCTCGCCAGCGTGCATCCGGTGCCGTGATTGTGGCGCGTCGGAATACGCGGATCGGCCCAGCGCACTTCGCTGCCGTCGGCGAAAATCAGTCTGTCGACAATCTCATCGCCCTCGCCATGCCCGCCTTTGACGAGGACCGCGGCGCTGCCGCTACGGACCGCAGCCTCGCCGCCGAGCACCGCCAGTTCGGGCAAATTCGGCGTGGTCACCGTCGCGATCCGCATCAGCCGTGCGAAGGCGGCGATCGTCGCGTCATCGGCGAGAAGGGCGCCACTCGTCGCCACCATCACCGGATCGAACACGATCGGAATACCCGACATCGCTTCCAGCCGATCGGCCACGGCATGGGCGGTTTCGGCCGATCCGATCATCCCGATCTTCACGGCATCCATGCCGATATCGCTCGCGACGGAATCGATCTGCGCGATCACCATGTCGGTCGGCACCGGCATCACTGCCTGCACGCCGAGCGTATTCTGCGCTGTGATCGCGGTGATCGCCGTCATTGCATGGCCGCCTAGCATGGTGACGGTCTTGATATCGGCCTGGATGCCCGCGCCGCCGCCCGAATCCGAGCCGGCGATGATGAGGATGCGGGGGGTCATGACCTCCCTCTCCCTTTGGGGCCCCGACATTCATACATCTGTGCGGATCGCCGTTTCTCCCTCTCCCAGCGGGAGAGGGAAGGGGCCCGCCGCGAAGCGGTGGGAAGGGTGAGGGTGACCGCCATGAGCGTTTCGTACTCATCCTCACCCCGCGCTGCTGCGCAGCTTGCCCCTCTCCTAAAAGGAGTGGGGAAGAAGGGCGCCAGCAATATGTGTGAATCCGATAGCCGTTCGGGGAGAAGAGGTTGGCAGCCCACCCTCACGCCCCGCCCTTGAACATCCGCACCGTCGAGGCCGGGTTCCGTTCCAGCGCTTTCCCGACGCGCGCCGGGCGGTCCATCAGCTCGCCGCCGCAATTGGGGCAGCGATCATCGAGCGCCTCGGCGCAGGCCGCGCAAAAGGTGCATTCGAACGAGCAGATGAAGGCGCCGGGTTCGTCGGCGAGAAGGTCCTTGCCGCAGCGTTCACAATCAGGGCGCATCTCAAGCATCAGATTCTCCGCAAATCCTTCTTCTCCCCTCCCGCAAGCGGGAGGGGAACTAACCTGCAGCCACGCGTACTGCCTCACAGATACGGTCGACCACGCGTTCCACCTGGCCGGGATCGTCGCCCTCGGCCATCACCCGGATCACCGGCTCGGTACCCGAGGGGCGGATCACCAGGCGGCCCTTGCCGTCGAGCTCGGCCTCAGCCTTGGCGATAACGGCCTTCACCGCCTCGGCTTCGAGCGGCTTGCCGCCCCCGAAGCGGACATTTTTCAAAAGCTGCGGCAACGGCTCGAAGCGGTGCAGGAGTTGGCTCGCCGGCAAGCCGCTCTCGACCAGCTCGGCAAGCACCTGCAGCGCCGCGACCAGGCCATCGCCGGTCGTTGCATAGTCCGACAGGATGATATGCCCTGATTGCTCGCCGCCGACATTATAGCCCTGGGCGCGCATCGCCTCGAGCACATAGCGATCCCCGACCTGAGTGCGGATCAACTTGATGCCCTGTGCGGCGAGATGCCGTTCAAGCCCGAGATTCGACATCACCGTTGCAACCAGCCCGCCATTGGCAAGCCGCCCGGCGCGCGCCCAGCTGCTCGCGATCGTCGCCATCAGCTGATCGCCATCGACGACATGGCCAAGCTCATCGACCAGGATCAACCGGTCAGCATCGCCGTCGAGCGCAATGCCGAGCGCGGCGCCGGAGGCCACCACGGTTTCACACAGGACCTCCGGCGCGGTCGAGCCGACGCCGTCATTAATGTTCTTGCCGTTGGGCGTGGTGCCGATCGCGATCACATCCGCGCCAAGCTCCCACAGAGCCGAAGGCGCGACCTGATAGGCGGCGCCATTTGCGCAATCGACGACGATCTTGAGACCGTCGAGCCGGAGATGCTCCGGGAAGGTGGATTTCGCGAAATGGATGTAACGACCCTTGGCATCCTCGACCCGCCGCGCCCGGCCGATATCGGCGGAGGCCGCTAGCGGCACGTCGCCATCGATCAGCGCCTCGATGGCGAGCTCGTCCGCATCCGACAATTTATAGCCATCAGGCCCGAACAGCTTGATGCCGTTATCGGCGTAAGGGTTGTGGCTCGCCGAGATCATCACACCCAGATCGGCGCGCATCGACTGGGTGAGCATCGCGACCGCGGGTGTGGGCATCGGCCCAAGCAGCACCACGTCCATGCCGACGCTGGTGAACCCCGCCACCATCGCGTTTTCGAGCATATAGCCCGAAAGCCTGGTGTCCTTGCCAATCACGACACGGTGCTTGTGGTCGCCACGGACGAAATGCGCGCCCGCCGCCATGCCCACCTTCATGGCCATCGCCGCGGTCATCGGGGCGATATTGGTGGCACCGCGAATGCCATCGGTACCGAAATATTTTCTTGCCATGCGCGCGCATCCAATCCGTTATGCGATCTGTCTCAGTCGCGGCCTGATAGCGCCGGAAACATCGAAGGGCGAGCATGTCGCAAGCAACGCGTGTCCTGTCTGCCCTGGTCCTTGGCCTTGCCCTGGGCATCGGCCTGGCCACCTGGAGTGCCGGCACCGCCACCAGCGGCCCTGCTCAAGTCCTGATGCAGCCATCACCAGAGGCAGCTTGATTCAATCACGCGTCGGAGTGTTGCACTATGCGAATCGGGCGCGTGCAAAGCCCGGCTTGCTCTTTGACATGACGATCGAATCCCTCAGCGTTTCGCCCGTCCCTGTTCCTTCGAAGACGCTCCCTGTTCCGGATGCAGCTCTCCCTGTTATTTCCAACACGCTCCCTGTTCCGTAAATAACAGGGAGAGGCCATACCAAGCCATTGGAAATACTGTACGAATTTCCCGTAAAAAGCCTCGAAAAGTGCCAATAACAGGGAGGAAAATAAATTCCTCCCTGTTCCTTCCCTGTTATCGGTCAAGAACAGGGAGAAACTGCGGTCCGCGGCCCTCGGCCATCACGACGCCCCGAAGGCGAGATCAGCTCCGGCTCAGCCGCGCCACCCAGACATAGCCAAGCCGCAACGGCAGGAAATCGGCTTCCAGCCCCTGCGCCGCCGCGACTCCTTCCACCGCGTCGCGCAGGGTCGCGCGGGGCGATACGTCGAATTTGGCGAGCCAGGCGAACAGCAGCTTGCGCCACAATCGAGGCAGCCCGTTCTGCTGGCCGAAATCGACGATATCGAGATGGCCGCCGGGCGCGAGCTTCGCCGCGGCCTCGCGGATTGCGCCCTGCCAGTCGGGGATCATCGACAGGGTGTAGCTCTGAAAGACGCGGTCGAACGCGGGCCTGCCGAACAGGGCCTGAGCATCAAACGCTGTCGCGTCGCCCTGGGCAAGTGTGATCCGGTCGCTCAGGCCGGCCTTTGCAACCTTGGCGCGCGCGGTCTCGAGCATTGCCTCGGAAATATCGATCCCGAAGAAATGCGCCTCAGGCCATGCGCGCGCCGCGACGATGAGGTTGCGCCCGGTGCCACACCCGATTTCGAGCACGCTGCCCCCGGCAGGCGGCGACAAATGGCGGATCAGCCGATCTCGACCGAGCAGATAATATTTGCGGGTCAGATCATAGAAATGGCGCTGCGTCCGGTAGATCGCATCCATCTGCCCCGCATGATTGTCGCCGCTCAGACGCCGTCCCCCAGCACATAGAGATGAACGCCCCCATAGATCGAGGAGCGATCCCGCCTGGTATAATCAAGCGACTCATCGGCGCGGTAGCCCCAGCGCGACAGGATCGCATCGGGCACGCGGCCGGGCAGGATCGTCGGCGTGCCGGCGGTGCGGAACAGCACCCTGGCATCAGCCTTTGCGGTGCGGGTGATCTCGCTCCACAAATCGGTCAGCTGCTCGTCCGTCATCCAGTCCTGCGCGTCGAGCAGGATATAGCGATCGAGCGAGGCGTCCGGACAGGTGCGCAGATAATCGGCGAAATTGATGTGGCGCACTTCGATCCGGTCGACCCGGTCGACGATCTCGTCATAATGCTCGCGCTGGAGATAAGGCGGCAATGGCGCTGACGGCCCCTCGCCATAGCCGCGATTAAAGGCCTGCCAGGCGAAATAATTGTCCTTGAGATCGAAATCGCAGGCGAGCTTTTCGAGCCGCTCGCGCAGCACCGACGCCATCTTCTCGTCGCCGGCCAGCGCCTCATATTGGGCGGGCGGGATGCCGAGGCCGAACAGGGATGCGGGCTGATCAGTGAGCCATTTGATGAAGCGCTTGTCGAACATCGGCGCGAATTCGCGGTCGAAGATCTCGCGCTGCTCCTCGATCGAGTTGGCCTTGAGCAACACCTTGGGGTTCAGGCCGTTCAGCCGGGCGAGCAGATGCGCCACACTGATGAAATTGCCGAGCAGGCCGCGCCGGTACACGCCGTGGGCGAAGCCGCCGATGCGGCGGCGCCCGATCATGTCGCGCCCTTCCCAGTAACGCCGCGTGACGTCGTCGAGATGCGGGCGCACATAGGTGCGGTAGGCGAGGATATTGGCGCGGCTGTTGGCGTTGCCGAAGAAGCGGTGGAACGCATCATAGCCGGGCAGATGCCGCGCCGCGACCAGCTTCAATTTGTTGAGCGCGATATGCGCGGTGTTGAGATCGACCGCGGTGATCGCGCGCGGATCAGCGGTCAGATAGGAGAGCACGTTGCAGCCGCCCGAGGCGATCGTCACGACATGGCTGTCAGGCGTGATCGCCAGCGCCTCCATGTCGACGGCGGGATCTTCCCAGATCTGGGCATAGACCAGGCCCCGAAAGGCGAAGGTGAATGCGCGTTCGAGCAAGCCCTGCTTCGACAGATGATCGTGGCGATGGACGGCGGCCTTCACGGCGCGGTTCTTCTGCGATCGGACGGCCGTGGCCATGGGAATAGTCTCCTCCCGGTTGTCGCAAGAATGGCGGCAGCGCCCCGCTAGGACAAACTCGTGACGCTTCCATGACGGTGTTGCGTCAAAATGAAAAGGACCTGCCGACCCAGGGAGGGTCGGCAGGTCCCATACGCGCGGCGCCGCAAAGGGGGGGGCGGCGCCCAGTCACTCGTCTTTCGCTCGGGAAGAAAGACACAGGCTATACGCGCGGCGAGTCCAGACGGATGCAGCGGGCGCCGAATTTTCTTCGTCGATAGCCGAGACAATCAAACCGGCGCGAGAGCACCCTTGGCAACGACCGGACCAGTGGGGAGGCCGGTGGGTGAGCCGCCGATCGGTTCGATCGAGACGGCGAGCACGGCGCCCGCGGCAAGCCGCGCGCGATTGTCGCGGCTGATGGCGAAGGACGAGGCGCCCGATGTCTTCAACAGCCCAAGCGAATGCGGCACGCCGTCGCCGGCGATCACCCAGAGCTCGGCGCTGCGATCGGCATCGGCGAGCGCTGCCGCTGTGAGCCGCAGGGCGGCCGAGTTCGGATCGTACACCGCGGTCACCGGCGCGCCGGCCTTGCCTCTGTCGATAGAGGCGAGCAATATCGGCGCGCGCGCAGCCGCGACCGGTATGGGTTGGGCCGCAGGGCCGGGAACCGAAATCGGACGCGTGACGATCACCACCAGCATCGCCGCCGCGGCGACGCTCGACAGCCCCGCCGCCACCGGCCAGAACAGGCTGGGTTTCGCCGTTATCGGCGCTACCGTTACGGCCTCCGGGCCGTCGATCGTCCGCTCGACCCGCCCGAGCACGCCCGGCGGCGCATCCATTGCCGGCCAGAGATCGAACAGCTGCGCGAGATGCGCGCGCCAGCGCTCCACGTCCTGCGCGAAGCCATGTTCGGCCAGCATGCGGCGAAGTGCGTGCGCCCGTTCCTCCCCCTCAAGCAGCCCGAGCGCGAGCTCGGCTGCGGCCATGTCGGGGATCTCGGCGTCTGAGATATCGTCGGGGGCGATGTCGTCGCTCATCCCTCAAGGCAGGCCTTGAGCCTGGCAAGGCCACGACGGACCCAGCTTTTCATCGTGCCGAGCGGCACATTCTGCCGTTCAGCGAGCTCGGCATAAGTGACGCCATCGAAAAAGGCGGTGCGGATCGCGGCGCGCTGGTTTTCTTCCAACCCATCGAGGCAGCCATGCAACAGATGCGATGCCTCGTCCGCCAGCATCGTCTCGCTGGCGAGCGGCGCTTCGTCGAGAATCGGCGGGGCATCCTCGATCGGGGTCGAACGGCGCACGGCCTGGGCGCGGCGCCAGTCGATTGACCGGTTGCGGGCAATCGTCGCAAGCCAGGTGATCGGGCTCGCCCGGTGCGGCTCATAGGCACCCGCGCGCTTCCAGATCGTCAGATACACGTCGTGCAACACATCTTCAGCAGCCTGCCTTTCACCGCAGATACGGTAGCAGATGCCGAAAAGCTTCGCCGAGGTGAGCGCATAGAGATCGCGGAATGCCGAGCGATCCTCATCCCCGGTACCGACCAGCGCCGCGACGAGGCGCGCGCGCGGATCGGACGCGAGAGCGCCGGAAGCGGCTGAGGATGAATCCGTCATGGTGCCGAAGCTAGCGCGCTCCGGGGGTGCACGGCAATCCCGTGCACCCAACCCGCATGCACGCCTTTATTTCGGCGCCATCCCGCCAGCGCCGGGCCATGCGCTATCGCCGACGCGCGTCAGCATCATGTCGAAGAAGCGCTGCGCTGGCTGGCCGGGTACGACCCGATCACCGACCTCGTGCCAGGTCGTTCCGGTGAACGTCGCTGTGTAGCGGATCGTCATTGGCCCGGCCGGTATCTCCCAGACATAGCCGTCGGCCGTCGGCGTCAGTTTGAAGTCGCCGGCATGGCCCTGCGCGTAGCTATGCAGCGCATAAGCTTTGGTCGCCGGATCATAGGACAGGATTCCAAAGGCGTTGAAGCCGGTCGTGCCGTCGGGATTGAAGCCCTTGCCTTCCATCACCCGGATGGTGCCGCCAAGCATCGTGCCGATCCGCTCGGTCTGCGTTACCTTATGCTCGCCGGTGGGCGTCATCGTCGTGGCGGGACCGCGCCATGTGCCGTCCATCCAGCTGAGCTTTGCGATCGCCGCGCGCTGGGCGTCGAGCGTGGCGGGGTCAGCCACCTGCGCCACTGCACCGGATAGCGGCGTCATCGCGAAGACCAGCACCGCAGTCCGGGCCCAAAAGTGTCTCGTCACGTGTCAGCTCCTTTGAGTCATTGCGTGGGGGGCGTCGTGGTGGCAGCTTCGCGCCATGCCCGCCCTGCGCCCCGCTTCCCTCATGCCGCGCGCTTCCGGCAATGCGGGTTTCGCGAAGCGCGCGCGGAACTTCGCGAATCGCGTCGCTGCCCTGCCGGGCTTCCCGATCCTGCCGATTGCGGGCTTTGCCGCAGCAATGCTGATGATCATTGTCGGCGCTTTCGGCACCGGCCAGATGCCACTGGCGATGCGCACCGGCTTTTGGGGCGTGCTGCTCGGCTGGAATATCCTGAAGTGGCAGATCTGGTTCGCGCTGCTGGTGCGCCGCCCCACCGACTGGCCGCGCGCGAGCGCGATCGGGGCGGTGGTTCTCAACCTGCCGCTGCCTTTCGAGATCGCACTCAGCCTCCGCCTGTTCGGCATCGTCAATGCGCCCGGTCTGGCGCAGACCTGGGCCAAGGCGCTCGCGATTAGCATGGTCGTGTTCCTCGTGCTGATCATCGCCGGCATCCGTCGGCGAGCCGAACCCGTCCCCGCCCCCACCACTGCCGCGCCACCCGCCATCGCACCGGACGGCCTGCTTGCGCGTGCCGGGATCACCGATCCGATAGCGCTTCAGGCGATCGAGGCGGAGGATCATTATTGCCGGCTGCATCTCGCGGGAGGACGGAGCCAACTGGTCCTCCACCGGTTCGGCGACGCGCTCAAGGAGGTTGCGAATCTTGACGGTGCGCAGGTCCATCGCGGCGCCTGGGTCTCGGCCAGGGATGTCGCCGGCGCCGAACGCGACGGGCGGCGCTGGCTGCTGGTGCTGACGGACGGCGCCCGGATTCCGGTCAGCGCGCGCTTTACGAAAATTGTTCGGGCGAGGGGATGGCTTCGGCTTCGACGCGCGCCGTAACCTTCTTTCCGTGACTCTTTTTCGACAAGAGCGCACCAGCCGGTGGCGTTCGGCGCGCGCTTTGCGTAAAGGCCGCCGCATCCGCTTTCGCCGAGAAGGAGCGCAGTCCAATGCGCATCGCCATCGCTTCCGACCATGCCGCCTTCGCGCTGAAGGCATTGCTGTCCGCATGGCTGAGCGACGAAGGCCATGAGGTGCGCGATCTCGGCCCGCATTCGGACGCCCGGGTCGACTATCCCGATTATGGCTATGCGCTTGCCGAGGCGATCGCGGCGGGCGAGGCCGAGCGCGGCATCGCTTTGTGCGGTTCGGGCATCGGCATTTCGATCGCAGTCAACCGCCATCCTGCCGCGCGCTGTGCGCTGGTCGGCGAGCCGTTATCGGCTGCGCTCGCCCGCGAGCATAACGACGCTAATATCCTCGCCATGGGCGCCCGCCTGACCGGCGAGGACATGGCCAAGGCCTGTATCACCGCTTTCCTGGCCACCGATTTCGCCGGTGGCCGCCACGCCCCCCGCGTCGACAAGCTCGGCGCCCCCAGCTTCGCGAAGGAACCCGCATGAGCACCAACCCCCGCACCCTCAATGATGTCCAGCCAGACGGCTTCTTCACCCGCGGCCTCGCCGAGGCCGATCCGGCTGTGTTCGGCGGCGTCACCCATGAGCTGAAGCGCGAGCAGACCCAGATCGAGCTGATCGCGAGCGAGAATATCGTCTCCAAGGCGGTGTTGCAGGCGCAAGGATCCGTCTTCACCAACAAATATGCCGAAGGCTATCCGGGCAAGCGCTATTATCAGGGCTGCGAGCCTTCGGACGAGGTCGAGCAGCTCGCGATCGACCGTGCGAAGCAGCTGTTCGATTGCGGCTTCGCGAACGTTCAGCCGCATTCGGGCGCGCAGGCGAACGGCGCGGTGATGCTCGCGCTGACCAAGCCGGGCGACACGATCATGGGGCTAAGCCTCGACGCTGGCGGGCATCTGACTCACGGCGCGAAGGCGGCGATGTCAGGCAAATGGTTCAACGCAGTCCAGTACGGCGTCGATCCAGTCACCCATCTGATCGATTTCGATCAGGTCGCGGCGCTTGCTCGTGAGCATAAGCCCAAGCTGATCATCACCGGCGGCTCGGCCTATCCGCGCCAGATCGATTTCGCGAAGTTCCGCGCGATCGCCGACGAGGTCGGCGCTCTGTTCATGGTCGACATGGCGCATTTCGCCGGGATCGTGGCGGGCGGCCTGCATCCCTCGCCGCTGCCCTTTGCCGATGTCGTGACGACGACGACCCACAAGACGCTGCGCGGCCCGCGCGGCGGCATGGTGCTGACCAATAACGAGGCCATCGCCAAGAAGATCAACTCGGCGGTGTTCCCGGGGCTGCAGGGCGGGCCATTGATGCACGTGATCGCCGCCAAGGCAGTCGCGTTCGGCGAGGCGCTGCGCCCGGAATATAAGAGCTATATCGCCGCTGTCGTCGAGAACGCCAAGGTCCTTGCCGCAACGCTCAAGGAGCGCGGCGCTGAAGTGGTTTCGGGCGGCACAGACACGCATCTCGCGCTGATCGACCTGTCGCCGCTTGGCGTGACCGGCAAGGATGCCGACGAGGCTCTCGAGCGCGCCGGCATCACCTGCAACAAGAACGGCATCCCCAATGATCCGCTGCCGCCGACCAAGACCAGCGGCATCCGGGTCGGCTCGCCCGCCGGCACGACGCGCGGCTTTGGCCCGGCCGAGTTCCGCGAGATCGGCAATATGGTCGCCGATGTGCTCGACGGCTTGCGCAAGAATGGCGAGGCCGGCGACGGTCAGGTCGAGGCAGCGGTGCGCGAGCGCGTGCTCGCCTTGTGCGCGCGTTTCCCGATCTACCCTGAAGGAGTGTGAGGCGATGAAGTGTCCAGCCTGTGATGCCAGCGCTCCGAAGGGCGCCCGCTTCTGCCCGAGCTGTGGCGGGTCGATGACCGAAACGGCATCGGAGCGCCCGACGCCCGATGCCGCCGCCGACGATCTCCACGCCGCGCGCGTATTCGTCGAGGATGCGGCACAGAGCGCCGTCACGGCCGTGAAAAGCGACCTCGGTAGCAGCATGGCCAAGGGCGCGGCGATCGGCGCGCTGATCTCGATCCCGGTGCCGTTCGTCGGCCTGATCGGCGGCGCCGTGGTGGGCGCGGGCGTTGCCGCCTACAAGAAACTGACGGAGGGCTGATCGCTTGCGCTGCCCTTTTTGCGGACATGAAGACAGTCAGGTAAAAGACAGCCGCCCGACCGATGACGGGGCGGCGATTCGGCGGCGGCGGCAATGCGAAGGGTGCGCGGCACGTTTCACTACCTTCGAGCGCATCCAGCTGCGCGAGCTCTATGTGCTCAAGAGCGAAGAGAAGCGCGAGCCGTTCGATCGCGAGAAGCTGCTCCGCTCAGTCTCGATCGCGGCGCGCAAACGGCCGATCGACCCGGTGCGGCTGGAAAAGCTGGTTTCGGGGATCCAGCGCCAGCTCGAGACCCAGGGCGAGAATGAAGTGCCGGCAAAGCGGATCGGCGAGATGGTGATGGAAGGGCTCAAGGGCCTGGATTCAGTCGCCTATATCCGCTTTGCGAGCGTCTATAAGGATTTCCGCGAGGCCCGCGATTTCGAGGAATTCGCCGGCAATGTGAACGAGGTGGGCAAGGGGTGAGCGAGCCGCCGGTTCCCCTTGCATCGCCCCCCGTCATCGTCCTGGTCCGCCCGCAGCTTGGCGAGAATATCGGCAAGGCGGCGCGGGCGATGCTCAATTTCGGGCTCGCTGAAATGCGGCTCGTCACGCCACGCGACGGCTGGCCCAACCCCTCCGCCGGCCCGGCCGCGAGCGGCGCGGATATCGTGCTCGAACAGGCGCGGGTGTTTGGCAGCGTCGCCGAGTCGGTCGCTGACTGTGCGCATGTCTATGCGACCACGGTGCGCAAGCGCGGCGTCACCAAGCCGGTCATCACGCCCGAGGCGGCGGGGCGCGCTATCCATGCCGCACCCGGGCGATCGGCGATCCTGTTCGGGCCCGAGCGGTCAGGACTCGAAACCGACGATGTCGCCGTGGCGCGCACGATCATCACCGTGCCGATCAACCCGGAATTCGGCTCTCTCAACCTCGCCCAGGCGGTCATTCTCGTCGCTTATGAATGGTCGAAGGGGATGAGCCTCGCCTCGCCGCCCGAGACGGAGCTGGATCCGCCCGCGCCGCAGGATCATCTCGAAGGCATGCTCGCGCAGCTGAGCGGGATGCTCGAGCAGACCGGCTATTTCCATCTGCCGGACCGTGAGCCGACCGTGCGGCGGACATTGCGGACATTGCTGACCAAGCCCGGCTGGTCCGAGCAGGAAGTGCGCACCTTCCGCGGAATCCTGAGCGCGCTCGCCGGGAAACGGCCACGCGCCTGAGACGTTTGCTTGACTCGCGAAGGACACCCGGCTAACCGCGCGCCTTCGCAAAAGGCCCCGCACCCCGGTGAAGCGGTGGCCCTGCCCAGATCCTCGACAGATCTACAGAGCGATGACCGGGAAGCGATCGACGCCGTCCGGCGCCGGTCTCGTTGTTGGCACTTGCAAGGAATATCACATGTCGAAGCGCTCCAGCGCCAAGTACAAGCTCGATCGCCGTATGGGCGAGAACATTTGGGGTCGTCCCAAGTCCCCAGTGAACAAGCGCGAATATGGCCCCGGCCAGCACGGCCAGCGCCGCAAGGGCAAGGTCTCCGATTTCGGCATCCAGCTGCGCGCCAAGCAGAAGCTCAAGGGCTATTATGGCGACGTGACCGAGAAGCAGTTCCGGGCATGCTATACCGAAGCCGCCCGCATGAAGGGTGATACCGGCCAGAACCTGATCGGCCTGCTCGAGCAGCGCCTGGACATGATCGTGTATCGCGCCAAGTTCGCCCCGACCGTCTGGGCGGCACGCCAGCTCGTCAGCCATGGCCACATTTACGTCAACGGCGTGAAGTGCAACATCGCGTCGCGTCGCGTGTTCCCGGGCATGGAAATCACGCTGGGCACCAAGGCCAAGGAAATGGCGCTGGTGATGGAGGCGCAAAGCCTCGCCGAGCGCGATATCCCCGATTATGTCGCCCCCGACGGCAACGCCAAGGTGACCTTCACGCGCGTTCCGACGCTCGATGAAGTGCCCTATCCGGTGAAGATGGAACCGAACCTGGTCGTCGAGTTCTACTCGCGCTGATCCTTTCGGTTTCGGTCAAGAAAAGAGGGCGGTCCGCAAGGGCCGCCCTTTTTCGTTGTCGGTGTCGTGCCGGCTGGCAGCTTTCGCCCCGCTCGCCACATCTCTGCCGAGGGTTGCGGGCAGCGTAATGGCTGCCGGCAAACCGCCAGTCACTTGCCCATCGACACCTTCAGGAACCCGTCCATCCTTTCGAGCATCTGCGCACGGACAAGACTGTCCTCGAGCTGGTGGTCGAGATTGTGGAATTCGACGAGCTCCGCATTTTTGCCCGCCGATTTCAGCCGCGACACCATCATCCGCGATTCGCCGATTCCGACATTCTGATCGCGATCGCCATGGAAGATCAGCACTGGCGCGGTGATCCGCTCCACATTCTGCGCGGGAGAGCCCGCACGAACATAGGGACCGTGACCGATCAAGGCATCCTTGATCGCGTAGTTGGTGAAATGCAGCGATTCGGACCGCCATGTTTCGAGGTCGGTCACCGGTGCGACCGCGACAATGGCCTTGAACAGCGACGGATCGACCACCGAGGTTTGCAGCGCGGCGTAGCCGCCATAAGACCAGCCGACAATGCCGAGCCTGGCGGGATTGGCGATGCCCTGTTTGACCAGCCAACGGCCGCCATCATTGACGTCTCCGATCGCGATCTTCCACGATTTGAAACCATTCTGCTGGAACCACGCTGAACCATAGCCGGTCGAGCCACGGTAATTGGGTTGCAACACCGCATAACCACGATTGGCGAAGAACTGCACCAGCCAGTCGAAACCCCATTCGTCCCGATCTCCGGGCCCGCCATGCGGCATCACGATCGCGGGCAGGTTCTTGCCGTCGCTTCCCGGTGGGAGGGTAAGATAGCCGGGTATCTGGGTCCCGTCCGTAGCCGCGAAGGTGATGGGCTTGACGACCGCGAGCGTGGTCCCGGCGAGTTGCGGCCGCGCCGGCAGAATTTCAGCCAGGTGTCGCGTCGGCTTGTCGAACAGATAGTAACGGCCCGGATCGACATCGCTGCCCGCAAACAGCACCAGCCTTTTTTCGTCAGCGCTTGCGTCGACGAAGGTGACGAGCGGCAGCCCGGGCAGCGCCTTGGACAGGGACGCTGCGAGCTTCTTGAGTTCAGGGTCGAAAAATTCGATTTGTCGCCGATCAGTTGCAAAGCTGGCGCCGACGACACGGTTCTGCCGGCCGATACGAACAAGTGAATCGATATCGACGTCCGGCCGGGCCAGCACGAGATCGCGCTTCATGCTACCGTCCAGGGCAATTGAATACAGTGCGGCATGCCCGCCTTCGTCGTCGAATCCATAGACGACATTATGGTCACGATCGACGGCATAGGGATCGAAGCCCGCGAGCTGCCCCGAATCGGTCGTGACCGCCCCTAGCGGCGCCCAGTCGCGGCTACCGGTTTGTCGATAAAAATATTTGATTTTGTTCTTGTCATATCCGGCGCTGTCTTTGGGCCGAAGCCCCATGATCCGGATGGTGCCGTGACCGTCCGAGATATATTCCTCACCGTCCCGCTTGGGGCTTTCGACCGTCGAGCGCTTCAGGGTGGTCGTATCGACCTTCTCGACGCCGAATCCCTCGCGCGTAGCCGCGAGATTGGTCCCGGTGGTTCGCTCGGGGACATAGTTGCGCGTCATCAGCACCGAGCCGCCCGCCTCGTCGCCGAGCCAGTCGATCACGTCACCCCCGCCCTGGTTGATATCGAGCGCGCGCGACGAATCAGGGGCGCTGAGCAGCTTGAGATTCTGGCCATCCGAATCGACCGAGATCAGCCGGGTAAAGCCGAGCAGTCCGTCGCCGCCTTCGACGATTATCCTGAGGTTGCATACCAGCCGCGTATTGGTTGACCATCGGCAATATTGCAGCCGATCCGGGTCACCATCCGAAAACAGGATCTTCTTTGGCGTGCCGCCATCGACGCTGACGACGAACAACGTCGCAACCCGCCCCCCACTGGGTTGGATAAAGGCAACATTGAGCCCATCGGGCGACAGGCTGATCTGCTGAATGTCTTCCCGAACACCGAATTTCGCCGCGGCGTCTTTTGCCGCCGCGTCGTCCGCTGCACCCGCAGGTTGCACGGCCAAGCCCATAGCGACAAAAGCCGCGCCCAGGATCCAGAATTTCACGCAGCCCCCGATTTCAAAACGTTAGACATCAATACTAGAGACTGGACTGATCGGAGCAACAATCTTCTCACCCATTGTGGCTTGAACCCGCACCGCTTGCACCCACCCCGGTACGCTGCCAGAACCCGAAGCGTTCAATCCATTCCAGGAGTTCCGATGCGCGCCCTTTTCCTGCTGCCCGCCGCGATCATCCTTGTCGCCGCGGCGCCCGATTCGCCCGACATCCGTGTCCAGACGCTCAGGGACGTGACCAAGACCCTGTCGTCCGACAGTTTCGAGGGCCGCAAGCCAACGACGCCTGCCGAAGACAAGGCGACCGCCTATATCGTCGAGCGCTTCAAGGCCGCCGGGTTGAAGCCGGGCAATCATGGCAGCTGGTTCCAGGACGTGCCCCTGGTCGAGATCGCGGCGCAGGACGTGACGCCGCTGAGCTTCACCGGCGGCACCGCGCCTGTCACGCTCGACTACCGCAAGGACATGGTGATCGCGACGTACCGCGTAACGCCGGGCGTCGCGATCAAGGACAGCGATGTCGTGTTCGTCGGCTATGGCATCAACGCGCCCGAGCGTGGCTGGAATGACTATGCCGGGCTCGACGTGAAGGGGAAGACGGTCGTCATCCTCGTCAACGATCCCGACTGGCAGAGCCCAAGCCGTGACGGGCTCTTCGAGGGCCGGGCGATGACCTATTATGGCCGGTGGACCTACAAGTTCGAGGAGGCAGCGCGGCAGGGCGCGGCCGCCGCGATCATAGTCCATGATACCGAGCCAGCCGCTTATGGCTGGGGCGTGGTGCAATCCTCGTGGAGCGGGCCGCAGCTCGAGCTCGACGCGGCCGGCGATCATATGGACCAATCCCAGGCGATCGGCTGGATGCAGCTCGACAAGGCGAAGGAATTGTTCGCCAGCGCCGGCAAGGATTTCGGCGCACTGGCCGAGGCGGCGAAGCTGAAGGGCTTCAAGGCAGTGCCGCTGGGCGTGAAGGCCTCGGTTTCCTTCACTAACACGATCCGCCGCCAGGCGTCGAAGAACGTGATCGGGATATTGCCGGGCACCTCGGCGCCCGACGACACCATCCTCTACACAGCGCATTGGGACCATCTCGGCCATTGCACGCCAGTGAATGGCGACGATATCTGCAACGGCGCGCTCGACAATGCGAGCGGCGTCGCCGGCCTCGTCGCGCTGGCCGAGGCTCAGGCCAAGGCCGGCCCGGCCAAAAGGACGATGGCGTTCATGTCAGTGACGGCGGAGGAATCGGGGCTGCTCGGCTCGCGCTATTATGCCGAACATCCGATCTATCCGCTCAACCGCACCGTCGGCGGGGTGAACATGGACGGGCTCAATATCGTCGGCCCGGCCAGGGACTTCGTGATCGCCGGTGCGGGCAAATCCGAGCTGGAGGATCTGATCGTGCCTTTGGTCAAGGCCGAGGGCCGGGTGATCAAGCCCGAGCCCAACCCGGAACGCGGCGGCTATTTCCGCTCCGACCATTTCAGCTTCGCCAAGCTCGGCGTGCCGATGCTCGACGGCGGATCGGGTGAGGATCTGGTCAAGGGTGGCGAGGCGGCCGGCCATGCCGCGACGGTCGATTATATCGAGCATCGCTATCACAAGCCGCAGGACGAATATGTCGCGACCTGGGATTGGTCGGGCGCGGTCCAGGACCTGACCCTCTATTACCGGCTCGGGCGCCAACTCGCTGATGGCAAGGCCTGGCCCAACTGGTATCCGACCGCCGAATTCCGGGCGATCCGCGACAAGAGCAGAGCTGAAACCAAGTGAGCAAGATTACACCGGCGCCCGAATGGGCGCCGCACGAGGCGGTGTGGATCGGCTTTCCGAGCCATCCCGAACTGTGGGAGGATGATCTCGAACCGGCGCGTGTTGAGGTCGTGGCGTTTGCGCGCGCAGTCCATGCGGATGGCCGGGGCGAGCGCGTGCTGCTGGTTGCCGCCGATGAGGAAGCGGCAGGCGCCGCCCGGGCCATGGCTGGCGACAGCGCCGAGATCGTGGTCGAGCCGTTCGGCGATATCTGGCTGCGTGACACAGCCGCGATCATCGCCGGTGACGGGCGCGCGCGCGATTTCCGGTTCAATGGCTGGGGCGGCAAATATGACCTGCCGGGCGACGACAGTATCGGCCGGCGGCTCGCGGCGCGGCGCGGAATCGCGGACGAGGCGCGCGACTGGATCCTCGAGGGCGGCGCGATCGATGGCGACGGCACAGGGCTGGTCGTCACCACCGAGCAGTGCCTGCTCAACCCCAATCGCAACCCCGAACTGTCGCGCGCGGATATCGAGACGCGGCTGGCGGCTGACCTCGGCTATACGAAGGTGATCTGGCTCGGCGAGGGGCTGATGCGCGACCATACCGACGGCCATGTCGACAATCTTGCGCGGTTCGTTGCGCCGGGGCGGCTCGCGATCCCTGAGCCCGCCGAGGATGATCCCAACAGCGAAGTCTATCTACAGGCTGCGCGTGACGCCGCCGGTCATGACGTGGAGATTGTAAACCTCCCCTCGCCGGGCCGGGTGCTGCGCGACGGCGAGATCATTCCGGCCAGCTATATGAACTTCTATATCGGCAACGCAGCTGTGGTCGTGCCGCAATATGGCGCGGCCAATGATGCGGCTGCGGTCGCTGCGATCCAGGCGCTGTTCCCGGATCGGGTTGCGGTCGGCCTCCATGCCGATGCGATCCTGACCGGCGGCGGCAGCTTCCATTGCATCAGCCAGCAGATTCCCGCCTGAGGGGTGATGTTTTCGCCTGAAAGTCGCTAAGGGGCCGCGCATGACCGAACTCACTGTCGCCGCGCTCCAGCTCGCCTTCACCAACGACATGGCCGCAAACATCGCGCATGTCTCAGACCTCGTGCGCGAGGCTGCGGCCAAGGGGGCGCAGGTGATCCTGCCGCCCGAATTGTTCGAGGGCGAATATTTCTGCCGGGTCGAGGATGAGGGTCTGTTCGCCAATGCGAAGCCGGTCGGCGAGCATCAGGCGGTGCTGGCGATGCGGAAGCTCGCGGCCGAGCTCGGCGTTTATATCCCGACCAGCTTTTTCGAATCCGACGGGCCGCATTACTATAACAGCCTGGCGATGATCGGCCCCGATGGCGGCGTGATGGGCGTCTATCGCAAGAGCCATATCCCGGACGGCCCGGGCTATGAGGAGAAATTCTATTTCCGCCCCGGCAATACCGGCTTCAAGGTGTGGCCGGGGCCATCAGCGACGCTCGGCGTGGGCGTGTGCTGGGACCAATGGTACCCCGAAACGGCGCGCGCGATGATGTTAATGGGCGCCGAGATCCTGTTCTACCCCACCGCGATCGGCAGCGAACCGCATGATGCCGATCTCGACACCTCCCGGCTGTGGCGCCGCGCGATGGTGGGGCATGCCGTGTCGAACGTCGTGCCGGTGGTTGCGGCCAACCGGATCGGGACCGAACATGGCCAGCATTTTTACGGGCACAGCTTCATCACCGACGAGCGCGGCGACCTGATCGCTGAGTTCGGGGCTGATGAAACCGGCGTACTGGTGGCGACACTCGATCTCGACAGGGTCAAGCGCCACCGCGCCGCCTTCGGCTTCTTCCGCGATCGCCGGCCCGAGCTGTACGGGCGCCTGGTCGAGGATATCTGATGCTCATCAGAGCTTCTATCGTTCGATGGGTCAGCGATGATAATCCGGGCATGGTCGAATGTCGTTTCACGGATCGCTTCGGCAAGGAATGGGTCTTTGTCGAAAAGCTGCCGATCGTTTCTTCGGATTATCTAGGCAGCGAATCCTCTTATCCCCAGCCGGCATGGATCGCTTGCGAGATTGTTTCACAGGGCCGCGACGAGTCGGATCGCGAGATCGCCGAAGTAGACACCGAACGACCATGGGGCGTCTGGTCGGTTGATGATGTGAGCCGTTTTCACCTGTTCCGGGACCAGCTTGCGGAGTGGCCCGTTTGGATGGGTGGACAGAACTGAAGGGTCGGCGTTCGGCCTTTTCCTTGACCGCCGGTCCGAGCGGTACAGGCGGCTGGTCGAGGATATCCAGACGGAGGTCAGGGCATGAAGGTCGAAGGCGCCTGCCATTGCGGCAATATCCGTTACGAGGCCGACGTCGATCCCGACACCGTCGGCATCTGCCATTGCACCGACTGCCAGACGCTGACCGGATCGGCCTATCGGGTGTCGGCGCGGGTCCCTGCCGCCAGCTTTGTCCTGAGCGGTGGACCACCGACCGTCTATATCAAGACCGCCGATAGCGGCACGAAACGGGCCCATGCCTTTTGCCCTATGTGCGGCTCCCCGATCTATGCGGCGGCGCCGGAAAACCCGCCGACCTATTCGCTCCGCGTGGGCGCGTTGAAGCAGCGCGCGGCACTGCCACCGGTCCGGCAGATCTGGTGCGGTTCGGCGCTGCCCTGGGCGATGGACATCACGGGGATTCCCCGCATCTAGCCGCAAAAAGCTGACTGTTACTGGCTGTTATTTGCGGAAATTTTTTTCTGGCTGTTATGTTGGAATTTTCGCCAGATTTTCCCGCTCTGTTTCAGTGACTTGCTGAGAGTTTGGCTGTTATCGAATAACAGCCAGGTAACAGCCAGCTCAGCGCCCCTAACAGCCAGATAACAGCCAGCGCCCGGGGCAAAACAGCCAGCCCGGTCAATTTATCTCATCAACACTGCGAAAGAGCGGAAAAAGCACGAGCGACAGGCATGCTTACCAGGCCAGCCGAGCGACTGCCTGCACCATTCTTCCGCTGGATTGAATCAACGACGCGGCGCGCCGACATCCTCGCGGACCACGACTGGCCGGCTGCAACCATCGACCGTCCTGAGCACGCCGAGGATGAGCTTTGCCGGCGGCTCCGCCGTCAGCGGATGAACCGTCAGGCGGGCCGGCTGACGATCGGCGAAGGACATGCCGGCGTTCTGGCAAACCGGCTTTGCCGCAGCCGTGGCGGCGGGCTTGGGTGCCGGCGCGGCGGCAATTGTGGCAAGGGCAAGAATCGCAACGATACGCATGGCGAATGCTCCTCGATAACGGCGCTTTTATAGCATTGATGGCGGCGAAAATCGAGCCAGTTCAACGCAGTTCGAGCGCCCGCGCGAAGACCGCATCGAACATTTCGTCGGTCAGCCGGCCGGTATTCTGGTTGTAGCGCGAGCAGTGATAGCTATCGATCAGGATGCGGCCATCGGGCATGCGGTGCTCGGCCAGATGCGCGAACTGGCATTTCGGCAGCCTGCCGCCGAGCATCTTCACCGCCGATTGATGCGCGATCTGGCCAAGCGCGACGAACACCCGGGCGTTGGGCAGCGCGGCGACCTGGCGCTCGACAATGGTTCGGCAGGTGCGGATTTCCTCAGGCGCCGGCTTGTTCAGCGGCGGCAGGCATTTGACCGCGTTGAGGACCATCACACCCTCGAGCCGCAGCGAATCGTCGGCACGGCCCTCAAAAGCGCCCGTCGCCAGCCCGCATTTGCCGAGCGCTCGGAACAGCAAACTGCCCGAGCCATCGCCGGTGAACGGCCGGCCAGTGCGGTTGGCGCCGTGCTTGCCCGGTGCGAGGCCGATGATGCCGAGCCAGGCCTGGGGATCGCCAAAAGCGGGGACCGGCGCATTCCACCAATCGGGATGCTCGATCCGCACCTCGTCTCGAAGCGCGGCGAGCCGCGGGCAGAGCGGGCAATCGCGGGATGGCTCGGTATCGGGGATCGGGCTTGGGGCAAACATCGGATCACGCTACGCACGTCCTGATGCCACCTGCAACTTATGCCATCGCGATCGGGTCGAATCGCCCGGGCCGTCATGGCCGGCCCGAAGCCGAGGTGCGCGCCGCGATCGCGGCGCTGGGGGCGGTTGTCGCCGCGTCTCGGATATTCGCCACGCCGCCGCTCGGCCCCTCCTCGCGGCGCTATGCCAATGCGGTGGCGATCCTCGAATCGGCCGAATCGCCGCCAGCGCTGCTTGCCCGGCTGAAAGCGATCGAGCGCGCCTTCGGCCGCCGCTCCGGCCGCCGCTGGGGCGCACGGGTGATCGATCTCGATATCATCCTGTGGTCAGGCGGCGTGCATGCCGACGCTACGCTGACGATACCGCACCCCGCCTTCAGATCACGCCGGTTCGTGCTCGATCCGCTCGAGACGCTGGTGCCGCGCTGGCGCGATCCGGTGACGGGGCTGACCGTCCGCCAGCTCGCTGCACGCGTTCGCGCGGTTGACCGACGCCCATACCGCTCGTAACGCGCGTGCCTTGGTCGGGCTCGTAGCTCAGTCGGTAGAGCAACGGACTTTTAATCTGTAGGTCCCGGGTTCGAATCCCGGCGAGCCCACCAACCTATTCAAACGACCTGTCGCGGGTCGTCGGCGAGAAGCGGGAGCCCCGGTGAAGCGCTGCATCCTGGCTCTCGCGCTCGCCCTGCTTGCCGCCTCCGGCTGCAAGGACAAGAGCGCAGGTCCCTCCGCCGCCTGTGCCGATCTCGCCGTTGCGCCGATGGTCCGTATCGCTGGCGGCAGCTTCGTGATGGGCGACGACCCGCATTATCCCGAGGAAGGGCCGCCGCATGCCGTGAAGGTCGATCCTTTCTGGATCGATTCGCATGAGCTGACCAACGCCGAGTTTGCTCGTTTCGTGAAGGCGACCGGCTATCGAACCATGGCCGAGCGATTGCCGCCGAAACTGCCCGGCGCGCCGCCCGAAATGCTGATCCCGGGATCGGCCGTGTTCACCGTGCCGACGCATGACGATCCGCGCTGGTGGCGCTGGGTGGTCGGGGCCGAGTGGCGGCATCCTTCCGGGCCGAAGGAATCGATCGTCGGACGCGACCGCGAGCCGGTGGTCCAGATCGCCTATGAGGATGCCGAGGCCTATGCGCGCTGGGCGGGCAAGACGCTGCCGACCGAGGCGCAATGGGAATATGCCGCGCGCGCCGGGCGAAAGGCGCTGCCCGAGCCGCTCGACGGCGAAGGCCGGCCCCAGGCGAATTACTATCAGGGCGTGTTTCCGGTCCGCGATCTGGGGCTCGACGGATACAAGGGCCGCGCACCCATTGGCTGCTTCAAGCCCAACGCGCTCGGCCTGTACGACATGATCGGCAATGTCTGGGAATGGACCAGCGACCCCGGCGGACCCCAGGGCGACCATATCATCAAGGGCGGATCCTATCTGTGCGCCGGCAATTATTGCGCGCGCTATCGCCCCGCCGCCCGCCAGTTCCAGGAGCGTGGACTCGGCACTGACCATATCGGCGTTCGCTTTGTGAGCACGGAGGCAGTGCCGCCCCGACATTGACCGACCTGGCATAATATGGCACTATAAATGCCAATACATAACGCCGGGGGAGAGTGACATGCTGGTGCTCAGGACGCCGGAGGATCGGTTCGCGGCGCTCGCCGATTATCCGTTCACGCCGCATTATCTGACCGTCATCGACGAGGACGGGACCGACCTCAGGCTGCACTATATCGATGAAGGGCCCCGGAACGCCGCGCCGATCCTGCTGATGCATGGCGAGCCGAGCTGGTCCTATCTCTACCGCAAGTTCGTGCCGGCGCTGGTCGCCAGGGGTCACCGGGTGATTGCGCCCGACCTGATCGGCTTCGGCAAATCGGACAAGCCGGCGGCCCGGAGCGACTACACCTATGAGCGTCATGTCCGCTGGATGAAGGACTGGCTGACCGCCCTGAACCTCACGAACATCACCCTGTTCTGCCAGGATTGGGGCGGGCTGATCGGGCTGAGGCTGGTCGCCGCTTCCCCCGATCGCTTCGCGCGGCTGGTGGTCGCCAATACCGGCCTGCCTGTGGGCACGGGTTTCTCGGAAGGCTTCAATGCCTGGCTCGCCTTCAGCCAGAATGTCCCGCAATTCCCGGCCGGCGCGATCGTCAACGGTGGCGTCATCCGCGATCTGACGCCAGCCGAGATCGCCGCCTATGACGCGCCCTTCCCCGATGAGAGCTACAAGGAAGGCGCGCGACAATTCCCGACCCTGGTGCCGGTGACGCCAGACCATGCCTCGGTCGCGGAGAACAAGGCCGCCTGGGCGATGCTCGGACGTTTCGACAGACCTGTCCTGACCGCCTTCTCCGATGGCGACCCAATCACTCGCGGCGGCGAGAAAGCCTTTATCGAGCGCATTCCCGGCGCACGCGGCAAGCCGCATGTCATCCTCGCGGATGCGGGCCATTTCCTTCAGGAGGACAGGCCCGAAGAGCTATGCGCGCTGATCCACAATTTCGTCCGTGCCTGATGGGAAAGCTCAATATCCGAACCAGGGCACCGGGCGGGTGAGGCTTGGCTATGATCTCTACTGGTCGTTCCGCTCGCCTTATTCCTATCTGGTGACGCCGCGGCTGGTGGAGCTCGAGCGGGTCTATGACGTCGCCGCCAATGTCCGGCCTGTCTATCCGATCGCCATCCGTCAGCCCGATTTCTTCGCGAACAATGATCCGCTCTGGCTGAGCTATTTCATGCGCGATATCGGGCGAAGCGCGGACTTTGTCGGGCTGCCGTTCCGCTGGGCCTCGCCCGACCCGGTGGAGATGGATCTTGCGACCCGCAGCTATCCGAAGGAGCAGCCCCTCGCCCGCCGCCTCACCCATCTCGGCGTCGCCGCGGCTGAGCGCGGGCGGGGCCTTGCCTTTCTCGACGAAGTGAGCCGGGTAATCTGGAGCGGTGCAGTGACTGATTGGCATCTCAGCGACCATCTCGCCCGCGCCGCCGAGCGCGCCGGGCTCGACCTGGCTGAGATCGATGCGGCGATTGCGGCTGATCCGGCGCATCATGCAAGCATTGTCAAAGCCAATCAGGATGCGCAGCGCCTGGGCGGGCATTACGGCGTGCCGCTGATGGTGTTCGAGGGCGAGCCGTTCTTCGGGCAGGACCGGTTCGACCAGCTCAAATGGCGGATGGAGCAGCGGGGGTTGGTGCGGCGGTAAAACCCCCGACCCAATTTTCCGTCATGCCGGACTCGTTCCGGCATCCACTCCGCGGCTTGGCACAGCGCACCTTTGAAAGCGCAGCGCTTGAACACCAGTGGACCCCGGAACAAGTCCGGGGTGACGGTTATGTTAGCACCCGACCGCGCCGCCGCCACCGGAGCGCTCCGGTCACGATTGCCGCCAGAACCAGCAATCCCGCCAACCAACGCAACAACTTCGGCTTCACCGTGCTGTTGAACGCCGTGTCGTTGATCTGCTGCGCCGCCGTATAGCCCGCCGGCATCGGCAGCACCCCGTCCCGCGCGGCGAAGGCGGCGTAATCAGCCTGCATCGTGCGGAACAGGCCCGGCATCGCCCCCGCGAGATCGCGGGTCTCCCCAGGATCACGGACAATGTCGTAGAGGTGCCATTCGCCATGCCCGGTAGGCGGCAGATTCTTGACCAGCTTGTAATCGCCCCGGAACAGCGCGGCGTTTCCCGACAGTTCATAGCCGATCGGCTGCGTGACGGGATGAACGCTGTCGCTTGCGCCGGTGAGCATCGGTACGAGGCTTGACCCCATCATCGGCTCGACAGCTTTGCCCCGATAGAGCCCGCCCTGCCCGGGCACATTGGCGAGCGCGAGCAACGTCGGTGCGATGTCGGTGACATAGGCCAGGCGCCCGGCGATTGCGCCGGCCCGGAATGTCGGGTTGGCCGGCCAGGCGACGATCAGCGGAACGCGCAAGCCACCTTCGCCGGCCGAGAATTTATAGCCGCGCAAGGGGGATGAGGCGGCACTCGCCCAGCCCGGGCCGATTGCGGTCAGGGAGCCGCGCCGGCCCTGCGAGGCGGGGCTCATGTCGTAATGCGCCCAGCTGTTCAGGCTGCCGAACCACGTCGCCATCGGGTCCATCGGCTCAGCGCCATTGTCCGACAGGAAGACCAAGATCGTGTTGGCATAATCGCCGCTCGCCTTGAGGTGCGCGATGAGCCGGCCGATCTGCGCATCGGCAGCTTCCGCCATTCCACCATAAGCGGCCATTGCTCGGGCCTGGGCGGCACGCTTCTCGGCGCTCAGCCCGTTCCAGTCGGGCGTAGTGCCCATCGTGACCATGGCCGTGCCCGCCGGCACGATGCCGAGCGCGATCGCCCGGTTGCGGCGTGCCTGGCGCAGGAGCGCCCAGCCGCCGTCATAGGTCGCACTGTAGCGCGCGATATAGGCGTCGGGCGCCTGGACCGGGATATGGTTGGCGAGGAAATTGACCGAGGCGAAAAAGGGTTTCCCGCTCGAACGGCCGCGCTCGATATAATCGATCATCTTGTCGACGACGAAGCGCGACGAATAATAATCCTTGGGCAGCGTCGCCGGCTTGCCGTCCTCGGTCCAGTCAGCGCTGTCGTAGAGCCCCTCGATCGGGCGCTGTTCGAAATTATCGGCACCGGCATCAGCGAGCGAAAAGGCGTGATCGTAGCCGCGCGCGGTCGGCATCGTGTCGGGCGCCTTGCCGAGATGCCATTTGCCGGTGAGATAGGTGCGGTAACCGGCATCGCGGAACAGGCTCGCCATCGTCACGACGCGGTTGTTGAGCACCGTATCATAGCCGGGCTTGCCGACATGCTCGGGTGGGATGGTCTCGGGCATGTTGCCGAGGCCGGCACGGTGGTTGCTGACGCCCGTTTGCAGCATCGCGCGGGTCGGCGAGCAGGTGCCGGCGACATGGAAATCCGAAAAGCGCACCCCGACTTTGGCCAGTGCATCGATATTGGGGGTGTGGATCTCGCTGCCGAAGCTGCCGACATCGCTATAGCCCCAATCGTCAGCGACCAGGATGACGATATTGGGCCGCTTCCTCTCGGCGGCTTCTGTGTTCGAGACGAGCGCGAGGGCGCACAGCAGGGCGACAGCGCGTTTCAACGACGGAACAGCCGCTTCAGAATCACCTCATGATTGCCGGCGGGAAGGCTGAGCAACATGCCGTCCTCGCCCACCGTGGTCGGGCCGTCATAATAGAGGCGAGCATCCCCCAGGAACGCCGGATAGGCGAAGCGGGCGGGCAGCGGCGGCACGATATGGTTGAGCAGGAGGTAGCGCACGCCAGCCGCCTTCGCGTCCTGCGCCGCCTGTTCGGGCGTTGAGTGGTAACCGACGATGTCGCGGGTGATCTGCGCCATATTGGACTGGCCTCTCGCCTCGAGACTGCGGGTGAGCATTGCGACCATCTTCGGCTGCAACACCTCATGGACGAGCAGATCGGCTCCCTTCGAGATCGCGATCAGGGTCGGTGTGGGGCGGGTATCACCGCTCAGCACGACGGAGCGACCCTTGTAATCGAAGCGATAGCCGACTGCCGGCTCGACGGGCGCATGGTCAGCGCGGAAGGCGGTGACCTTCACACCGTCATCGTTGAGCACGACCACACTATCACCCTGCCCCTTTGGCGGGAGCAGGAAGGGCACCGCGACCCCGCCGGCGCCTGAGGGCGGCATGATCTTCGGGCCATGATGCGCGGTGCGATAGCTGCTATCGAGCGCATAGGCGGCATCGAAGCCGGCGACGACGCGTTCGACACCCTGCGGGCCATGGATCGGCAGCGGGCTCCGCGCCGCACCGCCGCCCCAGCGCAGCAGCATGATCGGCCCGAGTCCATCGATATGGTCCGAATGGAAATGGGTGAGGAACAGCGATTCGATCCGGCCGGTCGGGATCCCCATCAGCGCGATGTTGCGCGCGCCGCCATCGCCGGCATCGACCACGAAAATATGCTTGCCTGCGATGACCATTGTGCAGGGCCCGGCGCGGGTCGGATCGGGCAATGGCGAACCGGTGCCGCACAAAGCGACATGGAGCCCATCGGGAAGGCCGGCGGTCGCATCGCGGCCGACACGCGCCTTCACCGTGCGCTCCATCAACGCCATGCCGATCCGGGCCTGGAACGCCTTCACGGCGATCGCCACCAGGGCAATCAGCGCCACCGCGCCGAGGCCGGATTTCCAATATCTGCGCAACCGGCCCCTCCCGCGCGACCGATGATGCCCGGAGATAATGGCATTATCAATGCCGAATGTTGCAATGCGCGGCGGCGCTGTTAGGGTGCCGCAAAACGATCCCCATGGAGCGGCGGTCATGCGGAATGCGATGCGCGCCCTCATCGCGCTGGTGGGGCTGTTCAACCTTGCGATCGGGCTCGGTTTCCTGATCGACCCGGCGCGCGCCGGCGCTGCCTTCTTCCTGTCACCCAATGGCATTCAGGGCCTGGCGACGATGCGCGCCGATTTCACCGCCTTCTTCGTGACCGGCGGCATCTTCGCGCTGCTGGGCGCGGTGCGCGGCCGGCCGGAGCCGCTCGCCGTGCCGCTGATCCTGCTCGCCATCGCGCTATCGGCGCGGTTCGTGAGCCTAAAGGTGGACGGCACCTCGCCGACCGCCTTCCAGCCGATGGCTGCCGAAGCGGTGATGATCGCGATCCTGTTCGCGGGCCGCCGCACGCTTCGCGCATACCGCTAGAGGACCGTAATGAAGGCCTGGCTCAAGATCCTGCTCGGCGCGCTTGCGCTCGCCCTTGTCGGCGGATTCCTCGCCAAGGATTATGTGCTGCTGCATCTCGCCGGCTGGCTTGGGCCGCATGTCTACCCCAACCACGCGGTTGCCTGGCAGAAAGGCCCGGATCAGCCCTTGGTTCCGGCCGACAAGCGCCCGCCCAATATCATCCTGATCGTCGCTGACGATCTCGGCTATAATGATATCAGCTTCAATGGCGGCGGGGTCGCGGGCGGCTTGCTCAAGACGCCGAATATCGATGCGATCGGCCATGGCGGGGTGAGCTTCCCCGATGGCTATGCCGGCAACGCCACCTGCGCGCCGTCTCGCGCCGCGCTGATGACTGGTCGTTATCCGACCCGGTTCGGTTTCGAATTCACCCCGACAGACACCCGCTTCGCGCGCACGATCGCCGGCTTTCCGGGCGACTGGGAGCACAAGACGATCCTGGACGAGGAAGCCGCAGCGAACGATCCGCCGTCCGACAGCAAGGGCGTGCCGGCAAGCGAGCTGACCATCGCCGAATTGCTGCGGGGCAAGGGCTATCACACCCTGCATCTAGGCAAATGGCATCTCGGCGGCGCCAGGGGCATGCGCCCGGAGCAGCAGGGTTTCGACGAGAGCCTTGGCTTCATCATCGGCGGCCAGATGTTCCTGCCCGAGAACGACCCGAACGTCGAAAATTCGAAGCAGGATTTCGACCCGATCGACAAATATATCTGGGCGAACCTGCCGTTCAGCGTCCAGTATAATGGCCGCGCAAATTTCCGCCCGGCGCGCTACATGACCGACTATCTGACCGATCAGGCGGTCGACACCATCAGGGCCAATCGCAACCGGCCCTTCTTCCTGTACCTCGCCTATAATGCGCCGCACACGCCGCTCCAGGCGCTGAAGGCGGACTATGACGCGCTACCGCAGATCGCCGACCACCGGACCCGCGTCTATGCGGCGATGATCCGCGCGCTCGACCGCGGTGTCGGGCGGGTGATGGCCGAGCTCAAGGCGCAGGGGCTCGACAACAATACGCTGGTCATCTTCACCAGCGACAATGGCGGCGCGCATTATATCGGCCTGCCCGACATCAACAGGCCCTATCGCGGCTGGAAAGCGACGTTCTTCGAGGGCGGAATGAAAGTGCCGTTCTTCATCCGCTGGCCGGCGCGGATCAAGCCGGCGACGATCGTGAGCGGGCCGGTCAGCCATTTCGACATCTTCGCCACCGCCGGCAAGGCGGCAGGCGTGCCGATGCCCGGCGACCGCGCGATCGACGGGGTCGATCTGCTGCCCTTCGTCGCCGGTAAACAGGCCGGCACGCCGCATCAGATCCTGTTCTGGCGCAGCGGCGGCTACAAGGTGGTGCGCGACGGCGACTGGAAGCTGCAGGTGCTTGGCCGGATACCCGGACTCCAGCAGAAGCCCCTGCTCTATAATCTGAAGAGCGACCCGACCGAGCAGCATGACGTGGCGGCGAGCCAGCCGGCGATCGTCGCGCAGCTGGCCGCCTTGCTCGCCCGGCATGATGCCGAAAGCGTCAAACCCTCATGGCCGAGCTTGATCCAGTCGCCGATCGCGATAGACCGGCCTCTGGGCACGAAGCCGCGCCCGAAAGAAACCTATATCTATTGGTGGAATTAGGAACTTGAGCGAAACCCGACGTTCCACCGACGGGCGCAGAAGGCGATCCGAGACCAGCCGCGACAAGATTGTCGAAGCGATGCTGGCGATCGTCGCCGAAGGCCAGATCACGCCAAGCGCCGAGCAGGTCGCGCTGCGTGCCGAAGTCGGGCTGCGCAGCGTCTTCCGGCACTTCAAGGACATGGAGAGTCTCTATGCCGAGATGACGGCGCGGCTCTCCCGCCAATATCAGATGTGGCTGGTGCCGTTCACCGCGCCCGACTGGCGCGGCCAGCTGGCCGAGGTGATCGACCGGCGCACGTCGACCTATGAGAAACTGATGCCGTTCAAGCGCGCGGCGGATGCGCATCGCCACGAATCGGCAGCGATCCAGACCGAGCATGCCCGCACCCTCGCGATGATGCGGGCGCGGCTGAAATCACTGCTGCCCGAGGAGATCCGGGAGGACGAGCTCAGATTCGAGACGCTCGACCTGTTGTTGAGCTTCGAAACCTGGCAGAGGTTGCGCGTCGAGCAAAACCTCTCCGCCCGAAAGGCGCGCGCGCTGCTCAAGGCGCAGGTCGATCGACTTACCGCCTGATCGGCGGCTACAGCCGCGACATGGACAGGCTTGCCCCGAGATCACCCGCAACCGTTGCGGCCGCTTTGCTGCTGGTCGCGCTGGCGCTGCGGGCCTGGGATTTCGGCAACCCGGTCATCCATGTCGACGAGCAATATTATCTGCTGGTCGGCGATCGGATGCTGCACGGCGCCCTACCCTATGTCGACATCTGGGATCGCAAGCCGATCGGCCTGTTCGCAATCTTCGCGGCGATCCGGCTGCTGCCTGGCGATGGGATCATTGCCTATCAGGTTGCTGCCCTTCTGTTTGCGACCGCGACGGCGTGGCTGGTGCACCATGCCGCCCGGCGGATCGGGGCGACCCCGCTTGCCGCGTTTGCGGCGGGGGCTGCCTATCTGATCTGGCTGCCGCTGCTGAGCGGGCGCGCGGGCCAGTCGCCGGTATTCTTCAACCTGTTCATGACCGGGGCCGCGGTGCTGACTCTGCGCCTGCCCGAGCTGGCGGCGCGAAGGGCGATATCGGCGATCATCGCCAATGGCGCGGCGATGTGCCTGCTTGCCGGGCTGGCGATCCAGACCAAATATACGCCGGCGATCGAGGGGGCCTTCTTCGGCCTCGCGCATCTCTGGTATCTGCGCCGTGCGGACGCGCGCTGGCAGGTGATCGCGCGTGCGGCGCTGTTGTGGATCGCGCTTGGCCTCGCACCGACGATCATCCCGCTCGCGCTTTACGCAGTGCGTGGTCCAGCGGCGTTCCAGGCCTTCTGGTTCGCCAATTTCGCGTCCTTCCTGCTGCGCTCCAGCTATGCCTATCCGCCCGACCTGATCGCGCGCCGGCTGCTCGGCATCAGCGCGCAACTCCTGCCGTTCGCGATTTGCGCTGTGCTGACGTGGCGGGAGAGGGGGCGCATGAGACCGCAAAGCGAGGAGACAGGCCTCGCCTTTGCCTGGCTGATCGCGGCCGCGGCAGGGTTCGCCATACTCGGCACCTATTTCGACCATTATGCTCTGCCGCTCGTCGCGCCGCTGGCGATCGTCGCCGCACCGACTTTCGGACGTGTACCGCGCGCGATGGCCGCGACGCTGGGCGCGGGGGCGCTGCTGTTCGTGATCGAAGCGGTGATCCGGCCGAGCGATACGGATGGCGCCTATGCGATCGCGCGGGTCGTCGAGGCGAACAGCGGCGGCGAATGTCCTTATGTCTTCATCGGCGATTCCATCATTTATCATCTCGCCGATGCCTGCCTGCCGACTGCCTATGCCTTTCCCTCGACGCTCGCTTATGCGCCCGAGCAGGGCGCGGCGGGGATCGATACGGCAGCCGAAGTGCGCCGCATCATCGCGAAACGCCCGCCGGTCATCGTGAGCGGGAGCCGCCCGCTCGCGGCGTGGAACGTCCAGAGCTTCGGGATCGTCAGCGGGGCACTCGCCCGGGACTATCGCCCGGTGTTCAGTGCACCGCGGAATGACTATCGCACGATCGTCTATCTGCGCCGCGATCTGCCCTTCAGGCACTGACGCCGGCGGGGGGCGCCGCCACTTCCTAATAAAATCTTTCGATTCTCCGCTTTTCCGGTGTGGCTATCCCGCGGCGGTGTCGTCTTGGAAGTGGAGGGGGAGTGACCGCCAATGGCGTTTACCGATGTGCCGCTGCGTTTTGCCGCGGCAAGTCAGGATATCAGGCCGGTTTTCGAGCGCGGATCGCGGAGCGGCGCGCACGGCAGGCTCGATGTGCTCGTACGGCTGGGGGGCCGAGCATCGTTCCTGAATATCGGTTTCACTCCCTCTCCACGTAGCCACAACTCTTCCTTTTCGCCCATGACTCATTCCGGACCATCCGATGCTGCTTGATACTGGGGCGATTCATGCCTGGCATTCGCCCTGGCAACCAGAGGAGACGGAGTCCGACGGGCGCCCCGAATGCACCTGGACGATCCTGCTGCCTTTCTTCAACGAGCGGCACTTTCTGACCGGCACGCTCGAGAGCCTCGCCGTACAGGATCAACCGCTACGCGTTATCCTGATCGACAATGCCTCGACTGATGGGAGCGGCGAATTCGCAATGGCCGAGTGCCGGCGCCTCGGCCTGCACTTCACGTTCATCCGCGAGCCGCGCCCCGGCAAGGTCCACGCCCTGGCCGCCGGCCTCGAGCTGGTCAGCACCCCTTTTGTTGCGACCTGCGATGCCGATACCTGGTATCCGGCCGATTACCTTTCTCAGGCGGGCAAGCTGCTCGAAGCCGACAATAGCGCCGCCGCCGGCGCCTATTTCATCCGCAAAGGAGCGCCGCGCCGGCAACAGATCGCCAAGGCATGGCGCATCATGATCGTCGCCAGCCTGTTGCCGCGCCAATGCCATACCGGCGGTGCCGGTCAGGTGTTCCGTACCGCCAGCCTGCGCAACACTGGCGGGTTCGATGCGGCCCGCTGGAACTATGTCCTCGAAGACCATGAGATCATGCACCGCGTGGTGAAGACCGGGTCGCTCGAATATGGTCCCGGCTTCTGGTGCATGCCCTCGCACCGCGACCGCGACCGCGATTCGATCCGCTGGACGCTTGTCGAGCGCCTTCTTTACCACGCCGCGCCGCCGCAGTGGCGCGACCGGTTCTTCTACGAATTCCTCGGCCCACGGCTCAGGGCGCGTCGCCTGACCAGCGAGCGCATGCGCGAAAGGCAATACCACAATGCAGGTCCAGACGGCCATATTGAGGGCCAGAACAGCGGAATTTCCGACGATGCCACGCCTTATCCTCTGTGCGGATGATTTCGGGCTTTCGCCGGAAATCAGCAGGGTCATCGCCGAACTCGCGGCTGAAGGCAGGATCAACGCGATCAGTTGCATGGCGGTCTGTGCCGGCTGGGCAAGAGACAGCGCCATGCTCCGCTCGCTCCCCGATACGATCCAGATCGGCCTCCATCTCGTGCTTACCGGCGAGCCGCCGCTGACGGCGATGCCCCGGCTCGCCCCCGATGGCCATCTTCCCGCAATCAATCAGCTCGCCCGCAGCGCAATCGCGAAGCGGCTTCCGCTTGACGAGATCAGGTCCGAAATCGCGGCCCAGTTCGATCGTTTCGTCGCCGAACATGGTCGCGCGCCCGACTTTGTCGATGGTCATCAGCATGCGCATGTGCTGCCCGGCATCCGGGAAATCATGCTGGCCGAAACCGCGCGCCGCGCGCCCGGGGCGTGGGTGCGCAACTGCAGGGACAGCTTTGCCGCAATGATGTCGCGTCCATTTCTCGGCAAGGCGCTGGCAAACGCCTTGCATTCGCGGGGGCTGAAACGGGCCGCAAAGCCACACGGCCTCACCTGCAATGACAGCTTTGGCGGCCATTATGATTTCGCGAGCGACTATGCATCGCTGTTTCCGCGCTTCCTGGCCAAACCGGGCGCCGTCCACCTCGTAATGTGCCATCCCGGTGCGGGCGATCTGGCGGGGGACAGGATCGCGCCGGGACGCAAGAGTGAAGCTGCGGCATTGCGCGCCATGGAGATGCGCGACATTGCTGCAGAACATGGCCTGGAATTCCAATCCTGAGTCGCCGCGACGCGATGGAAGTGCCGATAATTCCGCGCTCTGCCTGCCTTTGAAGAACCGCGCGGTGCGATGACGGAGGGCGGGCTGAAAGCCGTGTTCCTCGAGGAACGGCCGATGCTGATGCGGCTCCTGGTCGCGCGGCTCGGCAGCCGGGAAGAAGCGGAGGACGCGCTCCAGGACATGTGGATCAAGCTCGACCAGCTGGTCGCCAAGCCGGTCGCGCAACCCGTCGCCTATCTCTACCGCATGGCCGCCAATCTTGCCGCCGACCGGCGGATCTCCGCGGCGCGCGGTGGTGCGCGCGACACCGCATGGCTCGACAGCCAGCCGGTAGCGGACGATCTTCCCGATATCGAGCGAACGCTGATCGCGCGTGAAAGACTTGCTCAAATCGAAGCCGCGCTGGCCGCAATGCCTGAGCGGATGGCGGCTGCATTCCGCATGTTTCGAATCGACGAACTGCCGCAAAAGCATATCTCGCAACATCTCGGTATCAGCGTAAGTGGCGTCGAAAAGCTTCTTCAGCGAGCTTATCGGCAAATTTATGAAACGGGATCAGTAGCGGGTGTGGATTTGGCGGGGCAGCATCGTCTAGCTGGTGAAGAGGATTAGCATCGTGACCGGTATCGGGGGCGACATCGTCGATCAGGCCATCGGCTGGCACATGCGCCAGAACGAGATGACTGCGCCTGACTGGCATGATTTCGTCGCCTGGCTCGAAGCCGACGCAGCGCATGCCGAGGCGTTCGACCGGATCAGTCTCGATCAGACATTGCTGTTGGCACAGCCGGCGGTTGCCGCGAGCGCGCCTCCCGTTGCAGCCAATGATATATTCGAAACGCCCACGCCAGGGCGGCGCCGCTGGATGTGGTCGGTCGGCGGTACTGCGGTCGCGGCGGGGCTCGTCGCCCTACTGATGCCGATTGCTTTGGCGCCCGCAAGCGACCCCTATTGGCTGGACACCAAGCCCGGCCAGCGACAGGATGTGGTGCTGGCAGACGGCACGCGGATCGAGGTGAGCGGCGGCAGCCGGCTCCAGCTCGACCGCCGCAATCCACGCCTTGCCAGCCTCGAGGCGGGCGAAGCGACGTTCCATGTCCGCCATGACGAGCGCGATGCCTTCACGCTGAGGTCCGGCGACCTGACGGTGCGCGACGTCGGGACTGTGTTCAACGTGGCTCGGGAGGGCAGGCGACTCGACGTCCAGGTGGCGGAAGGCGCCGTGCTGTTTCAGCCGGATCGCGAAGCGGTGAAGCTGACGCCGGGACTAGCCCTGTCGGCACGCGAAGATCTTGGCCGCGTTACCCTTGCTCATGTTGCGGTCGACACCGTCGGCGGCTGGCGCAGCGGACGGCTCGCCTTTGCCGGTGAGCCGCTGGCGCATGTCGCCGACACGATCCACCGGCTCTACGGCACCAATCTGGTACTCGACCCGGACTTGTCGGTAAGGCCCTTTACCGGCATGGTCCGCCTGACCGGCGTGGCGGAGCGGGATGTCCCGCACCTCGCTGCGCTGGTCGGGGCAGGGTGGCGACGCGATGGCGAGCGATGGACTCTCTCGCCGCAGAAGGGCGACGCGCGCTAGCATCATTGCAGCGCTGCTATTGTCGTGCCTGCCCGTCACCGCCCGGGCCGCCGACTCCCCGATCTCCATTGCCCCGACGACCCTCGACGCAGCGCTGACCGCACTCGCGCGGCAAAGCGGTGCCGATATCATCAGCACCGAACCGGGCCTGAAACAGATCCACGTCAAGGGGGTAGCCGGGCGCATGCCGGTTCGCAGGGCACTCGACCGGCTGCTCGCCGGCACCGGCTACCGCGCTATCTCAATCGACGCCAACAGCTACCGCGTCGTCCGCGCACCTTTGCAGGCACAGGCCGTCGCCCGGCCCCGGCCGGCCCCGGCGCCTGAAGAAACGGTCACGCCTGACATCATCGTCACTGCGAGCAAGCAGGCGGTTGCCTTGCTGCGCTTTCCCGGCAGCCTCGTCGTCGCCAGCAAAGCAACCCCGCGCGCGTCCGGGAACAGGCCGCCCGATATGGACGAAATCGCGCGCGAGACCCCTATACTCCAGAATACGGAGTTCGGGCCGGGCCGGAACAAGATCTTTATTCGCGGCATCGCCGACAGCAGCTTCAACGGCTCGACCCAATCGACCGCGAGCATCTATTTCGGCGATGTCCAGCTCGGCTATTCGGGGCCTGAGCCGAGCCTCAACCTCTACGATATATCGCGAGTCGAGGTGCTGGAAGGGCCGCAAGGGACGCTGTACGGCGCCGGCGCGATCGGCGGCATCATCCGGCTGACGCCCAATCCGGTCAATCTGGCGAAATCGGAGGGCTCGGTTGCCGCCGGCATCACAGCAACCCATGGCGGCGGCATCGGCGGTGATCTGAGCGGCATGCTCAACGTGCCGCTCCTGAAAGACAAGATCGGCGTCCGGATGGTCGGCTATCGCGTCCGCGATGGCGGCTATATCGACGACTCCCTGCGCCGGCTGTCGAACATCAACAGCACCGATACGGTGGGCGGGCGACTCTCGATCGGGATCGATGCCGGCGACGGCTGGAGCGTCGATACGGGTGGGCTGTTCCAGCGCATCGACGCGGCGGATGCGCAATATGCCGAGGTCCGCGTCGGGCCTCTCAGCCGGCGCTCAATCCTCGCCGAGCCTTTCCATAACCAGGTCGCGCTCGGTCGCGCTGTGGTCCGCAAGAAATGGGACAATGAGCTTGAACTGGTCTCCGCGACAGGCCTTGTCAGCACCCGTGCCAGCGACCTCTATGACGCATCGCGCGCGTTGGGCAGCTTCGGCCCGACCGTCTATGAGAATAACGATGCCAGCCTGCTGCTGACCCACGAAACCAGGCTGGCCCGAACCATATCGGGCGGCATCTCCTGGGTGGCGGGCATTGCCTTGCTCTATGATCGCGACGCGCAGACACGGTCCTTTGGTTCGCCGGGAGACCCGGCCGACATCATCGGTGTCACCAATATGACCAAAAGCATTTCGGCCTTCGCTGAAGGCACTTTCCCACTTTCGCCGAGCTTTTCAATCACGATCGGCGGGCGCGCGACGACGGCGCGCACGGATGGCGAACCCTCCTCCCAGCCGCGCGCCGAGGATTTCGTGCACGGGCGATCGACCAAGCGCTTCGATCCGACCGCAGCCATCTCATGGCTGATCGCGCCGCGACTCGCGGCATTCGCGCGCTTCCAGTCGGGCTATCGGACCGGCGGCATCGCAGTCGCACGTGGCGTCGGGCGGGTCGCCGATTTCCGGTCGGACTCGATCACCGTCGGCGAGGCCGGCTTGCGGATGCAGCGAGCTGGGCCGACCGGGCTCGCCATGTCCGCCAGCGCGTCCTTCGCCCATTGGAGCGACATCCAGGCCGATCTCTTCAACCGGCGCGGTCAACCTCTTACCGCCAATATCGGCAATGCGGATATCTTCGCGCTCGAAAGCACGGGCGACTGGGTCCCGCTTCGCGGGCTCCATGCCAGTTTCGCCTTCCTCTATACGTACAACCGGCTCGACGGCCCGCTTGCCCAATTGTCGGTCCTGGCGAATCGGCGCTTGCCGGTAACCCCGGCCTTTGCCGGCAATGTCGGCCTGTCCTATCAATGGGCGGGCGGTGGTGAGAACAGCTTCAGCCTCGGCGGTTCAGTGCGCTATGTCGGACGCTCGGTGCTCGGGCCCGGCGATTTCCTCGATATCAGCCAGGGTCGCTACGCGGTGGTTGGCATCAATGGCAGCTGGAAATGGCGCAATATCGATGCCTCGCTGGCGATCGACAATCTGACCAATCAGTCGGACAATCGCTTCGCGCTCGGCAACCCGACCATCCTCGGAACGCGCGACCAGACCACGCCGCTTCGCCCGATGAATGTTCGGGCCGGGATCGCGATTTCCTGGTAGTATGGACGACCAACGGCACCGCCACACCTCAGGCCGCCTCTATCCGATCCACGCCGCCTGCGATATCAGCGCGGCGGATGGATTGACGGGAGCGCGGAAAAAGCATGGACGAGCTGCGAGACGAGGCCGCACCACCGCTTGGGACGAACCCGCGCTATTCGCGCGTGGCGATGCTGCTCCACTGGTTGATCGCAGCCTGCTTCGCCTTCCAGATCGGCCTTGGCTTGCGGATGGACGCACCGCGTGGCCCGCAGACATTCGCGGTCTATCAGCTCCACAAGTCGGTCGGCATCACCATCCTGCTGCTGACTCTGATCCGCCTTGCCTGGCGGCTGACCAAGCCGGCTCCCGCCTTTCCGGCAACGATGAGCGCGCTGGAAAAGCGGCTCGCAAACATCGTCCATGCCGGTTTCTACATCTTGCTGATCGGCCTGCCGCTGACCGGCTGGCTGATCGTCTCCTCGAGCAAGACGGCGGTGCCGACCTTCCTCTACGGCATACTGCCCTGGCCGCATGTGCCCGGCATCCCGACGCTCGCGCCGGCGACGAAGGCGTTCGTCAACGACCTGTCGGGGCTTGGGCACGAGTCCCTGGTCTATATCGCCTATCTGCTGCTCGCTTTGCACATCGCCGGCGCGCTCAAGCATCAATTCGTCGAGCGTGGCGACGATCTTGCGCGGATGTTGCCTGCACCGCGCCGGATGCTGGGCATTGCCGCTGTGGCGGTGATCGCAGTGTTCGCTCTGATCCTTGCCGTGGGCAACCGGATTCACCTCGCGCCAATCGCGCTCGCGGGAGCATCTTCGACGCCAGCACCGACGCCCGTGGTTGAGGCACCTCCCCCGGCTACGCCCGTCGCGACACCCACTGCGCCGGCGACTCCCGAAGCTACCCCGACGCCCGAAGCGACACAGGCGGCGGTGGCGGACACATGGATTGTCCGGCAATCAGCCTCCTCGCTCCGCTTCCATACCAGCTGGTCGCAGGGGCCGGTCGATGGCCGGTTCGGGAAATGGAAAGCGGTGATCCTGTTCGGGCGGGAGGTGCTCGACTCCTCCTCAGTCGACGTCACGATCGATATGGCGTCAGCGACGACTGGCGTTTCGGATACCGAGAGCGCCTTGCCGGGGACTGAATGGTTCTCGGTCGCCACCCACCCGACCGCGACCTTCAAGGCGACGCGATTCCGCCACATCGCCGGCAATCGCTATGAGGCATCGGGCATGCTCAGCCTGCGCGGGATATCGCGGCCGCTCAAACTGCCCTTCACGCTCAGCATTGCAAACGATGTCGCGACGATGACGGGAACGGCGACGATCGACCGTACCGTCTTCGGCCTGGGCCAGGGCGAGTGGGCTGCGACGACGGACGTGCCCGCGGCGGTCACCGTGACGGTTGCGATCAAGGCAGATCGCAAGTCCTGAAAGGATCACCGCGGAGTGAAATCCTCGACCAGATCATAGCGGTCGCCGGGGAAGACCTGGCGGACGAACGTAACCGGCACGCCGCTGCGCCAGGTCCATCGCTCGATCTGGAGGCAGGCTTCACCCTCCCTGATGCGGAGCACGCGCGCGACCATGGCCGACGCGGCGGCGGCGCTGATCCGGTGCCGCGCATCAGTCCACGGCACATGGCCGAGCAGCCACGTGCCGGGCGCCTCAACCGCGAAATCGGCGTGCTCAGCCTTGGGCACAGCTCCAATGTTGATCCACCGCGCCTCCACGCCGAACGGAAGCGAACCCGAATGATGAACCCCTTCCAGCGCCATCCACCGGCCGCGGGATCTCGTTTCAACCTCTTGCGGTGCGAAAGAGGAATTTCGTGAGGCGAGCTGCCAGCGATAGGCCTCGCCCCGCGCGGTGATCAGTGCGCCAATATCGGGAACGCCGATGATCGCTGAGTGGATACGGGGGTGCGCCACAAACGAGCCGGCCCGCCGGCGCCGTTCGATCAGGCCTTCGCGCGCGAGACGGCTCAATGCCTTGTTCACGGTCGCGCGGGCGCAGCCATATTCGACCACGAGCTGATGCTCGAAAGGGATACGCGTGCCGGGCGGCCATTCGCCCGAGCGGATGCGCGCCTCGATATCGCCCCTGATCCGCGCTTCGATCGTCATGCGTCGAGCAGTCGGGCGAGGGTGGCGGCGTAGCGCTGCCGGATTGCGTCCGCGCGCACGTGCCGCCCTGCTTCCACGACCTTCCATCCCCTTCGCCAGACACAGTCGACCCCGCGCCGTGACCCGAAGATCCAGCTGTCGAGCAATGGGTCGCCCTTGCGCCCGACGAGGCTCGGGTCCCGCGCATCAAGCGAGACGATGTCGGCAGCACGGCCTGGCGCAATACCGCCCTCGACGCCGAGCGCGCGCGCCCCGCCCTGGACCGCACCGACGAACAGACTTGCCCCAACCGACGGCCGCTCCGCCCGGCCGAGTACGCAGCGCGCCTGGCCCTGAAGCCGCTGGCCATATTCGAGCAGCCGCAGTTCCTCAGCGGCGTCGATCCGGACGTTTGAGTCGGTGCCGATTCCGAAAGCACCGCCCTCAGCGAGATAGGCCGCCGCCGGGAAGATGCCGTCGCCGAGATTGGCTTCGGTGATCGGGCAAAGCCCCGCTGTCGCGCCACTCCGCGCCAATGCAGTCCGCTCGGCATCCGTCATATGGGTCGCATGGACGAGGCACCAGCGCGGGTCGACCGGCATTGTTTCGAGCAGCCATTCGACCGGCCGCTTGCCGCTCCATGCCAGGCAATCGGCCACTTCGCGGCGCTGCTCGGCGATATGGATATGGATCGGGCCTGCCCCCGCAAACGGGAGGATCGCCCTCAGTTCCTCAGGCGTAACCGCGCGCAGGCTGTGTGGTGCCACGCCGACCACGGCATCGGGCAGGGCCGATACCACCGCGCGCGATCCTTCGACGAGTTTCGCATAGCCATCCACGTCACTCAGGAAGCGGCGTTGCGCGGCGCCCGGTGCCGCACCGCCGAAACCACCATGCGCGTAGAAGACCGGCAGCAACGTCAGCGCAATGCCGCTCGTCTCGGCTGCGGCGGCGATGCGCGAGGCCATTTCAGCCGGTGCGGCATAGGGCCGGCCAGCCACGTCATGATGGAGATAATGGAACTCGCCAACGCGGGTGAAGCCGCTCTCCAGCATCTCGGCATAGACCTGGGCGGCGATCGCTTCGACATCGTCGGGGCTGAGCCGATCGAGAAACCGGTACATGAGATCGCGCCACGACCAGAAATCATCGGCTGACGGCCCGCGCGCCTCGGCCAGACCCGCCATGCCGCGCTGGAAGGCGTGGCTGTGGAGATTGGGCAGGCCGGGAAGGCCGATCGCGTGGCGTTCATCGCCCGGCTCGGCCGCGACATCGGTCCGGATCGAGGCGATCAGCCCGTCGGCAATCTCAAGCCGGACGCGGTCAGCCCATTGGTCGTCGACCAGCGCGGTTTCGAACCACAATGTCCGCATCGACATTTCTCCAGCGCGCTTTCGATTATGTCTAGACATATTCATGCGGTTGGCCAAGTCTAGCAAAATGACGACTCCGGATGATCTGCGCTGCGACCGGCTCTGGCGGAACGCCCGGCTGGCGACGCTCGCCGGCGACGGGCTTGGACTGGTCGAGGACGGCGTGATCGCAGCGCGATCGGGCCGGATCGTCTATGCCGGGCCCGCGGACCAGGCGCCTGCTTTCGCGGCGACCGAGACGATCGACTGCGAAGGCCGCTGGATCACGCCGGGCCTGATCGATTGCCACACCCATCTGATCCATGCCGGCACCCGTGCCCGCGAATTCGAGATGCGGCTCGAAGGCGCGACCTATGAGGAGATCGCCCGCGCCGGCGGCGGTATCCGATCGACCATGGCCGCGACCCGCGCCGCCAGCGAGGCGATGCTGGTGGAAACCGCCCTGCCCCGCCTCGACGCGCTGATCGCCGACGGCGTGACCACTGTGGAGGTGAAGTCGGGCTATGGACTCACCCTCCCGGATGAGATGAAGATGCTGCGCGCGGCCCGGAGCCTCGGGGCGGCGCGGCGGGTGACTATCCGCACGACTTTCCTCGGGGCGCATGCCCTGCCCCCGGAATGGGCGGGTGACCCGGACGGCTATATCGGCCTGGTTTGCGACACGATGATCCCGGCTGTGACCGATGCCGGGCTCGCTGACGCGGTCGATGCGTTTTGCGAGGGGATCGGCTTTTCGGCGGCGCAGACCGAGCGGGTCTTCAACGCCGCCGCCGCGCATGGCCTGCCGATCAAGCTCCATGCCGAGCAATTGTCTAACCTCCACGGCGCCGAGCTCGCGGCCCGCCACGGCGCCCTGTCGGCCGATCATCTCGAATATCTCGATGACGAGGGCATCGCGGCGATGGCCGCGAGCGGGACGGTGGCGACCCTGCTGCCCGGCGCATTTTATTGCATGCGTGAGACGCAGCTGCCGCCAATCGCCGCGCTCCGCGCCGCCGGCGTACCGATCGCGCTGGCGACTGACTGCAACCCGGGCACGTCGCCGCTCACCTCGCTGCTGCTCGTGCTGAATATGGGCGCGACCCTGTTCCGGCTCACCGTGACCGAATGCATCCGGGGCGTGACCGTCAATGCCGCCCGCGCACTCGGGATGCAGGACGAGATCGGCACGCTGGAGCCGGGCAAGGCCTGCGATCTCGCCATCTGGGACGTCGAGCAGCTTGCCGAGCTTGTCTGTCATATCGGCCATAACCCGCTCCACGCCCGTATCTGGAAAGGCCTGTGACCATCATTACCCTCAAACCCGGCGCGGTGCCGCTCACGGACTGGCGCGGGATCTTTCGCGGTGCCGACCTTCGCCTCGATCCTTCGGCCGCGCCGCTGATCGCGGCAAGCGCCGCCGCGGTGGAGCGCATCCTCGCCAAAGGTGAGCCGGTTTACGGCATCAACACGGGCTTCGGGAAACTCGCCGGCGTGCGGATTGCCGAAACGGATCTTGCCCTGCTCCAGCGCAACATCGTGCTGAGCCATAGTGCCGGCACCGGCGCGCCCTCGCCGATCCCGGTCGTACGGCTGATGCTGGCGTTGAAGCTCGCCAGCCTTGCCCAGGGCGCGTCGGGCGTCCGGCCGGAGACGGTCGCGCTGCTCGAGGCGATGCTGGCGCGCGGGCTGACGCCGGTGATCCCGGCCCAGGGTTCGGTCGGTGCCTCGGGCGATCTCGCGCCGCTCGCGCATATGGCAGCGACAATGATCGGCGTCGGCGAGATCTTCGCGGCTGGGCAGCGATTGCCCGCGGCGGAGGCGCTCGCGAACGCCGGCCTCGCGCCGCTCGTCCTTGGGCCGAAAGAAGGGCTGGCGCTGCTCAACGGCACGCAATTCTCGACCGCCAATGCGCTGGCCGCGCTGTTCGAGGTCGAGGCGCTGCACCGGTCCGCGCTGATCACCGGTGCGCTGTCGACCGAGGCGGCGAAGGGATCGGACACCCCGTTCGATCCCCGCATCCATAAGCTGCGCCGCCATGCCGGGCAGATCGAGACGGCGGCGGCCCTGCGTACGCTGATGGCGGGCTCGGCGATCCGCGCCTCGCACGCGACCGGCGATGCGCGCGTGCAGGACCCTTATTGCCTGCGCTGCCAGCCCCAGGTGATGGGCGCCGCGCTCGACATCATGCGCCAGGCGGCGACGACGCTGGAGGACGAGGCCAATGGCGTTTCGGACAATCCGCTGATCTTCCCTGACACCGATGAAGCCTTGTCGGGCGGCAATTTCCACGCCGAGCCGGTCGCCTTCGCCGCCGATATCCTGGCGCTCGCAATCTGCGAGATCGGCTCGATCGCCGAGCGCCGGATCGCGATGCTGGTCGATCCGGCACTGTCCGGCCTGCCCGCTTTCCTGACGCCGAAGCCGGGGCTCAATTCGGGCTTCATGATCCCGCAGGTGACCGCGGCGGCTTTGGTCTCGGAGAACAAGCAGCGCGCTTATCCGGCGAGCGTCGATTCGATCCCGACCTCGGCCAATCAGGAGGACCATGTCTCGATGGCGGCGCATGGCGCGCGGCGGTTGCTCGACATGGCGGAGAATCTTGGGGCGGTGCTCGGCATTGAATTGCTCGCTGCGGCGCAGGGGTGCGATTTTCACGCACCGCTTGTCTCGTCCGATTCGCTGGAGGGCGCGCGGGCGCGGTTGCGGCGCGATGTGCCGGCGCTCGATCATGACCGGCACATGCATCCCGATATGGAAGCGGCCAATGCGATCATCCGTTCGGGCGCGTTGATCGAAGCGGTGGGGATCGCCTTACCAGGCGTAGCGCTGTGAGCGACTGGCTTGAGATCCGCCGTGGCACTGCCCCGCTCGTCATCACCTTCCCACATACGGGCACTGACCTTCCGCTCGATATCGCACCGGGCTTCGCCTCGCCCTGGCTGGCGCAACGCGATGCGGACTGGTGGATCGACCGGCTTTACGACTTCGCCGCCGATCTCGGCGCAACCACCATCCGCACGACCATCTCGCGCAGCGCGATCGATGTGAACCGCGATCCTTCCGGTGTGTCGCTTTATCCGGGACAGGCGACGACGGAGCTGTGCCCGACAACGACGTTCGACGGCGCGCCGCTCTATCGCAACGGATGCGCGCCCGATGACGAGGAGATCGCCCGCCGGCGCGCTTTGTGGTTCACCCCCTATCATCAGGCGATCGCGGCGGAGCTGGCGCGGTTGCGCGCGCTCCATCCACGGGTCGTGCTCTATGATGCGCACTCGATCCGCAGCCGCATCCCGCGGCTCTTCGACAGGGAGCTTCCCCAGTTCAATATCGGCACCTTCTCCGGCGCGAGCTGCGACCCGGCGCTGGCGGCGATGGTCGAAGCCGAATGCGCGGCATCCGGGCTGAGCCATGTACGTGACGGCCGTTTCAAGGGTGGCTGGACGACGCGTCATTATGGCCGCCCGGCCGAGGGCGTGCATGCCATCCAGATGGAGCTCGCGATGCGCGGGTATATGGATGAGCCCGCAAGGCCGTCGCCTGGCAACTGGCCAACGTCGTTCGATCCCAACATCGCCGCGCCGATCCGCGCGACCCTGACCCTCATATTGAAGGCCTGTATCGCCTTCACAAAACAACCTTCCTCTCCTTTGGGAGAGGAAGGAAGGTCACCCGCCCAAGGACACGCCAATGACTCGCCTCGACAATAGCCGCATCATCCGCCCCGCCACCGGCACCACGCTGACCGCGAAGAGCTGGCTCACTGAAGCGCCTCTGCGGATGCTGATGAACAACCTCCACCCCGATGTCGCCGAGCGGCCCGAGGAGCTGGTCGTCTATGGCGGCATCGGCCGGGCGGCGCGCGACTGGGAGAGCTATGACCGGATCGTCGCCGCGCTGACCCGACTGGAGGACGACGAGACGCTGCTGATCCAGTCCGGCAAGCCGGTCGGCATCTTCCGCACCCATGCGGATGCGCCGCGGGTGCTGCTCGCCAATTCGAACCTCGTGCCGCACTGGGCGACCTGGGCCCATTTCAACGAGCTCGATCGCAAGGGGCTGGCGATGTACGGCCAGATGACCGCCGGTTCCTGGATCTATATCGGCACCCAGGGCATCGTTCAGGGCACCTACGAGACCTTTGTCGAGATGGGCCGCCAGCATTATGGCGGCGACCTTTCCGGCCGCTGGCTGCTGACCGCCGGACTTGGCGGGATGGGCGGCGCGCAGCCGCTTGCTGCGGTGATGGCCGGCGCCTCGTGCCTCGCCATTGAATGCCAGCCGAGCCGGATCGAGATGCGGCTGCGCACCGGCTATCTCGACCGCTCGGCCGACACGATCGACGAGGCGCTCGCCATCATCGAGGCGGCGAAGACGGAAGGAAAGCCGGTCTCGGTCGGGCTGCTCGGCAACGCGGCGGAGATCCTGCCCAAGCTGTATGCGCGCGGCGTCCGCCCCGATCTGCTGACGGACCAGACCTCCGCGCATGATCCGCTGAACGGCTATTTGCCCAAGGGCTGGTCGCTCGAGGAATGGGCACTGGGCCGCGAGCGCAATCCGCAACTGGTGATCGATGCGGCCAAGGCCTCGATGGCGATCCATGTTCAGGCGATGCTGGATTTCCAGGCGGCGGGCGTGCCGACGGTCGATTATGGCAATAATATCCGCCAGGTGGCGAAGGACGAGGGCGTGGCCAATGCGTTCGATTTCCCCGGCTTCGTCCCCGCCTATATCCGCCCGCTCTTCTGCCGGGGGATCGGCCCGTTCCGCTGGGTCGCGCTCTCGGGCGATCCCGAGGATATCTACAAGACCGACGCCAAGGTGAAGGAGCTGCTGCCCGACAATGCGCCGCTCCACAGGTGGCTCGACATGGCACGCGAGAAGATCCAGTTCCAGGGGCTGCCGGCGCGGATCTGCTGGGTGGGGCTTGGCGATCGTCACCGGCTTGGCATGGCGTTCAATGAGATGGTTGCGAGCGGCGAGCTCAAGGCGCCGATCGTTATCGGCCGCGACCATCTCGATTCAGGCTCGGTCGCGAGCCCCAATCGCGAGACCGAGGCGATGCGGGATGGATCGGACGCGGTCTCGGACTGGCCGCTGCTCAACGCTTTGCTCAACACAGCCTCGGGCGCGACCTGGGTGTCGCTCCACCATGGCGGCGGTGTCGGCATGGGCTATTCGCAGCATGCCGGCATGGTGATCGTCGCTGACGGCACCGAGGCGGCGGCGCGGCGGCTGGAACGCGTGCTGTGGAATGATCCGGCGACGGGCGTGATGCGGCATGCCGATGCGGGCTATCCGATTGCGATCGATTGCGCGCGCGAACAGGAGCTGGATCTGCCGAGCTTGTAGCCATGGGTGGCGTGTAGCGCGGTGGCGGGAGTGGTTGAATCGCGGTCGGTGTGTTGGGAATGTCATGCGGGGCGCTGACATTTTCGAGCTGTACAGAACATTGTACAACTGTGGCTGACATACGTGAAATCTTCTATTCCCCTCCCGCAAGCGGGAGGAGGGAAAGAAGTGGCTGACGCGTTCCGCTAGCCGCCGAGGATCATCGCGGCGCCTTTCTCCGCGATCATCATGGTCGGGGCATTGGTGTTGCCTGAGGTGATGCGGGGCATGATCGAGGCGTCGATCACGCGCAGGCCGGCGATGCCGTGCACGCGGAGCTGGGGATCGACCACGGCACGCCCGTCTGTCCCCATCGCGGCGGTGCCCACCGGGTGGAAGATGCTGGTCGAGATGTTGCCGATCGCTTCGGCAAGCTGTTCGTCGCTCTCGCAATCGGGCCCGGGGCGGAATTCGACGGGTCGGTAGCGGGCGAGCGCCGGTTGGGCGACGATGGCGCGAGTGATCTTCACCGCGTCGATAGCGGTCTGCAGATCCTCGGGCGCGGAGAGGTAATTGGGCTGGATGCGGGGCGGCTCGGCAGGGTCGGGCGAGCCGATCCAGACGCTGCCCCGGCTCTGTGGGCGGAGGTTGCAGACGCTGGCGGTGAAGGCCGGAAAGGGATCGAGCCCGCCGCCGAACGCGGCAAGGCTCAGCGGCTGGACATGATATTCGAGATTGGGCGTCGCGAAGCGGGGGTTCGAGCGCAGGAACAGGCCGAGCTGGCTCGGCGCCATCGACATCGGCCCGGCGCGTTTCAGCAGATATTCGAGGCCGATCCGCGCCTTGCCCGGCCAGGAGCCGGCGAGGATATTGAGGGTCGGCACATCCTCGACCCGGTAGGCGCAGCGGATCTGCAGATGATCCTGCAGATTCTCGCCGACGCCCGGGAGATGATGGACCGGCTCGACCCCGATCGCGCGTAGCTTCTCCGCATCGCCAATGCCTGATCGCTGGAGCAATACCGGCGACCCGATCGACCCGCTCGCCAGCAGGACCTCCCCGCCCGCCTTTGCCACGAAGCGCCGGCCTGCCGACAGGAAGGCGACACCTGTCGCCCGGCGCTGCTCGATCACCACATGATCGACGATTGCCCCGGTCTCGATCCGCAGATTGGGCCGCTTCGCCACCGGCCGCAGGAACGCATCCGCCGCGCTCCAGCGCCGCCCGCGCTTCTGCGTCACCTCGAAAAAGCCCGACCCTTCATTGTCGCCGGTGTTGAAATCCTGCGTCTCCGGCACGCCATATTGGCTTGCCGCCGCGCGGAACGCTTCGAGCAGATCCCAGCGCAGCCTTTGCCTTTCGACGCGCAGCTCGCCGCCGGAGCCATGCGCCGCGCTTGGCCCGGCGACATGATCCTCGGCCTTCATGAAATAAGGCAGCACATCGTCCCAGCCCCAGCCCATGTTCCCGGCCTGGCGCCAGCCGTCATAATCCTGCGCCTGGCCGCGGATATAGATCATGCCGTTGATCGACGAGCTGCCGCCGATCACCCGGCCGCGCGGATAATTGAGTTCGCGGTCGTTGAGAAAAGGCTCTGGACCGGTCCTGAAGCACCAGTCAGTGCGGGGATTGCCCATGCAGTAGAGATAGCCGACCGGGATCCTGATCCACAGATAATCGTCCTTGCCGCCTGCCTCCAGCAACAGGACGCGGTTGCGCGGATCTTCGCTCAGCCGGTTCGCCAGCACGCACCCGGCGCTGCCGCCGCCGACGATAATATAATCATAGTCGCCGAAATCGTCCCACACGCGCGCGTTCCTCAGAGGTGGCGAATAGCCGCCTGATCAACGCGCACCATTGCCTCGTCATAGCTTTGCAGCAAGGCATCGAACGTCGCGCGGAAACGCTTCGCCTCGCGCTGGAACGGAACATCGCTGCCGTCCGTCACCTCAGCCGACTGCAACCATTCGAGATAGCGCGCCGCACCCTCCTGGCGGCCGGCGGTGCGGCAATCCTCGCGCAGCCTGATCATCGCCGCATCCACCTGTTGATGGCGCTCGCTCCACACTTCGCACCAAGCGGTGCCCTGTTCGGCATAGCGCCGCAGCCAAACGAGTTGCGGATCGCCCGGATCGATCTCTTCGGGGCTGGCGAGCACGACATTCAGCCGACGGTACATCAGGTCCTGGAAGACCTGATCGCGATCGGTGCGCCACCGCTCGACCAAGATTGGGTCCGGCCGGGTCAGGTCGCCGCTCGGAAAGATCAGCCGGTCAGCGAAGATCGTGTGCGGGAAGCTCGTGGTGCGGAGTTCTGGAAGCTCGAGATAGATGGCGATCTCGGTGAAGGTGCTTGCCTCGCGCTCATTCTGGAAAGACCGCGCCGCCATCGCCGCCTGGTTCAGTCCGGCGACATGCGGGATCGTCGCGGCGTGATAGATTTCGTGCAGGTATCGGAGGTCGCGGATCGTCGGATTGTCATAGTCGCAGAGCAGGATCGCGCCCCACCAGGGCGAGAAATGCGTCCATTCATGATACTGATCCGATGCCTCGAAGAACAGGCGCGGGAGGTGAGCGAAACGATCGACCAGACGGTGGACAAGCCCGCCATCGCGGTGCGACCGGCGGATCGGGCCATCGCTCCACAGCGCATCGACATAGGCGTGGACGTCATCGGCCTCGACCAGCAGGCGCAGGCTGTCGCGGCGCATCAGGCGGCGCCCGCGGCGAGGATAGCAGCCATGGTCGGCGCCATGGCCGGATCGATCATCACCGTCATCGTCGGCGTCAGGCACAGGCGCACGGCGCGGTCGCGGCCCTCGCCGCGCAATACGCTGGCGATGAGCGGGGATGGCTCTGCGGGAGGCGGGGCGATCCCGAGCAGAATGACGTCCGCCGGGCGCAGGCCGGAGATGCCGAGTTGCTCGCCGACTTGGGCGCACGCCGCCTCCTGCACCGGCCGATAGCGGCGCGGCAGCGCGAACACGTCGTGGCGCGCCATCATCTCGACGCCCCAGGCAAGCGACAGGAGATTCTTGAACCAGCGATTGCCGAACAGCGACGCGCTCTCCCGGCGCGAGAAGACGCCGCCGACGCGGAGATAATAGCCGCCGAACGGCTTGGAGTGGCTGATCACAAAGGCCGGAACATTGGGGAAATCGAGCGCGATTTGGTAGGCGCGCGCGACGCTGCCGACATAAGTGAGGTCCGGGATCACCGCTGCGTGCGGCGCCACTTCTGCCATATGCGCTAGGAACTCCGCGAAGCGCGGCCAGACCTGTCCGTCGATCGCTGAAGGCTGGCTGATCCAGAATTGCGCGCCGACCGGCACGCTCGCGCCGATATCGGCCCAGTCGTCGCGGCGGTGACGGACCACGGGGATGGCGAGCGCGGCGGCAAAGGCGGGAAAGCCTTCATACTCGCCGTCGAACAAATGCACGCTTGGCTCAGTACCCGCCGCGCGCGTCGCTGCGGCATGTTCAGCCATCAGCTTGTAGATGCCCTCGCTGGCGCCCGCGGTCGGATAGCGGAACGGGAACGCGGCGCCGTCCACCGCCACCACCGGTGCGGCCCAGTCGAGCCAGCGGTCGAAATATTCCTCGTGGAGCGCATCCTGTTTCTGCGTCCAGGGCTCATGGTAACGATCGAACCACCCAGTGCGCCGCGCCGCATCGAGCGCGGCGGGATCGCCGAGCAGCGCGTTCCGGTCGCCCCCATCGACGACCCGCGCCAGCGCGCCCTCCGATTCCGGCATGACCAGCGCATAGATGGTACCCGACACGCCGGCGGCGAGCAGGTCGGCCTTGATTGCGGCCTGGGCATAAGCGGGAAGAGCTTCGTTCATGACGCTGATCCTGCACCATGAGGGTTAGGATCGGGTCAAGGGTTAGATGCGGGCGGACAGTCTCAGCCGGGCCTGAAGCCCAGCCTTCCCATCCTCTGGTCAGGCCAGTAGCGAGCGGCCAGGCGGCGCCGGCCAGGGCATGATCGCCGATGGGCTGCGGCGAATCTTTGGAAACCGACCACAAGCGGCATTCATTTATTGGCCTGACCAATATCGACAAGCCACGCCGACTGCGCTAGTCGAGCTACCCGAACGCATCAAAGGCGTCGCGGCGAAAAGCGGGGAGAGGTCAGTTTGAGGCGGATACCGCATCTGCGCTGGTGGATCGTCGCGCTGATCTGCGCCGGCACGATCGCCAATTATCTCGCGCGCAATTCACTCGGGGTGCTCGCCCCCGAGCTCAAGAAATCCATGGCGATCTCGACCGCGCAATACAGCTATGTCGTCATGGCGTTCCAGCTCGCCTACACCGTGATGCAGCCGGTCGCCGGCTATATCGTCGACCGCTTCGGATTGCGGGCGGGTTTCGCGCTTTTCGGGGTGGCCTGGTCTGCTGCCAATATGCTCCATGCTTTGGCGGGCGGATGGGTGAGCCTCGCTTTCTTTCGCGGGTTGCTCGGGCTGAGCGAGGCGGCGGCGATCCCCTCGGGCATGAAGGCGATCGCTGAATGGTTTCCGGCGCGGGAGCGGTCGGTTGCGACCGGATGGTTCAATGCCGGCACCTCGCTAGGGGCTTTGATCGCACCGCCGCTCGTGGTCGCGGTGGCCTTGTGGGGCGACTGGCGGCTCGCCT
>Ga0307508_10000301_pt1 | contig 60170 bp, 91 predicted proteins | sample 9_EM_MG_FD_203089 | JGI IMG/M metagenome (GOLD analysis project Ga0307508, IMG submission 203089) | Populus trichocarpa ectomycorrhiza microbial communities from riparian zone in the Pacific Northwest, United States - 9_EM | ecosystem: Host-associated > Plants > Roots > Unclassified | place... | reverse complement strand
CAAAGCCGAGATGCGAAGTGCGGCCGATGTCTCAGCGATGCCCGTAGCGCCAGACGGGGTTGCCCAAATCGACGTGTTGAAGGAGTTGTCGTTGAAGTTGTCGATGACGGTTTGCGTGTAGGTCATGTGAGATATCCCTTACGGAATCGTGAACCACACGGAACCGTTGGTGACGGATCCCGGATCGGCGCTGCCGCAGTAGATCTTCGCGCCATCTGCATCGCCGTAAGAGCCACCCGAGTAGAGCATCATGTCGGGGAACTCTCCGGTTGCAGCCAAGTCAGTGGCAAGCTGCGCCATGGTGCGACTGGCCCATGCGCCCGACTTGGATTGGATCACATTGTCGGTCGTTGCCGTTAGGCCGGCGATGGTCGTTAGGTCCGAGTCCAACGGCTGGAGAAGCGCCCGAACTGCCTGCACGCCTGCCGCGGTGATCGCCTTCGCGGTGTCGGTTCCCGTGGTCGCTTCCGTCGTGGTCGCGAGCTGGACGATACCTTTCGCCGACGATGTGGCGATAAGCGAGGCGAGTGCTGCCGGCGTGACGGCGCGAGTAGCATCCGTTCCCGTAGCTGTTTCGGCGTTGGTAGCCAGCTCAACGAGCCCACGAATGACATCCGTGGCGATGAGGGCTGCCAGTGCAGCAGGAGTGACGGCACGGACTGCGTCGGTTCCCGTAGCCGTTTCGGCGTTGGTAGCCAGCTCGACAATGCCCTTAGCCGTGTCGCTGGCCACCAGCGAGGTCAAGCCAGCCGGGGTGACAGCTCTGGTCGTATCGGTACCGGTGGCCACTTCGGCGTTGGTAGCCAGCTCGACGAGACCACGACGCGTGTCGGCGGCCGTCAGAGCAGAGAGACCGAACGGGGTTACTGCCCGTGCCGAATCAGTGCCGGTGATGGTCTCCGTGTCGGTCGCTAGCTCGACGATACCTTGTACGGTATCGCTGGCCGAGGAAATGGATCCAACGACAGATCCGCAGTCGATCTCCGTCGCGTCGAAGGTGGTGAGGATGAGATGTCCGGATCCATCGATATGTCCGCCAGTGACCGAATTCGCCTCGATCTCAAGGGTTCGCTCGGCGGTTACTACGGTAACGGTAGCCACGAGACCACCTTTCTGTTACGAGCTGATCGTGTACGTGTCAGCGTCGACAGGTACCACGGTCGGCCATGTGATTTCGGCGATGGTTGCTTCGATCATGACGATTGCCTCGTCGGGACCGGTGATCGTGAACGTGCCATCTTCGTTGTCGACGACTTCGAGGTCGACGAGCGTGTCGAATATGGTGACCAGATCAGCGAACGTTGGGAGCGATGCCGCAGTCGATGCCGTTCCGTAAAGAACGTCTTCCACCGAACCCAATGTGATGGGGTGGACGTAGCGAGAATCGATCACCACATGCGCGGTTCGATTATAGCCAGATATCACCACGGGCTTCGTGGTGATATTCCAACTGAAGTTCGTGGGTGGCGTCGAATCGGCTATCGTGTCATGCGCTTGCTGCGAGGGCGCTGCAAGCGCATTGTAGATGATGTGAATCTTGTAACCGTGGTCGTCGCCGTCTTGATCGTTACCGATCTTCGTGCGGTAAGACAAAGCGAAAGGTTTACGACTCTGCTGCGTCACAAAGAATCCCGGTCGAACACGAGCAGTACCATCGCATTGACCGAACTCTGCCGGGTAGGTATAGGCTTCGATGGTGGCTTCGAACTCCTCGGCAGACGAGAGATTCAAGTATTTCACGCCATCAACGTAGTAGGGCTTAGCCTCTCCGCCAGAGGAACTTTCCGTGACCGAGATGAGTCCCGTCCAAACAACGCCCGGCTGCGCGTCAAGGTACAGAACGCCTCGGTCGACGCCGGCTTCGTAGAAGTGCGTTCCGACCGAACCCCAGGTAAGCCTTGTCATGTGTGCGTTCCCTCCTCTCAGCCCCTAGTTCCCAATTGAGCAAGTCGTTGTGCGTTGAGACTCTGTTGCCTCCGCGCCGCTTCCTGTCGGCCCATCTTCTTTGCCGGAGCGTTCTTCAGATTGGTTACTCGGATCAGAGCGAAGAGTTGGTTCAGATGCCAAGACTCGTACTCGGCCGGGATGTTCAGTGCGATCATCCAGTATCGGATGATCTCTGCAGTGATGACTTCCTTGCTGCTCGGACTGTGCGGCATTTCTCGGAACGTCGTCGCGGTGCTCTTACCGTTGATGTAGTCGTTGATCTCCGAGAAGTTCTTCTGAGAAAGTCTCAGGAAAACCTCCGGAGGAGTATTGGGAGACACCGTCATAGCCCGGACATACCAAAGAATTTCTTCGTCGGTTTTGTCTGCTGGACTAAGGAACGGTTTCTCGAAGAATGCCTCCCATTTTGACAGTGAGACCAAAGAGTGCTCCAACTCCATGGCGTAGTACGACGTGATGAACAAGTTCGACACTTCGTCGAACGACTCGGACATCGGGACCTGTAATTGGAGCACTCTCGGGCCTCCTTTCAGTTCTAGACGAAGTCGAAGAACCAGTCACTGTCGGTGACGGCCGGGAACTTGTAGCCCGCGGCCGGCACGGCGTTCACGACGGTGTCCACTGCGATGGTCACGGTTCCGGTGACGACCTCGCCGTTGATCATGTAGATCACACCGGTGACGGTCGGGATCGTGATCACGTGCGTGGTGCTGTTGAAGGTCGGCGACGTCGGCGTGGCCACCACGATCGTGCCGGTGAACAGACCCAGAACCGCTGCCGGAAGAGGAAGGCTCGGGTCGGTGCCGACCGTGCCGTAGAGAAGGTCCTCCAGGGTGGCGAGCGCATCCGCGTCCACTCCGGTCGACGGAATCACGAGTGTGGCCGTGGGCTTGAACTCGGTGCCGCCGACCGTGCCGACCTCGACCGGCGTGGTCGAGAACTCCCAGCTGAAAGTGATCGCCTCAGGTGTGTCGTTGATCGAGGCGAACGGCTTCTCCGACGGCGCCGCAAGGGCGCCGTAGACCAGGTGGAGCTTGTAGCCGTAGTCGGTGCCGGCGAGGTCGTTGCCCAGACGGGTGCGGTAGCACAGACCGAAGTGCTTTCGGGGCTGCTGACCGACGCCGATTCCTTCGTAGTCGGCGGTGCCGTCGCACTGGGCGAACTCCGGCGGGTAAGTGTAGGCCTCGACGGTGCCGCCAAACTCCTCGACGGAAACCAGGGTCAGGTACTTGATGTTGTCCGCGTACGTGGCCGTGGCCTCCGCACCCGACGGCGACTCCGTGACGGTCGTCAGACCGTTCCAGGAGAAGCCGGTGTTGTAGACGCCGAGGCTGTTCGGGATGTAGAGGACACCATGGTCGACACCGGTCTCGTAGAGCCGCTCACCGACCTTGTCCCAAGCGAGCTTGGTCATGCTTTTCTCCTCAGAAATAAACCACGAAGACATCGTGATTCAGGTTGTTCGCCGCGAAGAAACGCTCGTAGCGACTCAACGGTAGGGCGGCGATCTTGGACCGAATATCGCTATCCGGATCCTGGGCGATGAGCGTCACTTGATAACGCTGTTGGACGGTGTAGGGCAGGTTCCCAGCGTATTCCGTATTCGCGTCGTCTCGCTGGTAGACGATACACGGATAGGCCATCGTTTTGTTGGGTGGGGGTTGAAAATATACCTTCCGCTCACCCAACAACTCCTCAAGGAGTGACTGGAGCTGTAGGCGTCGGTCCGTTGTAAACACCCCCCAGCTCCAGGATAAGCCGGGGTCGCTGAACCGTAACGTTGGTCACGATCCAGCGAACCCCGGCCCATACGACGTACTTGATGGCGTGAAAATGTTCGTTGGCGTACGCATCAGCCACAATGCTGACCGAGTTGTCGACGGTAATATCGTCGTTGACGTATTGACCGTTCTGGAGACGACGGGAGTTGCGAAGAATATCGCCGTAGTACGATTTCTCTACGATGACGTCTTCCCACACTCCCGTCGCCCCCTTCTCGGTGGATTCACCGTAGCCAAGCTCCCCGAAGAACTTAGCCATCGCCCGATATGGCTATCAGGCCGCCGGCCGCGTGAAGGACCAGGAGTCCTCGGCGGTGCTGGCGAAGTAGTAGCCCGACGCCGCAACCGCGTAGACGGTCGTGGACGCACCGGCCGCCAGAGCGGTCTGAGCACCCGCGGTGAGCGTGGTGGTGCCGTCGGCGCCCTTGTAGACCACGCCGGTGACCGACGGGATCGTGACCACGCCGGTGCTGGCGACGAAGGCCGGCTTGACCGGAGCAACCAGGACGTTCGCCGCGGCGGTCTTGCGGATGACCAGGGCGGCCTTCGGACGCACCAGGGCGCCGGACAGCCGGGTCTCCAGCAGGTACTTCTGCTGGTTGTAGTCGATGTCGAAGTCGTCGAACATCGTCAGCTCGCCACCGCGGTCGGTGCCGACGTTGTAGTCGTTCAGGTTGACGATGACGCCGACCAGGCCGGAGATCTCCTTCATCGGCTCGACCGTGACGACCTTGTCGACACCCAGGGCCTGGGCGACCTGATCGCGGTTCTCGTAGAGCCGCCGGCCGGTGGTGTCCTTGGCCTTCAGGAACTTGTTGAGTTCCGGGATCGTGGTGTAGAAGGTCGGCGTGCCGGTGCCCTTGTAGAACTCCATGCCGTCCATGACGGAGTCGACGACCTCGTCGTAGGTCGAGCTGGCGTCGTCGACGTTCACGTACAGCGTGGTCACGAAGTACTCGTGGTCGTTCAGGATCGACCTGATGCCGGCGCCGTCCGAGGCCCCCTGCGGGTCCTTGACCTTGTCCTCGTCGCTGAGGCCACGCCCGTCGCCGATGAGGATCGCACGCGCGATCTCCTCCTCGGTCATGAGCCGCATCTCGGCCTTCAGGAAGGCGACGATGTCGAAGTCGGTGATGTCGAGCATGTCGTCGCGGTCGAGCTTCTGCTTCTTGTAGACGGTGGTCGGCGTGGTGGTGCGCTTGGTAACGCCGAACCATTCCTCGAGCTTGTAGTTGCCCTTGATGTAGCCCTTGGCGCGGGCCGCGTCCTGGGTCAGGTCCGCGGCGAAGGTCTTGATCCGCGAGAAGGGCGTGTGGCGGGTGCCGGCCAGGACGGAGGAGACCCACTCGGTCCGACGCTTGTCCAGCTCCGGGGCGCCGGTGATGTTCTTGGCGTCCGGGAACAGGATGTCGATGTTGGTGATACCGTGCTGCAGCTTGCCCTCGGCGTTGACGGCGTCGACGTACTGCTCAACGGCCGCCTTCAGCGAGCCCAGCTTGCGGCCCTGCTCGAAGATGGCGGTGACGTCGGCGTGCGACAGCGAGTGACCTTCGGTCGTACCGGCGCCGTCGGCAGCCTGCTGCTCGAAGAGGTTGCGAGCCATGTTGGTGTTTCCTTCCTGATGGGCGATGCCCTCATCGGTGTTGGTCTGCTCGGCAGAGCCGGTGGTGTCGGGGTTGTCGGCGGTGTCCGCCTCGTCGGAATGCACGACGACGTCGGCATCGGTGTCGGCCTGGCTCATGGCGTTGCTCTTGGCTGCCTCGTCGAGGGCCACGCCGACCATGTAGTGAAGAACGCTCTTCTCCTCGTCGGACATCGCATCGTAGATGTCCTTGACGGTCTTGCCGTCGCTCTGCGCGTGTTCGAGCTTCTCCTCGACCGATGCCACGATCGCTTCGTCGCTCTCGGAGATGTCGAGACCTTCGCCCGAGTGGATGATAGCTTCGTCATCGAGCTCGGTGATGTCGTCCGGGTCAGAGCTGTGCTGGATCCGGACGTAGTCGATCTTGGCGCCGGGGTTGGCTCCGGAGAGAACGAGACTGACCTCGCGGATGTTGCCGTGCGAAACGTTCTTGTTCATCTCCTTGAGCTGATTGGCGTAGATCGACAGGGACTCGATGTCGCGATGCATCACGGCCATCTTGGCGTGCTGGCCGTTCTTCGTACCGTTGAAGTAGCCGCGGGCGTAAACACCGTCGTCGCGCGCCTCGAGAACGGCGTGGCCGAGAATGTTGTCCGTTGCGGAATGACCGTGCTGCCAGACGAGCGGGACCGTCTTGCCGTCCATGTGCTGGAAGGCTTCGGGCTTGATGACTCGTCCGTCGGAGCACCTGATGCCAGCCTTGGTGGCGTACCCGCCGAAATCGGGTTCTGCTGCCATTTTGACAGGCTCCTCTCTTACCGTGTAGTAGATGTACTGGCTCCGACGGAGCCTGTCTTTTGTATGCGCTTGATGCGGTCGCGGATGGCTTTGATCTTCTTGTTCAGATCTGTCGCCTGATCTTCGAGGACTTTGTTCTTGTCCCGATACTTCTCAACGGCTTTGGCCGCAGCATCTTTCTGCTTCTGAGTCATCTTCTCGTACTTCGAGGTGGGATCAGAAGAATGCGACGATTGGTACTTATCAATCGCCGCCTGCTCAGCAGAATTCTTAGCGACTCCACTGCGCTTCTGTGCTGCTTCTACCAAAACCTTGAGCGCCGCTCGGAGCTGTTCGAGTTTCCCCTGAAGCCTGGTAATACGCGCTTCCAATTCCTTCTGGCGTTGGGCGTGCGTCTTCTTCGGGGGAAGTGCCTTCGTCGGAGTAGTTTTGACAGCGGGAAGAGTGGTATTCTTCGCTCGGCCCACAAGCTTTCGGGTGCGAAGATAGTATTCCCGTCGAGCTACTGCGTCGTATTGATGCTGTAGGAGGCTATCCACTCGTGAGCCCCAGATCGCTGAAGATCTGGTCGACGGTACCTTCCAGCTCGTTCATAGCAGACTGAACGGCCGCATCCCCGCCAGTATCTACCACTTGCCCGTCGATCGTCTGGACGTTGGACGCAGGAAGTTGGCCTGGCTGAGGCATGTTGCTGTTCATGAGAAGATCGGCCTTGGGATCTTGCGCCGGCTTGATTCCCATGAATTGACGCATCTCGTTGGCGGTGACGATCTCGTTCCGTGACAGCTTGTCGGCGATTTCCGCGAGATCGCTGATGGGAACCATCTTGAAGGGATCGCGGAACGCCATGATGGACTGCCGCTGTGACCGAGCCGTCTTGGTGATGAACTTTCGCTTCATCTCCTCGACAAGGGCCATGACGATCGGGTTGATCGTTCGGTTGTAGTAGTTCTTCATGGTTGCTTCGTCCGCGGTACCGTTCATCACCTCGGGCGTGAGACCGAGTTGCGAATATAGCTGTGTCACCAGCCACTCGATCTGCTTCAGCAGCGTGTTCTCGACAGGGCGATTGAGCTGAGTGATCTTCTCGGTGCCATCGGTATACGCGATACCGTACTTGCTGCCCCGAAGTTGCTCTTCGATCTCCGTACGTCGCCGGTTTGCGTCGTTGCGACGGGCATCGGACTTGATGACGTATGGGAGTTGGATGATCATGTCGAGCTTACCCGAACTCACCAACTCATCCATGTTGTCGAGCAAGTTGAGTTTTCGGATCAATCGCTGAAGCGTCGAGTTCGGTTCATTCATGACCGCATAGAGCGGATTCTCCACAATGGCCACGAACTTCTTACCCAGCGTGACCTCTTGCCGTTGCCCGAGTTTTTCGTTCCAGACCTCGACCCGAATTTCTTGGGGGTGCCAGCCAACGATATGCCCGACACGCATGGTTTGGATATCGAAGCTTCCCGACGCGTTCGGATCCACCGTCGTGTCGACAGGAACTAGCGCCACCACGCCCTTGTCGAAGAGCGTCATGACGACATCTTGGCGGAACGCTCGAGCTGCTTGATCGATGTTGGCCTCGATTGTAAGGCAGTTGTTCAAGCCGCTGTCAACATCCCCCACGTATCGCTTATCGGCATCCGTTCGAACATGGAGGATATCGATTTCGACACAGTCGAGAGCCAGTCGGTTGTAGATCGAGGAAATGATGGTGCGTTCGTTACCGAACAGCATCCGAGTTCGATCGGGTCGCGCTGAGCCGTAGGTGACGGGGCCCCTGCTGTAATCGAAATCATTTCGATTCGTGTCCAGCTTGAGGAAGGCGTTCCACGCGTGCTTGATTCGGTCAACGATTGGCATGTCTCACCCCCTTTCTACTTCATCGTAGTAATAGTGTGGACCCCGCCGCGAGGTTTGATGTAGTTCAGCGGAGTTGATTTGGAGCCGATGCCAACCGCAGCGTCTCTAGCAGCAGTACGATTGTTTTCGGCCATAGTGGACACTTGAACCGAACCATGCGTCACCAACAACGAAGTAGCGTACAGTGCGCCGGCGGCGAGAAGACGTTGGCGAGCATTACGAATATCTTCTCGACGCAGCGCATCATCACGCGTTCCGCCCTCGTTCAGATGGGTGTTGATCCGCTCGACTGCGCGTTTACCATGAACTTGTCGATCATTGGAGCGCATTCGCGAGGTGTAGTTGGCATTCAGTGGTTGATCCGCACTTCGAATGCCCCATTTCATGCCCTTGATACCAAAGTGAGCAAGCTCATCCAAGGAAGGCTTCTCACCCTCAACTCTCATTCGAATGCCTCCTTGTTGAGCTTCCATGCGATATAGGCGTCCATCAGGGCGGCCACGTTGTCGATCTTGTCTTGGTATCGGGTCTTGAGAAGCTTGCGGTTACCGTTCGTGTCTTCGAGGGTGATGGCGTTACCCATGGCGAATTGCATCAGGTCTTCGTCGAAATAAAGCTGACGCTCGCCCGCAAGGATCTTCAATTCACCCAGGGGAACTGATTCGGTCCGGGATCCCTGGATGACTTTCTCGATTCCGAAAGGACCGTTCTCCGCTTCCCAACGAGTCACGAATTCCTTGGCGTTGTAGGGGTCGAATCCGAATGCTCGAATGTCGTATCCCTGCGCCAAGATGAAACGATCGAGATCATCATACACGTCCATCATGTCGAGGACCGAGCCCTCAAGCACGTGGAGACTGCCTTCGTTGATGAACTCATCGTACTTGTGACGCATGGCTCCAGGAAGCTTCGTCAACGTCAGACTGGTAATGTAACTCCGCGTCTTAACGCCGAACCCGTCCCGCACGGGGAACAAGAATGTGAACGCACAGAAGTCGTCGCCCTGCGAAAGGTCGGCCCCGAGAGCACACGGCATGTTGTCGAAGTGACGACGCCGGAACGGGATCGTTTCCTCGTAGGTGAAGAAGTACGTGTAGCCCTCCATGGGAATTCCGAATCGCTTGGCAAGGATGTCGTTCCGGGAAGCAGGAGCTTTCTCGGCTCGTTCCACATCCAGTTGGTACGTGTCGTACGTAACCGTCTTACCGAGATTCGGATTTGCTTTGACCCACATACGAGGGTGGTTTACTTCGTCGAGTTCGTCGAGCTTGTAGTGGAAGATCGAGACGTGCGGGGCCTGGTAGTCGCCACGAAGGATGGTGGCGAGTTCCATTTTGACGGTATCGCCTGACCCGTTACGAACGGTTCCTTCCGAACTGATCGCGACGATGAGCCAATCGTCCAACTTGGATGCACCCTGTTCGATGGCACCGATGACATCCTCGCGGAGGTCGCCCGACAGCCACTCATCCACCGTTGACGTCTTAGGCCGAAGGCCCTGGAGTTTATTGATGGACATCGGCCGAATCTCGATGATCGAGCCGGTGAGGAAGTTCTCGATGCCCTTCTTCGTCGATGCAAGCTTCACGCGGTTGGCTTTCGAACCCGTCGTGTTCTGCAGCGATCCATCCGTCAAGAACTTGAAGAGTGGTCCTCGCGAGCGCGTGATGGCCGTACGGATCGGCGACATCACTTCCTCAGCCTGTTTCATCGTCGGCGCGGTGGTAATCTGATGCGTCGTTTGGGTGTCGACATTCAAGAAGAAACTTTGAATGAGAGACGCGTACATCGACTTGGCCGCACCACGGGCGACGATCAGGTATTGCTTGGTAGTGAGTCTTTTCTTGATAACCTTAGTGACGTAATGGCCACCATGATTATCCGGTGTTGGCTCGTACACGCTACGCTCAACGAAGAAGTACCACCCGAAGATCTGCTCTGCCCAGAGCTTGAACGAGGGGAGGAGATGAAGATCGCTACCGTCGGTCAACGTCAACTCATTCTCGCAATAGAGAATGAATCCTTCGATCGCTTGATCGTCGTAGTAGATATTGGGGTTGGCGATGAGCGCATCGATACGGTTCATTTCCAGAGAAATTTCCCGATTAACAGGGATTTCTCCTCGAAGAACCGAATCACGGAATTGTCCATAGTAATAGGGCGTCGCCGTGTTCGACAGGGCCATCGCCAACCTCCTCTCTTAGCAGATCTTCAGTAGGATCCTCAGCCACCACCGCGGATGAAGAGCGCACGGTCCCTCGTGATTCCATCGTCGTGAGCAGTACCAACCACGAGGTGTTTTGCTTTGGTGAGGGGGTTCTACTCCCATCACTTCGCCTTTCGTCGACCCTTACTGAGGCGGACGCCTTGTACGCCGGTTTTCGGCATCGGCGTGGATTCTCGTGGTCGTGGAGCCGTCCACGCTTTATCGCCAGGAGAGAACAGTTTCCTGAGACGGTCGCTGATCGTGCCGTGCAGTGGTTGACTCACGCTGAGATCGCCTTAGGAACTACAGTGCCATCGATGGCGCCGCCGACTTGCTGGCCCCACGAATATGCACGAGCACTCGTGCGACCGGAAGCATTCGAGCCGGGACGCTTGAGCCACGACGCCGCGGTGTCCTTGGCAACATCGTTGAGGAAGTTGCCGGCCCACTTCTTACCCATCCCGATGACGGTGTCCTCATGCTCGATCTTCTTCAGATCCTTGAACTGACGTTCGAGGTTCATTCGCGTGATGAGAGTTTGAAGATCCTGGTTCGAGAGGGTGTTGACGCCGGAGATCTTGGCCTTCGTCTTGACAAAGCCGGCCTCGCGAGAGTCCTTGGACGACTTGAGATCGACGAGTCGCTTCTGCTTGAGCTTGTCGGCCGTTTGCGCTCGTCGATCCTTTTCTTGCATCGTCGAGAGTTTGGCGTCGTTCGATCGGGCCGTTTGCGCTCGTCGATCCTTTTCTTGCATCGTCGAGAGTTTGGCGTCGTTCGATCGGGCCGTTGTGGTCGCCTTCTCGGCCTTAGCGTCTTTGGTACTTGTAGCCGAACCACCCGAATCCTCGCGGCGTACGCCCCAGTGCATGCCCTTGACGCCGAAATGCTGGAAGAATGCTTCGCCCTTGGCTGCCATGGACAGTTCTTCGTTGTCGTTCTTCAACGGAAATTCAACTCCTTCGAAATCTCCTGTCCACAATGCGATGCGGTCGAAAGTTACCGCGAACGGTATTCCCTCGATGTTGGTCTTCGCCGGCGCGTCAGGCCACCCCAGGGTCAGATGCGGCTTCCACGTGTCGAACTGTTCGGTCATGCCGTAGGCCGTGGCGATGTCGATATTGCTCAGAAGCTGAACACGAGTCGTCTCGAGAATGGCAGCAACGTGATCGTTGAAGAACAGGACGTCTGCGGATTTGTCCCCAAGGACGCCGCGATGATCTACGCCGTATGTACTTCTCGACAGCGATGTCGCAGCGAGATGACCAATGAACTGAGTAACGCGTTGTACATTGTCGAGCTGACCCCCGAGATAGCAGAGAGTCAAGTGAGGAACTTTCTCACTGGAAACCTGCCAGACTTCGTCGTTCTTCTCGGGAATCAACACGATGACGTAGGACTTCGCCGGGTCTACACCTCCGGAACCACTACCGGCGGATACGGCCACAGTTGCACCTCCCGGAACACGTTGATGCGCCATTCGTACTCCGAGATTTGGGTCTTGATGGCGTCAATAGTGAAGGACGTTCCCGGAGGATCGAACAGAAGACGAACTCGCAACAGCATGTACGTTGGTACAAAGTTGAGACGCGGGTCGGTACCGAGAAAAGATTCCCACGTGGCTTCTTTGTCCTCGATCAGGAAGCCTGCATCCGGACCGACACCCAACTGGTTCAACGTCGAGAAGACCGTGTTGATGTACATCACGATATCGGGGTCGAAAGCGGTGTCGTCTTCACCGATACCGAGACTCTTCTTGATGCTTGTGAGAACTGAAGCCACGTGAGAATCCCTTTCGGTTTAGAAGCGGCCCTCGTTGATGCGACGCTGGAGCGCCACGACCAACTCCGACCTCGGCTCAGTGATGTAGCCGTCGACGGGGCTCTTGAGGTATCGCTGGAGTGCCGCGATGGTCTTCTTGCCGAGGTCGCCGTCGACGACGAGTCGGTGATCGACTCGCGCCTTGAGGAAGGACTGGAGCCACTTGACGAAAGCCGCGTCCAGCTTCCCGGTCACCTTCTGCTTGGTGACGTGCTGCCACAATTTCGTCGTGTTCGGACCGAGGACGCCGTCGACCTTGACGTCCTTATAAACGACGGCCGGCTTCGGCTTGTCGGCGTCCTTGCACTTCTTGGCAATCCGGGCGAGTTCCTTCGGACCGGCGTTCACCTCGAAGTGCATGTCGTCGATGGTGGCCTTCTTGTAGTCACCACCCCATCGGATGACGCCTTCGTAGAACTTGAGCTGGGCTCGGATCTTCTTCTGATTCTCCGCGGAGAAGGTATTGTGCTTCCCGCGGACGTGCTTGCGCCAGTTGAGATCTTCGGCCGTGCCGGACGCGTGGTTGCTGTCGATTCCCGAGCCGGCGATCGCGCGAGGGTTGTAGCCGCCACAGTCCACCTTGGTCAGCGGCTCGATGTGCTTGTCGAACCACCGAGCCCAGTGCAACAGGACTACGGGGGCGTCACCCTTGCGGAGACTTAGCTTCACGTCGCGAACGACGGTGTAGGTGGCGATGAGGCTGGAGTCGCGAGACTTGTAGCCGTTCTGCGAGAGTGCCATCAGACGCACCCGCATCCTTCGCTGTCAAAGTCGGCAACAGCCTCATCGAAACTGTCGCCCGGGAGCTCGGATTCTCCGTCGTCGGAATCGACCTCGTCGTACGACGGGAATTCGTCGGGGTCGGGGAAGCTCAACTCGAGCTGCTCGGTACCCGACGCTACTGTCGGGTCGTTGTCGTCTGCCATTTTGACGGTTCTCCTTTCCTTGCCGGGGGTTTTGTAGTTCATCTCGGTTTCTTTACAGAGGAGACGGTGGCGGATCAGGAATGATGACATGCTCGACCTTCATGTAAGCGTCGATGTACGTCTCGTGTTTGACACCGTTATGCGTGACCTCGTAGTAGAGTTCGTCAGGAAGGGTCGTTCCGACAAGAGCCTTCCAGTTCTCGATGCTCTTGTTGAACCAGACCAGGAAGACGTCATCAGCAGTGAAAGCTGCCTGGTTGTTAGTCTTCTCGAGATGATTCTTGACGTACTCGTAGATCAGCTTCTTGGCTCTTGCTTGAAGCACGATCTACCCCTTCACCCCCGCGAATGGTGGTTTGGGTTTGGCGGTAACGACACGCCTCTCGGGACTCTCCAGCGGCGCCAAACGAGCGATTGCGTAGTTGGCCCACATAGACGAATCCTGGAGCCTGGCGAAGACCTGCTTGACTGTCTCCGCATCGCAATCACCGAGCGTCGCGTCCAAGAATTCCGCAAAAGCCACATAGGCTTGTCGAATCTTCTCGTGCTTGGGGATGGTGGTGTCCGTTCCGGGATGAAAACCGAAACGATGCTGGATCTCATGAGGGCCGAGAGCCATGTTGTCTTCCTTTCTAGCAGAGGCCTGGTCCGCCAGAGTTGAAAGCGTCGGTCAGTCCCGTCTTCAGCGCGGCGTTCCACTTGGTGGCATCCGTAGCGAAGGGGGACAGGTTGCCCGAGGTCGGTCCGGGGAGGTAGAGCACGTCCTCGAAGGAATAACCCGCCGAAGCAGTCGCCAGGATCGGCGGAGCTCCGCCGAGGTCGGTGCAGGTGGACCCGATGACGCGAGTCGTGGCGATTTCGTCGTAGCCGATGAAGCGCGTGGCCGAGGTGAACGTCGGACTGGTCCAGTTACTGGCCGGGAAGCGACCGAACTCGACATTGTTGAGGCGGAAAGTCCACGTCGTTCCTGTCAGTCGCATCTCGAACAGGATCTTGTTGCCGATGAACGGTGTCAGATCCATCCCTCGCGTGTAGCCGGCCAGGTTGGACACCGGGATCCATGTCGAGTCGCTGTAACCACCAGGAGCACCATTCGTCCATCGGTATACGAAGAGCCGAGGGACGTTCGTCGGGAAGACGCCGGTGTCGTGATTGAAGCGGCCTACGCCGATCTCGACTGCGTCGCCCAGAGACGCTCCACCCTGCAGCCCGAGCTGGCGAACTGAGTGCTGCTCGTATCCTGAGAGCCAGGGGTTTCCGACCTCGATGAGCGCCCTGACCGCAGTGACTCCGCTGACCGTCTCCTGCGCACCAGAGTAGTAGTAATACTGCGCGGCCATGGCCGGGCTCGCGATGGCGAGCGACGCTGTGAGTGCCAGCAGGAAAGCCGACACAGCAGAGATAATTCTGACCTTCACGGAAAATGCCTTTCGTTACGGAGGGTGCGTATCACAGAGGCGACAAGAAAGAAACCATGCGATCGGCGATGGCAGCGTGACCTTTATCGCTGGGATGCATCATGTCGTAGTAGTATCCGTCCGAATTGTCCACATTCGGTGAGATGAACCGACTAGATGCATCGAACAATGCTGTCTTGGTGTCCTCAGCGACCACTTGCTCCCAAACCTGGTGAAGCTGGGTATATGTCGAGGCGTAACTACCAGAATTCGCCTCGGTAGCCGCGAAGACGACAATCGACGGGTCGGTGGTGGCTTGTGTTCGGATCGTCGAGATCAGCAGCTTCAGGTTCATCTTGAACGAAGCCATCGGCGTGTCACTGGCCCAGTCGTTGAGACCGAGTTCGAGGATCACCAGTTGCGGTTTGATGACGCCCAACCAGCGAGCCCAGCGGTCCCAGTCCTCAGCGCCTTCCACGAAATTCGCAGAAGTCAAACCCGATTGAGACCCGTTGAAAATCTGGATTCCCTTGAGTTCATCGCCGTTGAAGACTCGGAAACCGTTGATGATCACGGAATACGAACCGCCGGTGGCAAGCCGTGTTACCTGGATTGTGTGATTTCCAGGAGTCAGCGCCGCAGAAGTCCATACGACGACACCCGATACTGAGGCTGCCGTAACAACGCTTGCCGCGACAATGGTACCGTCAATCATCACTGAGAAATTGCCGCCACCGTACTGTTTCAAGTACCAGACGTGGATCGATGTTCCAGTGAACGTGTATGTCAGCTTGTCGCCGGGCGTCAGAAGAGTGTTGGACTTCAACGAGAAGCCCGTTTGCTCTGAGTAGTAACCGCTGTTTTGGATGACGGGATAGGTGTAGCTCGGGGCACCGCCGCCGTAACCGGGGTTGTCCCAGGAAGCCACGAAACCGGCTCCGCCGAGAGAACTACCAGCGCTCGGGAAGCGAGCGCGGAGAAGTTCCGTCATCTTCGGGACCCAGCCCCGACCGAATTGGCTGGCACCGACACCCTCTGACAGAGAATCGCCGATGACGGCGATTTTAGCGGGGGAGTAATGCCGGTTGGCTAGCGCGGCATACCACTTGCGGAGCGGCGTGTTGTGGGGAAGCATGTAATCCGGCTTTCCCGTGATTTCGGACCAGTCGACCATCAGTGGTTGCCCTTGTTGGTGAGGGATGGTCTACCATTATGAGCGAGATCGTTGGCGAACTTACCGCGAGCGGCAGCCACTCGTATCGCACGATGGTAGACAGTGTCGGGGAGTGTCGGATACCGTCGCACCACGTCTCCGCCGGGGGAATCGGGGTGAGTATCCGTTGATGGGTTTGCGCGGGAGTCGCGACGTTCGTAGAACTCATCGCGAAGAGCAGCTCGAGGCATAGGGATAACGGTCATCGGTTATCCCTCGTTGTTCTGCCGGCGTTCCCGGAACAGAATTCCCGCCGCGTGAAGGTTAGCGATCAGATCGCTGACGGTCTTGTCGGATAGACCGTAATCCTTGAGAACGGCACGAACCTTGGGGATGGTGCGATCATCGTGATAGAGCTCTTCGTCGTTCGGGCCATCATCCGACTCGTCTTCGGAGTCCGCGACGACATGAGCCGTCACATTGACGTAGCCGTGAGTGAAACCCAGGTTTTTCGCAAGCTCGGAGATGTCTTGGAACGTGCCGAAGTAATCCTCCGCGCCCTCGGTTCCGACACCGAGCGAGATCATACGGTCCATCAGAAAAGCCCTTCTTCAAGATCACGAGGCAAAACTGGACAGTCCATGTTTTCTGCGCTAAGGTATCTAACCGTTACCAGAGTTTGGTGTCGCCCGGTTGCCGATCCACATGGTTTCTTCGAAGTAGACGTTCGTCCCCGTAATGAATGGCATTGTGCGTGAGATGCGTGACACAGATCAAATACTCCGGGTCGAGAATGTCGACATTCGAGTGTTTGATGTCCTCAGGGCTCATCGGGTTCATGTGGTGAACATAAACCTGGTCGTGAATCTCGTATCCCGTCAATCCGAGATCGCAACCATAGTCTCTGGCGATGACAAAGGTCCTCGCACGCTTCCACAGATTCGACTTGTAGAAACCTTGGTTCAAATACCGGTCGTATCCGAACGTGGCCGACCCAACAGCGCCAGTTAACTTGAGGTATTGGAATCTTTCCTCGAAGGTGCTCAGTTGCTCGAGCTCCGAATGAGATTTGATCATCCGAATTCACCCTCGATCGCCGGCGTTTCAGGATTACCGGAATAAGCACGCATAACCCTGATTGCTTCGAGGAAGAGTTCTTCCTGTCGCTGTTGACCGGCAATTGCTTCGGTCTTCGCCTTGACCAATTCGGTTTCCAGCGACAACTTCTCTTGTTCGAGTCTCTCGCGGGACGAACCTAGCTTGAGGTAGTGGGTGATGACCTGAGCGGACGCTGTTCCTTCTCGAAGTTGTCTCTCAGCGAGTTGATCCGCCAGATCGATCATCTGAGATTCTCGAGCGTCAGGAGTTGAGGCCGGTCTGCGTCGACTTGGAACTCTGTCCGGTGGACTTTCCCCACGTCGAGGCATGGATTCAACTCCCTTCTAGTAGAGTTTTGTGGGGGTGATGGGGCGCGGGGAAGAGGGGCCTTCTGACCCCTCCTCGACCACTAGTACTACGGAGCGATGACGCCGGCGGTGCGCAGCTTCGCCAGAAGCAGGTTGAAGTCCACTTTGAGCGCGGCAAGGTCCGCGGCGACCGTGTCCACCTGGGCTGCGGCCTTCTTGACGGTCCCGGCAGCGCTGCCGTCCGGATTGACCAGGGTGATCTGCATCGGGGTCTGATTGGGCGAGACCGCGGTCCCGGTGTTGATGACCCCAACCGCGACTGTCTGATTCGCCATGAATCGAGTCCTTTCTTGTACGTGGGTATTTCATGATCAACAGGCAAAACTGGACAGGCCGTGTTTTCTCCGCTAAGGTATCTAACCCCAGCTACAGCAGACCTGCACCGCCGCGGATGACGCCGTCTCGATTCCACAACTGCATGGTGAGCATACCAGGCGTCACGACCTGTGGGTGAGTTCCGTGGATGACCTTCTTGCCGGTGAGACTCCATGCTTGTTCGGCCAGGACCGAGCAGATGGCCTCGATCGGGAGGGTTGTCTTGGCGTAGCGTCCGCTTGGAAGTTGAAGAACCGACACGTCATCATGACGGCGGTCAATGCGATGAGCAAGCCACTCGGGCTGGAAGCCGGCCAAGAACGCTGCGATGTAGACGTAGGACGCGAACGAGTATGGCGTACCCACCATGGCTCGAGCGACGAACGCGGCATCGTGGGCCTGTCCCGGATAGTCCTCGGGGAGACGGAAGTACGCTTGTGCTGGCGACCAGTCGGAGGGACGGATGTCCCGTTCACGAGCTCCGTGAGGCATAGCCTCGATGATGGTCTTGGCGTCCGGTCCGATGATGCCGGCATGTCCGGCTGCGAATCGACCGACACGGACCTGCTCGTGGAGGAGGAGCTCGCCGCCGTACACGAGAAGCTTGGCGGGTGCTGCGGACTGACCGGCGATCATGAAGTCGCCGGGTCGTAGGTCGTCGAGGGACTCGATGGACATGAGGTTTACCTTTCGGGGGGTCGTGGGATGGGTCGGATTTGAACCAACGTACCTTCGACGTATCGTGCGTTCTACCACTGAACTACGAGCCCAATTGCCCGGCCGGAATCGAACCGATGGCTCACGTTCTTGTCGATGCTCAACCAAACTGAGCTACCATCCCCAAGGAGACTGAGTGGGAGTCGAACCCACAACTGACGGGATGAATTACAAGCACGTATCGGGCGCGACCCGACCGCCACTAGACCCGCTGCTCTGCCAGTTGAGCTACCAGCCTCATGTTGTGTGAGAACGATTCTCTCACGGATGAATCTTGACCCTTACACTTACCCGTCCTAGGCAACCCGGGGCCAGAAACTTCCCCGGAAAAATGCCGCCGGGGGAAAATATAGGAGGGCGGCGATGCAGAGGGGGGTCCGATTTTGCGGACCCCTCCCCCCATCCCAAAACTTTTCAGACGAACGAGAAGTTCGCCCGAATCAAAGAGTCGTTGAACTCTTTGTTCTCTTTGGCAATCTCACGAACCACCAAAGCTTCCGACTTGATTACTGCTTGATCAAGAGGAAGATAGGACAGTCGCTTCCGAGCTTGCTCTGACCTTTGTATGTACTCCAGAAACATTCTCGGTAACGATCTCATCGATCGCCTCCTGAATCGCCAGATCTTGATCAGCATCCGACAAGTCTGGCGAGGTACGAACCACTCTAGCCAAGAGAGAGTTCGACCAGTACCCTTGTGCCATGTCCCATGTGTGCCACTCATCGTACTGTGTTACGGGACTGAATGGGTTGTCTGTAGTGGTGAGCATGTAGAAGTCCATCAGTCTCCTTCCACCTTGAGGGTCTTCTGGATCGTGGACACAGACACACCGAGAGTGTCGGCTACTTCGGCCCATGTGTAGCCTCTTGCATGTAGGGACCTAGCCTTAGCCTCATCAGATGTCTTCATCTTGATCGGCGTTCTTGGTGTTGCCAGTTCCTTGATTCGGTCCAGATCCGCATGGTTGAGGATCTGATCCAACTTACTGGGTGCGATGGCTCCTGCCTGAATCGCTGCCCATTCTGGATCAGTGATCTCGAACTTGTTCTTCTCCGCACCAGTCCTAATGCGGGCTGCCGCAAGAGCCTGAGACTTTACTCTCTTGAGTTCAGCCTTGTTCTCCTTGATCTTCAAGGAAGGATTGGCTTGGATCTTCAGTCGAACAGTGGCGTTTGCAAAGACCTGGGCTTGTCTTTCGAGGGGGGCGTTTCGCAGAGCCAGGTTCAATTTAGCGTTTAGGGTCTCAACCTGGGACGTGAACGCGATCTTTGCAGAAGGCGAATACCGTTTCGGTTTGATAGTGACCAACTCTTTGCGTGCTTGGTTGGCCAACGATTTCAACCGATTCGAGTGATCCGCATACACCTTCTCGATGACAGTGCCCGACGACAGGGTATGTGCGTTGTCTGTCTCGGCAAGCTTGGTGGATTGCTGAGTTCGGAAGTGCACTTTCCCTGACGCATCAGTCCACGACTTGTTAGTGGGCACGAACACCCTCTTGCCAGTCGCAGCATCGATAGGTCCGCCTTGTGCAGCAGGCCTTTCTTTCCGATCGCCAACATCCAGCCGTGACGTGGCTCTCGAGATGAGCGTCGATGCACCACCACTTGACGTTCCTGACTGGTACTTCTTCGTCAGAGCCGGGATTCCATTGTCTTCGTGCGAACGACGGAAGTCCAGCTTGTGCTTTTCAGCATCGATGACGACCATGGAATGACGCACCGCACGAGCGAGTTCTTCGGTGTTAGCGCCCTGGATGGTCATGTCTGTGATGAGATTCGAGATCTTGCCCATCTCAAATCCCTTTTCGCGTTCGGTCATCGCCTTCATACCCTCGTAAGGAGGATACTTAGATTTCGGGTCGAAGTTTCTCAAACCCTCCAAGGCTGCGGTAGACCTGATCTTACCCAAGTTGTTGGGTATGACCAACACGTTGTCGCCATCGAAGTCGGCACCAGACAAACGTTCGGCAACTTTAGGATGTATGCCGATCGCGTCTTGTGCATCCGGGCCTATGAGCTTTCGGCCGGCTGGATTCTTGTTGTTCACGGTGAGTTCAGGAATCTCGAATGTACCACCGTGAGGGAACCGTACAAGAGCGACACGTTCGCCGTTTCTGAAGCCAGGAGCAAAGACTTCAGTAGGCTTGATGTCGGTCAAGGGTAGTATCACTTGTGTCTTCTGACGAGGAAGATGAGCGGCCTTGAGGTGGACCGCAGACGAATCAGCGCCATCGGCGTAGGCTTCAAGTAGTTTCTTGCGAACCGATGGATTCGTCAATGACAGAATGCTGTCGAGCTCGGCCTTCTTCTTGGTGTAGGTCTGGTCGAGTTGCTCCTTGGCCAGGGCCGGTTTCTGCTTCGACAACATCTGGGACGATAGGCTCTTCGACCATTCGTCCCACTTACCCTCGTCGTTGACGATGTTCATGACCGAGGTGAGATGTTTGATCTTACCCGTTGCCGGATCACGATCGCCGATCTGCCGACTAATGCTCGCACCGAAAGGGTTGTCTTGATCGACGGGTCCGGTGAATTTCTCGGGCTTACTAGGATCGTCCTCTGCCGCCCGTGTACGCTTCATCGGCTTCATGGCGTCAAGCTTGTTGCCGGTGTTCTTCTTGTTTGTATTGAACACCAGATCTACGCCGGCCGGCAGATCATCCTTGTAGATGGCCATGCCCTTGAGATAGTGTGTGCCGTCGACAGCGACACGCACCTGGCCATACCGTTTGCCACCAAGCGAGACGTCAGAGACGCCAGGACGAACGTAGATCACGCCGTCGGCAGCAGCACCGCCGTCTTCCTCGTGGCGAATGCCGATCCGCTTTGAGCTGATGGACTTGGGTGGGATCAAGTTCAGGATCGTGCGACCGCCGTCATCCGAATAATCCTGTAGTTGCTGGATGTTGTGGCGGTTGCGCTGAACCTCGCCCCACGATGTATCAGGCTTGGCCAGAACGCGCATGTTGGTTTGTTTGCCTGTACCCAACTGCTCGATCTTGACCTCGCGTACCACGTACCCTTCATCCTTCAACTTCTGCAGCGAACTGCGAAGCTTGGTACTGGTGATGTTGAGTTGGAACTCCACACCAGCACCGACGTCGATGAAGCCTTTCTCATCCACAGCTTTGCGCAGGGTGTCCGTGACGTTGTCGAGGACCTTGATCCGATCTTCCTGGCTTGGCTTGAGGAGAGCGCGAACCTGGGATTCACCCGAGACCTTGTAGCCGGCCTCTCGCATACGGGCAGCGATGGCGCCGTTCGACAGGCCCTTCTCTTTGAGCTTCGCAGCCATGTGGATCTGGTCTTGCTTGGCCTCGTTGAGAGCGACTGTCCTGATGTCACGCAACTGCGTCGTAGTGACACCTAGACCACGAGCAATCTCAGTCTCACTGAGACCCTGCTTCTTCAGCTCGTTGGCCGTCGTCAGGAGCGTGTGGTTTCGCTGACTCGTTTCGTCACCGCCAGAACCCCACGGATAGCGACCTGAATGGCGAGGTGTTCCGTAGTGGGCAAGAACGCCTTGTTGTGCGAGGTATTCATCTTCCGGAATGACAACCACTACTAGTCCTCCTCTCGCAGGTACGCGATCCGTTCAGCTTGCGTCTTGATTCGACTCATGACTAGCAGGATGTCTGAGGGATCGGGGATCATCTCCGTGATGGCATCGTTCTGGTAGATACGCAGACTGATGCTGATCTCGTTGGGAGACATGCGGTACTCGAAGCAGAAGATGCCGGCATAGATCAGCAGCTGCTTCATGCTGGCTACGATCTTACCGGTCTTGAGATCGTGGATGCGAAGATGGTTCTCGCGAAATCCACAAGCGTCAGCAGTACCGAAGCATTCGTCAGAGTAGTACAGCGGTACCTCGGCTTGCATGCGATGACCGATGGCGTCGTTGATGTACAAGCTCAGTGTGGTGTTGTTCTCGGCTTGTCGGATACCGAGGTCGATGGCGCGCTGGGCGTAAGCATGAAGCTCGTCGCCTCGCTTTGTCTGTTGTTTCTCGAAGAAGACGCGGGTCAGTTTGTCCTCGTCGTAATCCAGCCACTGATAGTTGCTTGGACTAAGAAAGGCGTGCTGCCCAATGATTCTCGGATTCTTGTTGAAGCTCATGTAGAACGGCCTCTTCGTTCTCGGGACAGATGAAAGCCGCGAAACACATTCGGTTCATGTGCTCAACATAGTACGATTGATTCGGTTGCCGCTTCGCCGTCAGACTTGTCTTCGCCTCGAGGAGTCCCCAAAATCCACCAATGAAAAGCACGCCCATGTCGGGAATCCCTTGCAGAAGGGCTGAATCGAGACGCACGACGATGCAGCGATCCTCACCAAATCGGCGATAGATTCGCTTAGTCAATCGGGTTTTGTACTCACCCTCAAGCAAGGGATCCTCCTCTCACGCTGAAAAAGTCAGGGCATGGCGAAACCTCGCATGAATTACACGGCTTATTCTATCCCTTCTATTATAACCCGTGTTTTGCGTGCGTTAAGGTATCTAACGGTCTAGCGCCTCGCGGAAGATCTGACCCGTCGGCCAGACGTACGTGTTGTTGCACATGGACAGATAAATCTCGATGTCGAGGATCCCATGCAGCGTGGCGGCATGCATGGAATTCTTGTAGAGCTCCCCAGTCTCCACGTCCTCGATCGGATCGACAAAGGTGACGTGGTCGTCGTAGAACTGTCGACTATACTTGCGGGCAAACCACAGCGGTCGCCACATGAGGTTGGTGTAGTGGTTGTTAGCGCGGTCGCCATCCAGATTGATCGGAACGTCGAACGCTTGATTGGGTCGCCGAACGAACTCGGAGGCTACGAGCAACGGGAGCGACCGTTTGTGCTGAACCGTGTTCTTCATCATCCCCACGATGTAGAGATCCTTGGTGTTTCTTGTGGGCTTGATGTAGAAACCAGTACGCATGTTGAGAACTCTCCCCCAATCGCTTACTGAATATCCAGGGAAGTCGCTTATCTCACTCCATCGCTCTTCGGGCACGGAGGAGAACGGAACGTCATGCGTCATGCGAGGGGCACTCGCTTTCTATATAGCCTTGCTAGGGCGCTGTATGGAGATTCCTTGTAGAGGGTGTCCGTTTTGCCCGTCTGCCACTTTTCCACAAATTTTGTCGAAAACTTTTTTAAAATCGCGTTTAAGATATCTAATATATATACTCGTTAGATACCCTAGAGGGGAGTATTAAAAAAGTTTTTGACATTTTTTCTGCAAAAGTGGCAGTTGGAGGACTATGATAAGCCTTGTTTTTCCTGCGACAAGATATCTAAAATTTCGTCCATCTTTGCGCAGGATGTCCGTTTCAGTGTCCGTTTCATGGACCTAGGCCCGAGTTATCCCATTATGCCGGATTAGCATGTCCGTTTCATGGACCCAGGCCAGGATTGTCCCTTTATGACACCATACTTACCCATTCCAAAAAGACAATGTCCGTTTCATGGACCTAGGCCAGACTTGACCTACTATGCCCGAGTTCGTGTGGATAAATACCCCGGGCTGACCCGCGAGGGGGTTGGGTCAGCCCGGAAACAGTCCCACATACTTGGCCTCATTGAAGGTCTCCTTAGCTCTCAGAGACCTCTCAATGGCCTGATCTATCCACGAATCGGAGGTGAACTTGTAGTACCACAAGTCCCGGAACGGAGTGTTCAGCCGATCAATACGTCCCTCCGCCTGCTCGGAGACCTTCCATGAGTAGTTGAGGGAGTACATGATCATGGCATCCGTCTCGATGCAATTCCACCCCTCCGCTCCAGCGGTGTACTGGACCAGGTAGAGCCACCGGTCCGTTGAGGGAATCGGCTGGTGTTTGTGGCCATTCCACTCGGCTAAGGCCATCGACTGCCCGTTGCCAGTCTCGCCAGACGTCTGAGTGTTCAAACATGTGCCGGTCGGCGAAGTCTTGGAGCATCTCTCGGTACTTGTCCCGGTTGAGGTAGTCCACTCGTCCCTCCTCGCTTTTGCTGTCTCGCCAGAGTTTGTTTTCTCGCTCTCGAGGCGCCAAGAATGCCCAGTCCGCGTCTTCGCCAATGATGGTTTCTCTGATGGGCTCGGCAAGCCACCCTTGGTCAACGACGACTTCTCGAACGAGTTCGTGCCCGTTCTCATCGACGAGGACGTATCGATAAGGCCCCGTAACGCCTCCAGCTCGTAGTTGAAGTTGTAGAAGATGATCAGCTTCGGGTGTTTCTTCCATAGATCCTTCACCATCTCCAGCCGGCTAGGGTCGCTGTTGACGACCTTACGTGCGACCGAGAACATCTCACCGACGTCTCGCAAGGGTCGTTCCTCATACACATGCCAGCGATCCTTGAGCACCTTCTCAAGGACCACCTTGTCATACGCGAGAGGGGTCTCCACCGAATGTCGCATCGTGTGCTTCTGGAACGGCATCTCCACAAGAAGCCCTTTGCGCAGCCGTAACAGCTTTCCCTGACTGATGTAGCGGTCCACCTTCGGGAATTTCGTGAAGGTGTTGTAGACGACGTGTTCCCTCTTGAACGCCGTACGGTTCTTATAGAAGCCGTTCGCGACGAAGACGGGAATGTAATCCATCCACGTATCGCCGGGTGTAGCCGTCAGCAGGATCCAGTGGTTTCGTCGGGCGATGCGGAGGAAGGACTTGGTCCACTCTCCGGATCCGACAAGTCGCTGCTCGTCGAAGATGAAGAAGGCTCCTTCGACGCCGGCGTATTTGTTGATGTTGTTCCAGCTGTCGACGGTGAGGACCCAGGGATATCGTCCCGCCTTCCCCAGCGAATCCCCCCGTACAGTGAGGTCGTCGTCTGGATCTCCTCCCGATGGACATGATCCGGCTTCGAGGGGAACGGATTGGTCTTTCCGTTGACCGTCAGACCCTGGTCGTTCTCCTCCACATCCACCATGCCGGTGACACGGCCCATTCGAATAGGAGGATTCTCCTTGAAGTATCGAACCATCTCCGGATTCGGATGCGTTGGCCATGGAAGATCGATCGCCATGTCTCCCGTCGGACGCGGACCATACTCCCGACTGATCAAGTCCGTCTGGATTTGCTCCGCCGGCCACATCTCGGGCAATGGCGGCATTCCCACCAGCCGGCGAGCATCGTTGACAGGCATCCCCCGCAAGAACGAATTCGGTACCTTGACCGTGATGGTCATGGAGTCGTCGAGAAACGTGTTGTCCTTGTAGACGATCTTCGTCGCACCATCCACAAGTCGCTTGGTACGCTCCCTCAACTCCATGAAGCTCTGCTCTTTGACCGACGACAAGATGCGGTCTCGCTCCGCTTTCATCTTGTCTATCGCGATGAACCCCTCCCGTGTTGGCTTTGCATCCCAATCGGCAAGGGGGAGACTCTTGCGGAACTCCTCCAGAACTTGGGGACCTGGATCCTTCGCGTCCTCTTCCTCCAGCATGTAGTAGCACTTCATCTTGTACGCCTCGATCAGAGTTACCGTGCCCGCCACGTACAGCTCCTGGATCGCCGACAGAAGGTCCGGTGGCAGGTCCGACGTCGAGCTCGTAGAACTGCTCTTGCCAGTCTCGGGAGTCTCGTTTCTTGGCGGTTGTGATGACGTAGACATCTCGGGGTGCCTCTCTCAGTTTGTAGTACTCAGCAGCCACTAGGGTCTTGCCGGATCCAACGCCACCCCACAAGATCTTGCCGTTCGACAGCTTCCTCAAGGCCTCGACCTGGTGGGGGTATAGCTCAGTCACTCTCGCTCTCGTCGCTCTTCCCGTCGCTGCGATTTAACTGGTATCGCAGCCAGAAAACTAGAAAGAAGCCGGTTAGTAAGCACCCCGGAATCCTGACGCTATCGGGAAGCGTGCGGTGTTCTCCTATTACTCGCCAAAACCAACCCGAGGTGATGGTGATCCAAACGAATACCGATGCGAACAAACGATTGCTCATGCCTTTACGTCATCCTCGAGATCGGGACTGACGGGGGTCTCACCCTCTTCAAGGTGGCCGATCATCTTGAACTCGAAGGTGACATCACCGTTCGTCCACACCTCGGTGATAGTGAAATCACCGCAGTGACACGACCGCTCCGTCGGATAGTCGGGGTACACCGTCAAGCCCGCGCCACACACGGGACACACTGTCAAGCGGTTCAGCGCATCCTGCACGTTCACTTTCATCACCATCTCTGGTTCTCGATCCTCCTGGACAGCGTCACGCTCGAGAACCGAACGCGCGGCACGAATAAATCTGCGATGTAGATCGGTACGAGTAAAACCGGGGGTCCCTACGAGGCGAACTACCTGGGGGTTTAGATCCATGGTTATTACGGAGCTCCTTACGCCTTTGCGTCTCGTTGGAGCGTCCGGATCAGCTCGTCCTCGTCGTAGTCCATGTAAGGACGCAGTGCAGTGACGATTTGTTGCACGTCCTGGATCTCATTCAGAACGCAGCCGATCCACAAGAGGTCGCGACCATCATCGCAGTACTCGATTTTTGTCTTGTCGATGACATGAGCGAAGTAGGTGTTCAGCGGCTGATCCCACCCCGCAAAGATCTCATGATTTTCGTTGCGGGGGTTGACATAGTACATGCTCATGAGAATTGCTTCCACCCGTCGCTGTAGTATTTATCGAGGACATTCTTGAGATGCTCGTTCTCGTGATTCAGCTGCTTGTTTACCACAAGAAGATAGATAATCACCGCGATCAGATCCACAAAACCAAAGACCACTGCTACGACGAAATATCCAAATGCGGTCAACATCACGATACCCTCTCCGGCCCTCTGTAGAGGTGCCTGAGATACTTTTCTACTCTCGGCTTAGTCTCCTCCCAGTTAGGGCTGTTAGGCGCTCTGTCGCGATCGTAGACGGCTTCTAGGTACTCTAGAGCGTCCCGGATTGCTTCCTCCGTCAAAGTCATTACCAATGCTCCATGATGTACACGATCGCGGGGGTGTGGTTGACGATCCGGACCACGAATTCGCCGTGAGTACTGCATCCCTTGCGGAACTCATCATCGACGATGGCATCGACCAAAGGCTCGGCACACACGGGACAGTAGTTCAATCCGCCGACATTCTCTGCTTTTTCTCGATCGACGAATTTACCAAGGAAGACCGCCAGCCACGAATCGCCGCTGTGCTTGAGGAAGAACTGACCATCGTTGTCGCACGTGAGCTGTGCTTGTGTTCGCGAGACGAATTTACGACTCATGTGATCTCCACACACCGGACAGTATGCTATGCGATTAGCCATCCGAGCTAGGTTCATCCGTCAAGTCCCTCCGCTGGCTTGAACAAGATGGCGGGCAAACCATCAGGTCCATCGTGGGTGCGTGCCGTGCCGTGCAGGTGTGGGCATTGCTTGACGTCGACGACGAGACCGACAAGGAGCGTTCCGCACATGGGACAGAAGTTCATGCTTCGATACAAGGCCGATCGTGGATCGACGTCATTCGTTTCCAGCTCCATCAGATCCACGGTCTCAGCCACCTCGTCCCATGCCGATCGATTATTCAAATCGATCACCACAGGATACTTCATCTTCTCAACCGCTTTTCGGTACGACAGCATGAATGCCAGTGACGGCGAATGAAATATCGTGCCGACCTTAGGCCAGAAACCCAGGCCGTACACGAGATTACGGATCAGTCGCAGCACTATTACTCCCTAGTCATTCACTGGTCAGGTCAACTCGTACGTCGTAGCCATCGTCACCCTTAACGATGGTAAATACGTTTCCGTGGTTGGGGCACCTCCTTACGTGGCTGTCAGTGTCATGCTGGACGAGACGCCAGGCGCAGATGGGACAGAAGCGAAGGTCATTGAGGAGGTGGAAGAAATCCATCAACCTCGTCATGGTGCTTCCGCGAATGGGGTACGGTATCCATTACGCCCGCATTCCGAGCAATGCGGGTAGATGTGGTTCGGCGACACCCGCGGGTGTTCGCAGCGAGGATCACGCACCGACGTGTAGCAGAACGTGGACGCCGCGCCGTGGCGGATACAGCGATCGCCTTCGCGTTGAACGGGACTGCCGGAGTCGACACAATACATCTCACTCGTGGCAGAGAGCCATTGGATTGTCATGTGTTACTCCTCGTGAACTTCCAAGAAGATTCCGATCTTGCTACCGTGTCGCTTACCGGTCACGTACATGACGCCATGGTACGTGGGGCACGCCTTCAGAAGGCCGGCGACAGTTCCCGTCTGTTTGAGAAGATGGCCGCAGATAGGACAGTACTGCATGTCCTTGAAGAGCTCCTCGAGTATTTCCTTCCGAGACTTCTTTTTCTTCGGCATGTCAGCCCATTCCCTTGATCGGAAGGAATTTGGTGAAGCGCATGGTTCCGTGGTTGTCGGGGCAGTAGAACAGGTTCGGGATGACGGAGTCCTGATCCAAGACAATCTCGCACACCGGGCAATGGACGACCGCGTAGACGCGGGACTCTGTTTCATGCGGCGTATTCGAGGATTCATCGTGGACTGGCTTGGGATTCCACACGCCCGTCGCCGATCCCGGACCGAAATACATCGAGCCATGGTTGTTCATGCAGAACAACGTAACGTCATCCTTGTAAACCGACTGCAACCTCAGAGAACACACCGGACAGCGGTGAACCGGCATCTCCTCTGACGGGTCTTCCTTCGCCAAGGCCTGACCCTCGACCGTGACAACCTTGTCGACCCGATCGATCTCGCGCTGGAGGTAGAACTTCGCCTTTTCGAGGTCCTCGACATGGGTCTCCGGGTTCTTCCAGCCGGCGCGAGCGATGTACTTGAACGCGTTGCCGAGGTTGAAACCGGCTCGGCCGTCGGGACCAACCAACTGCTCGCACACGTCGATCACCTCGAAGCCGTTGTACTGGTTGTAATGGCTCGGGTGCACGACGTTTTCCGTCGTGGGGGTTACGTTCTCGTCAAGCAGCCGGTTCCAGGTGTCGCCGAACTCCTCGCCAGCGAAAGCTTGCTCGTAGGTGGCGCCGTTTTCCATCAGGGTAACCCTCTCGATCAGTTCTTGTTTAGTCCGGAAGCGCTTTGTAGTTTGTCCGGTAGTGTGCGCGATGTCCATTAGTGGATCTTCCTCAAAAAGGAAAGGCCATGTTTTTCAACGTTGGCGAAACTCTGAACCCGGGTATGGGGTCCAGAGTCGGATGGGTTTAGTGTGAGTTCATCCGTTCGTTCAGGGCATCTTGTAGGATGACGTTGAGTTCTGCGTCGGTCATGTTACTGTACGATGTACCTTTCGGGGCGTCGACGAACATCAGATGTCCTTCGAGCAAGAAGTAGAGCTTCTCGCCGTCGGCAGTGACGTGCAACATTCCCGGGTTACCGTAGAGCACGTGAGCGATGAAGATTTCAGCAACGTTCATGTTAGTGCCTTTCACAGAGGGGGTCTCATATAAACCCATGTATTCTCTGCGATGAGGCGAAAACGCAATGCCTTGTGAGGGCACTGCGGGTGAGATGGGGCTAGGCGTTGGACATCACGTGGGTCTCGTGGACGATCGTTATCTCGCGCCTCTTCCGGAGGGCCACGCGGTTGCATTCGCTGCGCATGTACCCTGCACGAAACGAATCCTCGGCCTGCTGCGCAAGGGCTTTGACGGTGTCAGCCTTGTGTTGGCGGTCGATTTCGTTACGGTAGAAGTTGGTGGCGAAGCTGGCAATGATGGTGCCGGCGAGGAACGAGATTATGATCATGGCGATGGACATTATGATTCCTTAGCGAGTAGGGGTCTCATAATAATCCATGTTTTTCGTGCGAGAAAAAGAAAGAGCCCGTATTTACCGGACTCAATCTTTTGTCAACCATCTCTTACTGCAACCGGTCCCAAACCATGTCGCTCATGGCAACGACCCCGGCTATGCATGTCAGAAGCACTATCCAGAGAAGGCGCGCCCTTGTCGTCGTGGGACGAGGCGACGTCTTGAACCGCGAATAGACGGTCATGCCGATGACGAAGAATAGCAGCGCGACCAGAATTCTGGTGAGAAACGACATCCGATCTCCTATCTATCCGTCACAGGCATCGGATCCGTTCGGGTTCTTCATCAACGCCTGTCGAATGGCTTCCGTTTCTTTTCGACGCTTGACCGCGGCGTTGCCGCTGACCTGGAGGTGGGTAAGTTTGATGGAATCGAGAAGGTCATCGCTTTCGTCTGTTAGAGCTTCGTACTGTTTCTCTTGCAGATACTTGACGACGCCAGCTTGGACCTTCGACTCGGGAATAGGATTTGCTGTGACGACATGAACCGCGGCCACGCAGAATCCCAACTTGACGACGGGGGTATCGGGCAGCTCCATATCCTGGAGAAATACCCGATAGGTTTCATCGAGGTCTTTCACGATTCGATTGACCAGTACATCGGCCATCGTACGCATGCTAAATCGCCCGTCCTTCCAGGATATCCAACACGATGTTCCATCGTGGATCCGTCAAAGCCTTCATGCGGATGAGCTCGAGGTAGGGAGCGAAGTGCTCTTCCTCGAGCTCGTTGAGCAAAGCTCCCTGAATTTGCTGGGCTTCCCACAGCGATTCCAGATGAGCACCCCGACTCTTTCCCTCTCGAATCATCTCGGCCTGATCGTCGAGTAAGGTCAATGGTTGAGCCATGATGGGGGCCAGCACATCCAAGGCAAGTGACCTGACGATCAACCCAGCCATATCTCCTGCTGATTTGAAAGACATGTATTCCTGTCTCCTCAATCCAACTCTAGTATGACCTTTCGGTATTCCTCATTTCTTAACTTGGTGTAATATCTGACGAGTTCGGATTGAACCTCGGCCGATCGCAGACGTGGACCATCTCTGACGATACCCAAGCAGGCTTCGTAGAAGGCGGTCCGCGCTACCGAATTGTCAGGTATTCCATCCTTCTTACATGTTGTACGGTAGAACTTGTCGAAGTCGGCGACGATCGCGTCGAATTTCTTCTTCTGTCGCGGATTCATGGCACTTAGATGCCCCTACAGCCCTCTGAGAAGCACGTAGAGGGCCCCGCAGCCCGCAGCAAGGGTGATGGCACGCCCCCGGCCACCAGGTGCTACAGAAGCCGCTGAGACGGCGTTTTTCACCAGGAAATCGTCCATGATGTCGTTCACGTGGAAGGGCCCCTCGCTCTGGACAACATCGTTGAACACGTCGGCGAAACGGTCCCAGGCCTTGCGCTGCTTCTTCGTCCAAGAGATCGCGATCGGATCCTTCGAGGGATCCCACCGCCGGCCGAACTTCTGGTTGAAGCGGGTCTGAGCCTTGAAGAACTGCTCGACGGCCTGATTGTAGAGCTCGGCCGTTTTGTCGGAGATCGTGAACTTCAGCGGACTGTCCTCGCCGAAAGAATACGTAGGCACGTTGGATCCCCTCTTAACGTTCGGGTCGCGAGTTAGAATTGGTTGGTCTGGACACAGCCGTTTCCGACCTGGACGGGTCCGTTAGTGTTGGACATGTTGATGCGGGAATGCCTGGGGGTACGGGACGCAAGTGCATCCGTGTCCTTGAGGATTCCTCGCAAAGTCTCTGCGAGCTCGTGTACCAGGCCCTTGGCTTCGTTCAAAGAACTCGGATCGCCCTTGTCGATCATTTCATAGATCTTGTTCTCGGTGGCAGTGATTTCCGTGGTGAGCTCTCCGAAGGAATATGTCGGCACGTCGCTTCTCCTTACTCCGAGGGTTGCGTTGCTACTTCCGTCCACGGACCGATGCCGTCCATCTCGAGCCAGCATTCCGAGCCACCGTTGTGGCGCCACTTCCAGATTGATCCCGACGGACCGCAGAAGTCACATTCCTTGTCGGTCCTGTCGGCGATGTGCTCGTTGAATTCGTCACGTACTGCTTTGACGTGGCTTGGTGGTTCCTCCGACGTGGCATGTTTGCTAGTCCACGGGATAGGCATTGACCACCTCTTTGAGGTTCTTGATCGCGGTGTGCAACAGTTTCTCGGAAGCCGCGGCGAGCTTATCGTCGAGGAAACACATGACCATCCGCTGCACTTCCTCGTCGGCGAACGGCTTGTGCTCGATCAGGTGGATCGCCGCGAGATAAAACATCACCGTTGACGACCATGTGTAGTTCTCAATGTGCCACGTTCTCGCGCCGCTCTCGAACGCCTTGCAGAGTTCCTCCGCCTGCTTTTCGGGGGTTGTCATCGGTCGAGCACCTTCTCTACGGCCTCAGTCAGCTTGTCGCCGAAAAGAGGCGTGCGGGGGTATGCGCCGGGAAACTCGTTGTCCCAGACGATTCTCAGATCACGATCGATGATCTGAATCTTGCGGTAGGCGTATGCCGCGGCGACGGGAATCAGCACCAGATATGACAGAGCGACGATCCCGGCGATACGCTCAGGCTTGATCTTCGGCACTACACTTCTCCGTTTCGTTTTCGTGCTTCGGACAAGAACACTTCTCTAGTTTCTCGCAACCACCCGAGCAGAACTCCGCCTCGCAGTGGCCATAGATCTCACCGTCGATGCAGAAATATCCGTCTGCCTCGTAACAGCGATGGTCAGCGTATGAGGGCTCGGATGGCGAGAGCGGCGATGGCACCGACGATCAGACCCTTCTTGTTTTCACTGATGAATCGCTTGATCTCATCGAGAGACATGTGTTACTCTCCTTCTTTCGATTTTCCCTCGCGACGGGCACTCAATGATGCGATCGTGGGCGCCATCATGCGATCCACGAGAAGAGTACCCTCGGGGTAAGGTGTCTGACCTTTATACCGGATGGAATCTTTTCTGACGTACCATCCACCGGTCTTGGTGGAGGTGCGGATGTGTCGCTGGCCGTCGTCGTACTCGCCGATGAAGTACACGTTGGATTCATCACGTCGAAGGTCGACGATGATGCACCACCGATTCGTGATGAGCAGCTCGTGCTCGACGGTGGAAAGCTCGCTGCTTTCTGCGTTACGATCACGCCACTTCTCGACGAGAACCAGCATGCCCTCCTCGAGATCGTCGGCGAAGAACAAGTCCTCCGTCTCGGGGTTGAACCGATACATTCTCGGTACCACGTCGAGGTAGATGATCCCATTGACAAGTTTGGTGATCATGGTCACGATAGGTCTCCCGCGTAGATATTCGTATGTAAGGGGGATGATTACCTTATGTAGTTATGTCGCTGAGCGGAACTGCACCGGAGCCTTGGTCCCGCCCTGTACCGGAAGTGCCCGGACGTTGCTGCCGACTCGGTCATGCGCCACAACGCTATCCGTCTTTCCGGGCTCAACCTCCTCCACCTCGGGGATGTCGATCGGCTCATCCATCTCCGGCAAGTTGACCACCTCAGCCAGAGGTATGAAGCTCTTCTCCAGCGATTCGACGCTGTAGACCTTGAAACTGGGCTCCCCTCGCAGGGTGGAGAGAAGAACCCACGACCCAACGAACGCCTGCGTCTGGCGCTGGTTGGTCGGACGGTTCACGGGTACCCGAACGAACGGCTTTTCCGCATCCGTGATGACGTACCCTTGGCACCATTTCGCGATGGCTGCCATATTGTGCTCCGTGACCTGACACCCTGCGACGATGAACGGTCGGCTCATGAACTGAGTGGCCTTCATAAATGTTTCCTCTCGCGGAAAAGGACGCCGTCTTCATTTATGCGATCGATGGCTGCATTCGCCTGATCCATAGACAGCCCGGCTCGTACTAGTGCGTATAGAACTTTGAAGAGCGTGTCTTCGTCGTAGTAAAGCTCTTCCTCATGAGGAATGGAGAAGAAGGATCGCGGCCCCTCTTCTCCATTCCTCTGCGGATATACCATTGTTAGTCATCCTCCCTTGACTAACCCCCGTACCTAGTGAAGCGTGTATTCCCCGTCGATGATGTTGTCGATCACCTCGTGTTCCTTGGTGTCGACGTGGATCATGTCCTCGACGGTGGCGTACTCCTGCTCCAGCTCGTCCATGAGGACGTGGCCGAAGAAGCTCTGGAGATACGCCTTTTTGCCCTTGGTACCGCGGACCTCGTAGTTGGAGACGGCGATGACCATGTGGGCCTCGCTCAGCTCGAGATTGTCCATCATCTCGACCATGTCCTCGGGCAACAGCGTCTTGCGCAGCGGCATCGTGTCGCCGTCGCCCGTCACCATGTAGATGCGCGGCCCCCGGCGCCGATAGCTGACGGTGACCGGCAGGTAGTACATCTGGTCGTCGTCTTCCTCGCGACGCTTGAGGGGTTTGATGTTCATCCCTCGGTTGGCGAGGTCTTGCGCGAGCTCCTCGTCGAGAAGGATGGCGAAGCTACGCTCCCCCTCCTCGTTGTACGGACCGGGCTTGCCGGTGAAGTTCCGGAAGATGATCTGAGCGCTCCGGAACGTGATCGTCTCACGCCGCACCTGACGCTCTGGGGAATATCGCGGACGCAGGGCGATTTCGTTCGCCATCGTGTATTATCTCTTTTCTCTGGCGGTCGATAGGTTTAACGGAGGCTGTCGCGCAGTAGAGCCGTTGCGAGAATGTTGTTCAGGTGCCGGTTGTACTCGACCGCCTCACGGCGCAGTTCTTCCTCGTGAGCGATGCGGACAGCACGGTCCCGCTCCAATGCAGCCAAGCCTCGTGCTCGCTCATCCGCTAAGAACGTCTCTCGCTTGGCAAGAGCTGTTGCTCGCTTCTCTTTCTTCGTCGCCATGATGTAGATCCTTCTCTGAGTGGCGGTCGAGATTTTTTAGTTGGTTCCAGCGAGGGGATAAATCGGACAGGTAAGATATCTACCTGAGACGGTGCACTTGGAAACGCTTGCGGGTGCTGAGCCAGTTGTTAGTCCAGTGTCGGGCGAAAAGGAGAACCGTCCGACTGGACGCAGTTGGCATCGATCGAGATTCCGTCGGCCTTCCCTTCGGCGATCATCTTGACGATGCGTCGTGCCTGGATCTGACCGTCATCGAATTCGATGAAGAAGCCATCGGTCATCGAGACCTTTGCCTTCCCGACCCGAACACCGTTGATCGTGACAGGAACTCCGCTCAGTGCCATGTCAATGGCCATGTGATACTCCTTATAGATCTTCGTCGACGTCGGGCTTGAGCATCAAACCCAAGAGAATTCCTTGCTCAGAGGTGAACGACAGCGCTTCTTTAACGCCGAGCCACCCCGTGTTCATGGTGATGAGAAGTCTTTCTTTGTTGTCCAGCTCGAAGGATCCGACAACGTCATCGTTCACCATCACCAGACCAGGCGTCATTAGATACCCTTCCTCTCTTCGCGCATCTCACCTACCCGGCCGAGTGGAGTTATTCGCCGTTGCTGGTCTCCGCCTTTTTGTCCTGATTTCCTGCGATCATGTATGCGAAGGAGATGATGGCGACGCAAATCACAACAGTCGTACAGAGCAATCCCACGCACCAGACGACAGCCTCAGCCCCGCTCATGCTAGGAACTCGTCAACAGTAGCGAAGCCACTACCCACGAGAAACTGATCCAGGTTATTCCTGGCCTCCTCAACGAGGTTCTCGAAGTAGGCGTAGTCGATCGCGTCGCCCGGGAGATCCATGGCGATATTGGAGTCGACCCAGAGGTGACCCTTGGTGCCGGCGACAGCGTAGTGCTTGCCGTCCTTGATGCGGTACAGCTGTCCGCCGCCGTAGCCCTCCTTGACGGGGGTAAAGCGGCCGGTCTTGCCGATGTGGATCAGGTTCGTCAGGGCTTCGTCGTAGAGCTGCTTGGCCTCGCTCAAGGACTCTTCCGAACGCTGACCGTCGTTGAAAACCACGTTGGCGCCGGCGTTTTTGGCCGCAGATTTCAGCAGATCCTTGATTTCTTTCTCGACGAACTTGATCTCACGCAAGGCGCTGTCGATCCATCCGTCGTGCTCCCTCGACCCGGCCGTCTTGCCGAAGTCCAGATACAAGGCGCCTTGCTGAACGTGCTTGGTCACGCACAAGTCGTAGAAGTTGATGTCGTCTTCGTAGCCGAACAACTTCTTGAAGACGTACGGGTTTGTGTCCTTGTGGAACTGCGTCCCCGTCGCCGTCCAGCAGTTGCTGACGCACTCGTCCTTCTTCGCCACGTAGACGGCATCGTTGACCAGAGCCAGCTTGGCGTATTGATCCGTCTTGGGGTCGTACTCCATTGCGTAGCCGTACTTCGCGGCGAAGTTCTGCACCGCCTCGATGATCTCGGGTGTAGCGTTGGGGATCTTCACCGAGTCGGTCTTGATGTGGGCGACGATGTAGCCCTGCTCCTGAATGAAGTGCTTCAGGTCGATCATGAACAGCGCACCGCGCTTGGCGACGATGTTGTCGATGTTGCGGAGGTCTCGGAACGGGTTGTCGAACTTCGCCGACGTCAGACCGTAGACGATGTTCATCGCGATCTTCAGCCCATTACGAAGCTCTGCTGCCACCTTCTTGGCCGCTTCAGAATCCTTCTCCCCGAGGGACTCAATCTCCTCGATGTATGGACGGAGCTTTCCTCCGAGAAGGTCTTTGGCTTCACCGTAATTACCACGCTTGATTGCCAGTTGTGCCTCGACGAGAGCCATGTAACGTGGCGTATACTCACCGAAGAGGTTGAGCTGACCGATCGATGTAGGGTGCATAGAAGCGACATCGAGGAGCGCAACGTCTCGGTAAATCCCTGGCTCGGCGTAGACGTAACCACCTTCGCCGACCAGCTCATCTCGGTACGTACTCTTACCTGCCTCGAAGACATACCCGGGGAACTCCTTGTCCAGCTTGGTGTAGACGAAGCTCTTCTGGGGGTTCTTCTCCTTCCCGAATACGATGGCGGCGGTTAGCTTGGCGGTGGTGTCGTTGGGGGTCAGGCCGGCCAAGTCGGCCAGGATCAGACGAGCCGTGTAGTCGCCGTGAAGGTGTTTGTGGACGTGCTCCTCGGAGACCACGTCGTTCACACAGTACGCCACGACGTCCATGATGCGATCCTCCGGCACGGGCTGATCCCACGCCAAGTCCATCTCGCGGTGCTCCAGCCCCAGCTCGATTTGCCACTTCTTCAGACCTTGCTTCTTGGTGCTGTAGTCGTAGATGTCGGTGTGTGACAGCTTGAACGCCTCGCCGAACTTGGCCCCGATCGCGCCGCTGATGATCCGCTGTGACAGCTTGTACAACTGCTCGATGCTGTAGCCCAGCGCGGCAGCCCACATCATGTGGTTATCGTATTGACGGACGTTGAAGCCGATGAGCTTGAGACGGAAGAGAGCCTCGACCTCGTGCGGCTTCGGGTTGATCATCCGCGTGACGCTGTCCGGAGAGGGGTCATCCTCTTCGAACTTCCAGCAGATGACGAACAGGTTCGGATAGCACTCGATGTCGAAGAAGACCTCGCGCTCGTCGACGAGCCCCGTCGGCTTCTTCCCGGGCTCCAATGTCGTCCCGTCGCCCAGACAGACATCCTCGGACTTCCAGCGCATGGACTGAACGATCTTCAGACACTCCAGCGCCCGGTTGGAGCTGTTGTTGGCGAACGTCGTGATCATCTGACGGAGGTCGCTGACGTCAAACGTCAGACCGTCGTTGTAGGCGTCATCAAGGATCTTCTTGATGAAGTCGATCGACGGCTTAGTTCCGGGGTGGATTTCCTTCCGAACATTGCGAAGGATCAGGTCCCGAAGGGCCTTCTCGCTCTTCATGGTCCCTGGCTCGATCACTCGCTTGTTCTCCTTGAGGGGCAGACCGCTACTTATAGTAGCGATTGGAACATCGTTACAACGGGTGAATCGGCGACGTAACGCTGCGTTTCCAGCGTACCGTTTGACTTCGATCCCATCAGCGTAAACAGAATCGAGCCGTTCTGGATCTCCGTCGTAATGGTAATGGAGGTGTACTCCGTCGCCGCTCTTGCTAAGCTCCCCGTAAGTGGCTGGCCACGTAGCAGCTGCCTCCAGATTTCGTCTAAGAGACTTGTTGCCATCTCCGCCCTTCAGGTCGAAGTCGATGACAATGTGGTTGTCGGGGAGTTTGACGTAGTGCTCGCGGGTCGGATCGATGTCCCGCAGAAGAGTACTCACGACCTGGGACGGTCGCGGTTTCTTCAGAACGCCCCCGATATCCCGCCCCGAGTCATCCCAATATTTCTCGGGCGACCCGTTGGCTTTCGCGTACTGGGCCGGATATTCCGCCAGCTCCAGGTTGAGCAGAGATGTGGTTTCTTCCATGCGCAGCATGAACGTCGTCGCATCATCGTCCACCGGTGTCTTGAAGGGTTGGGCTTTGAATCCGGAGTAATAGCTCCTCACCATGATGCCGTCGATCATCGCACGCTCTTCGAATTTCTCGAAGTAGTTGGTCAGCTCCGCCTTGAAGCGGTGGAGCTGGAGCGGCTTGTCGATGTTGGCTTCTTCGCAATACTCCTTGTAGAGGTTCCACGCCTGCTTGGCGCTCACACCATCCTGAGCGCTGAAGACGTCGTAGTAGGTCTCGATGTAGTTGAAGAAGATATCCGTCTGGAACATCATCTCCAACGGCTGATAGTTGCTGTAGTAGTTCTTGCCCATCTTCTTGTAGACAGCTAGGCAGTGGTCCGCGATCGCGCCCAATTGGAAATCGATCTGAGCCATCAACGCGTGGTACTTCTTCGGCGGAAGCTTGGTTCCCGTCGGATGCACGTCGATCAGCCGGCGAATGAGACCTGATTGAGCGTCCGTGATCTTCACGGGCTTGTTGGTGCCCATGATAAGAAACGCATTGATGCGAGAGTCATACGAAGGCTTGTACTTCTCGTTCACCTTCATGATCTCGTGGGAGACGATCGAGTTCAGGGTGGTGTTGTCTTCGATGCGGGACAAGTCGCCATCGTGCTGGATGGCAACCAAGGGGTTACCCGCGAAGGCTGCCGCGGCGAATTGGTTACCGTTCGATCCCAGCGCCTTCGCATCGAACGTCGTCACGTACCCGTCGAACAACTTCAGGGCGATGTTGATGATGGTACCCTTGCCGGCGCCCGGAGGACCGTAAAGGACAACGAACTTCTGGTTCTTCTTGGAATCTCCCGAGATGATCGATCCGATGGCCCACTCGATCTTGGCGCGCTGCTCCGGATCATAGAGCGTACCGACCATCTCATCCCATGCCGAAATATCCCCGGGGGCGAGGTCGTATGGAAGTCTCTTGCTGACGTAGTCCTTCTTACCTACCTTCGTGCCTTGGAACGTCAGCTTCTCGTCTAGCTGGTGCGCGTTGTCGCCGATCTGACTCATGAACTTGCGGAAGGTACTCTGCCCGTTCGAGCCAAAGCTACGCATCGTCTTGATGCTGACGACATCGCGGTTTTGTTTCTGGTACGAATGAAGCTTGTCGTCCACGATGCGCTGTACGTCGTATTCATCGGTGGACCACAGGTTCGCTTCTTCATTCCAGATGGCGTAGAAGTTTTTCGCTCGGACCATCAGGTCTTCGGAGCGCCCTACTACAAAATCGGGATAAGCTTCTAGCCCTCCACCTTTTTTTTCTTTTACTGCGATCTGAAAGAAATCCATCTACCCCTCCTCCCGGATTGTTAGAATCGTTCCAGGAGATATGCCTGCATCTGATACCAGAGCTCGACGCCTCGCTGGTCTTCTTTGGTCCTCTGCAAGGGGAAGAGACCGCCGGCGCCATTGCGGGCGTACTCGCGGTAAATCACCTTGTCGAGGATTTCGTCAATGATCACCTTCTCGGGGGGATTCGCGTCGTTGCACTCGGTCAAGCCGATGTTGTCGATGAGCACCCAGAACCATTCGTGTGGCTCGCCCTCTCCTTCAAAGGCGAGCTTCCACGACAAAGCGACGAACAGCTCGAGCATGGAGCAGTCGAGATCCATCCAGCCGTCATCGATCTTGTTGAGTGCCGTTCCGGTGGTGCGCAAGAACTCCCTGCGGAGATTCTTGCCGTCTTGCGCTCGGTTTCCGTCCTTGTCGAACTTCTTTGTCCAGGTGAACTTCTTTTCGTGCAGAAGCCTCAGGAGAGTCCAGTAAGTCTTGGAGCGGTTGCGATTCTGTACCGAGCCGACTTGACTGTAGAGCCACACGAAATATGCCTCGTCAAGCGGCATTACTTCTCACCTTCTTTCTAGTTCTGGTGGCGTGCGTTCTCGATGATCCTCGACTGCGTGTCGACGTCCAGGTCGGCGAAGTCGGGATCCTCATCCTCATCAGGGTCCTCCTCGCCGTCGCCGAAGCCCATGTACTCGGTCAAGCTCTCATGCACGAGCTGGATCTCGAAGTCGGTCTGCAGCCACTCGTTGCGGACGCAGATGATGCTGGGCTCGTCCTTGGGTACTTGGGGGAAGAGAGTGAGGTTGACCTCGCCCACGCGGCCGATCTCGACGGACTCGTTGTCGTAGTCGATCAGCGTCTTGTCGTTCACGAAGTACTTGTAGTTCACCTGCTCGTATTCGCCGTCGTTCAGCAGGAAATCCTTGTGGGTGATCAGATACGGCGTCTGCTCCGCGTTCGACTGCGCGGCCGGCTTCGGCAGGAAATGACCTGTGGTCGGATCCCGGGGCGGAAGGGACTTCTTCGGGCTGGCCGCGGTGGTGAAGATGTTGCTCTTGACGACCTCGTCCAGGGACGGTTTGTCCGCATATCCCTGGTAGTTGGTCAGCGCCGTAGATGCCTGGGCGAGAGTCTGACGACCCTTCGCGATGACTTCCTGGTCAGCCTCGGTGATCTCCTCCGGCTCGTCGACGTCGCCGTCGTCCTCAGCCGCTGCCGCTGCCGGAATATCCGCGGGGCTGGCCGGTTTGTCCCGTGCCTGCATGAGAAGGACCGAGTAGTGCTTCTTGGTCGCCTCGACCTCGACGTTGATTCGTTCGTCGAGCAGGATGTCGAACTTCCTCTTGGCGAGGAAATATCCACCAACTGCGCCGACCGCCAGAGACGCGACGGATGCGCCACCGGCGATGAGGTATGACTTGTTCACTTCTTACCTCCGCCGATGATCATCGATACCCCGCCGATGACGACCTGGGCACCGACGAGACACCAGGCGACACCCACAAGGATGTACGCCATCCGCTTTTCTTTGTAACGCATGTGGAGTGCCCTTCTCAGATCAGGTCGAGGATGACGCCGTCGACGTTGAAGTCCAGCCAGACGGAGAGCTCTTCGCCGTTGACGAACGCGTCGCCCCGCTCCCAGTCGCCCTCGGAGATGCCGAAGCTGACGTAGTTGTCGCCCGTCTTCTCCTCGCTGTCGTTGCGGTAGACCCAGCCCACGACCGCGCCGGCCTTGGTGCGAGGAAGGCCCAGCATGTCATGGACCTCGTTGAGGAAGAGGTGTCCCCGGCCACGAAGCCTGTCAGTCGCATGCTGCTGCTGCACGCCGAGAAGCATGGCATTCATGCCGGGTTCCCGCGTGAACTTGTGCGGGGCGGTGTTCTCGTCGAAGAGGACCGCATAGGGCGAGGCGCCCTTGAACGGACTGTCCTTCTTGACCACGTCCTTCGTCGTGATCTTGGTTTTGCCGTCGGCCGTCTTCTCCTCGACGTGCACGCGCTCGGCACCGATGACGAACTTGTGGTCGGCATCCTGGCCGTACTCGGCGACGACGCGCTGACGGTACTCCTTGTACGCTCGGTCGAGCCCGGCATAGGCCGCCATGACCGCGGTGTTGCGCTTGGACAAGACGACGTGCGATCCGGTCAGAGCGCCCACTGCCAGGACGCCGACGCCGACGGCCGGGGCGTAGAGCTTGGCGATCTCGAGGCCGGTCTTGACCTTGAGCTTCCGGAGGGATTTCTCGACGTTCTCGTCGGCCAACTGCGTGGCGGGGTATTCGCCCTTGATGAGCTTTGCGTCGATCTCGTGATGGTCGAGAACCTCGGCGACGTTCAGAGTGGCCCGGCAGGCCAGGACGACAGTCCCGACGACGCCGACCACACCGGCGACGAATAGGATCTTGGGCGAGTGCTTCTGGGTGACCAGTACCTGACGAGCGAACTTGCTCGTGGCGAGGTCCTTCATGGCTTCGAGGTTCATGCTGCGTCAGTTCCTTCGGCGTTGATCGTCTGAATATCGGCACTGTCGAATGTTGGTGCGGGAGCCAACGACACTGCCGGCTTGTAGTGAGACATCCGCTGGTAGAGAACGTTCTGAATGACTTCCTGGGCCGACTGAGCGGTATGCATCGTTCCCGGCATCTGATCCAGGTCGACCACCACAAGAAGTCGAGCTTTCCTCATTTCTCATCCCGCGTCTTGTAATCGACTTCCGAGTGCTCTTCTCGCGGTCGTCCACACGGAGTCGAGTGCCATTTGTGGGTGCACGGGCCGCCGTTGTAGTCGCTACGGTACTGATGTTCTTGGATCATGATTTAGATCCTCCGTCAATGAGCAGAGCCGGAGGAAGACTGAGGACGAAACCTTCGTCCGTCTCGAGAATAACGGCCGTTCTTACAGAAACCCAACCCCAGTGGTTTTCATACTCGTGGTCATGACCGACGCGTCGATCGACCTCGCTGAGATCGCGAAGAGTGACGATGGAAGCGTACCCCTCGTCGTCGACCACACTTGTCATTTCACGGAGAATACTTTCCACTCGAGTCTGATCGTTACTAACGATTCGAATGTGGAAACTACTATTCCTGCCCGGCTTTGCTAGTCCTTGGATACTGAATCTGAAACCGATGGCATTCATGTTTTGATCGCACCTCTCGACTGAAGACGCCTGTATATGGCTAGCACTTGTGCGTCACTCTTCCCGGCCACCCATGTAGATGAATATAGCTGGGCCAGGATCTGTCGCTCTTTGCTCATCGTGCTACCGCAAGTCCTCCGGATCCGGGAGGATCAGAAGATAGCCCTCGCGGATGCGCTTGACCGACAGCTGGGTGAGATCGGTCCAACCCCACTTGTGATCGGTGTACGCGCTCGTCTGACCGATCAGATCATTGAGGTTGGCTACCGTTGCGGCGCCATACACACCGACGATTTTGTCGAGCTCGGCGACGACGACCTGGGCGTTGATCTGGGTGTCGAGGATGATCTCCCCGATGTCGAATGCCGAGGGTTGGACAACCGCGCGACGGGTGGCGGGAGACACCAGCGGCGTTGCCGGTCTGACGACAGGATTTGGTCGGTCGTAGCTGACATGAGTGCGAGGAACGTAGCTGCTTCCTCGAACACTGCGTCCCGTCGAGCGAACCTCGCCGTAGACAGCCCTCTCGATACCCTGCTTGACCATGTCGGTCGCCATGTCTTGCAAAGCCGGCACGAGAACATCGCGGAAGAGGTAGTTGAAGACACCGCCGGAGTCCTTGGCGAAGAAAGTATCCATGAAGCGCCGGCCGAGAGGCTTCTTGCGCTTGATGACGTTGCCGGTGATGACCTTATCGATCTTGCGTTCCTCCTCGACAGCCGGGGGTGTACTGTCGAGAGGGCTTGCTGGTCTGCGCGAATTGCTGGGGAATTCTTCCATCAGAGTGTATGCCTCAATCCGCAAATATATAGGACGTGCCGGTGGTTAGCTGGCGTTCTTCTTAACCTTGTCGGTGATGTCGTTCACCTTCTGGACGTGTTCATCATCGGCAGCCTCGTCGGTCAGAAGATCGCCCTCGGGGTACTTTTCGATCTTCACCCATTTGTTGGTCTCGGGGCTCTTGCGGTAGTCGTCGGGGTTGAGACCCTCTTCCTCGAAGGTCGATTCCTCGCGGTCGATACGCCCGAGCTTGGCGTCGTGCTTGAACTTGTCGACGCCCGCAGTGACAGCCTCTGCGACACCGTCGATAATCTCGTTGGTGTACTTCTTGGTAGCCGTGGTGGTGACGCCGCTGAGCACCCAGGCCGCGGCAGTGATGGTGACCTTGTCGATGAGGGTCTCGGGCTTCACGTGCTCCTTGATGACCCCGCCGACGATCTTGGCGGTTCCGATACCGACGATGCCCGAGACGATGAACTTCGTGACGGCGAGAGCATTGAAGTTGAACATGATGACCTTTCGGGGAGGATGAGAATATGTTTTGGTCGAAGGTGACGCCCGCGCTCCATGATGGTTTTGCACCATCTCAGCACTCTTCATTAATTGGCGGAGCACGAGCATTCTTCTCTAGTGCTAGATCCTCGACGTATGACGGAGAAGGGGCACATGTACGCGGGATTCCCCACCGCAACTAGGCTGTCGCTTACAAGTCAGCATCCTGAATAGGCGTCGTGGGTGAGACCCCCACAAGAGGACCACGAGCATCCTTGCTGACTCCCCATCTCCGCGTTTGGTTCCTTGACGACGTGGCTTCGGTAATGTACCTACAGATGTCCTTATCGACAGGCTCTCCGTTAGAGGCCGGCTCGGTAGGGATTCCTGGTATCTGCTCGAATTTGTGATTCTTGTCTGACCACGTCGTCAAGGACGTCTAGCCGGTCCGTTAGACCGTGATCTCCTTGTCGGAGACGCGTTTCTGCATGGCCTCGACGAGCTCTTCTCTCGTCATCTGGGTGATGTCCTTCTTGCCGGCTGCTGCTGCTTCCTTCTCGACCGCGTCGGCTTCCTTGATGATCCGCTCCGGCATGATACCGGCCCAGAATTTCTCGGCGTTCTTTCCGTCCGGCGAGTCGAGCGTCAGCCACTCGAAGAATTTCTCGTACGCCGGCGAGTTGAGGAAGTCCTCGGTGAACTCCTCTCGCTTGAGGAACTTGGCGCCATCCTCGGAGCGGCGACCGTAGGAGTTGACGATGAGCATCTTGAAGAAGGTGTAGATCTTCTGACCCTCGCCGGACGCCATGGCCTGACGGACGTAGTCGCCCATACTGCCGTCGAAGACCGGGTTGAACTCCAGGTCCGCGATCTCGGGGACCATGATGTGGAAATGAAGCTTCTCGACGTGCTCGACGTCGTTGAAGTCTTTGTACGTCACCGTGTACTGGAACATGTTGTATGTTTTCCTCGGGTAGTGGTGTAGGAGGAGAGAAGAAGAGGCCCCGTGTATCGAACAGGGCCTACTCTCGTCGGACGGTGGTGGTTAGGCCTTCTCGACCGTGGCCAGCTCGTCGTTCAGCTCGTCGTCGGCGATCTTGTCCTTCTTGGCGTCACGGAGGCTCTTCAGCTTCTTGGCGAGGAACAGTCCGCCGATGCCGGCCGCGGCACCGATCACGACGCTCACGCTGACGACGAGCTTCTGGTTCAGCACGACCTTGACCGGGACGTCCAAGGACAGCTCGGTGATGTCGGTCACGACGGGAAGGCCAGCGTCCGAGATCAGGTTGGCGAGTTCCTCGGAGACCTTCGGGGCGACCTTGGCGGCCTTCTCGACGGTCTTGGTGGCGACGGTGGTGGTCTCAGACATGGTGTTACCTTTCGAGTTGTTTTTGTTTGATCGGGGGTGGCGAGAAAATGAAAACCCAAATCAGTTTCGGCCATTCTCAATGAATGCACCTGTCCTGAGCCACTCTCAATGAATGTACTCAGGCGCCACTTCGCTCAGTGCAAGATGTTCTGCTTTGGGTCTCATTGTAATGCATGTTTTTCCTGCGAGAGTAGAGGGCGCATGTCTGTCGTTTAAGATCTAGCGTCGGTCTTCGCTACTTACCGTCGATCATGGCTTGACCACGGAGTTTTCACTATTGACTATACGCCGACCCCCCCGTACAAGGATTACTCACAATCCCCGCTGTTACGTGTCGCCAAGTACATTGCGGTACTGCATCCACTACTCAGGAGGATATGAATGCGCCTGAGAGCGTTCCGGTCAGCGAAATCGACCGTAGTCGGGGGTTGGCTCGTTCTTGAAGTCCATGGAGAGGCACGGCTTCTCCCCGTGAGCCATCATGGTCGAGATGCGGACCTCGAGCTTGCGGTCCGAATTCCATCCGACACCCTCCGAATATGCCGGCGACGGTAGACCCAGGAACTGGTAGAACTCCGCCAGGGAGGCATACCCGTCGTGGATCAAGGCGAAGTTGAGATCGTTCTCGGCTGAACGAATCCCCTCCACGGTGTTCTTGAAGTAGCGGTCGCTGAACTTGTCGTAGCACAGCTCACCGCTCTCGAGACCGTAGATCTCCATACCCGGAGTGTACGACTCGTTCACGCGTTCCTGCATGATCTCGTCGCGTACTTGCTCTTCCTTGCGCTCGCCGATCTTCTCGACGACCTTCTGCTTGTACTGGTCGAAGGCCTTCTCGCTGATGGAATATGCCGCCGCGAGGCCGGCGGCACGGCGGGATCCCACGCGATTGGCTCCGATGATACAGGCGACGGCCGCGACGCCCATGGTCGCTGAGGGGATATACAGGCGCCAGACCAGCTTGACCCGGTCCTTGATGACCTCGCGAGGATTACCGATGACGATCCCGCGTTCCTCGTCGGCGGCTTCCTTGAGACGAATGACGTCCGACGCCTCGAAGGAAGCCTTACCGACGAGATATGCGGTGGTGATGGTGCCCACGACACCGAAGGTGGTAAGGATCGTGGGCGAATTGTCTATGGCGAGTTTGGATGCTCGCCGGGCCAGATCTGCGATCGTCATTTATAGATCCTCGGTGTTGTCGAAGATTTGGAAGTCGGCGAGCTCGTCCATTGTCTTGTAATACGCCAAACCCTCCTCCGTCGGAATCCTGACAATGCGGGAGATTACCGCTCCGTTGGTGTCGAAGCTGTAGATGTAGTGGTCCTGGAAGAGTCCCTCGTGCGCCGCTGCCTCCTTCTCGCGACGCAATTGCTCCTTGCGGAGCATCTCCTTGACGGAATCCTTCGTGCGAACGGCCTTCTCACGTCTTTCGTTTGCTTCGACCCGGGCCTTCTGTACCCGCATTTCGTGCGTCGAGCCGTGGTGCATGTCGATGAGGAGGATGCTTCCCACGGCGAGCATCAGAACGATGAACAGGACGCAGAAGGAAGAGAGGATGACTTGGACGAGTGTAAGGAATGAATTCATTGTCCAGGCCTTTCTGATGTAGGCGAAGCAAAACGAAAACTCTAAGACCATGTAGGGGTCTTAGAGCGGTGAGATCAGTTGGTGACGTCTTCGAAGGTGGCGTAGTACTCCTCCAGGATGCCCTTCTCGCTCATGAAGTCGATCGCGGCCTTGTGCATGTTGCCGACCGTTTTCTTCACGACGACCGTAGTTACTACGGCGGTGGTGACGATGGCGATGGGCATGCGGTGGTCGGAAACGAACTTCACGGAACGAGTGAGGGCCTTCTTGGCGGGGTTCATGATGTCTCCTTTTGCGGGGGTCATGGGTCTCATATTAACCCATGTTTTTTCTGCGAGGAGTCGTCACGAACAGCGTGTGATCAACTTCCGGTAGTGCCTCGACGAGTAGTAGATTCCAGCGGCGAGGACCGCTTTGAAACCTACGAAAACGCCGATGGCGCGAAGAACCGTTTTCTGGTCCTTGGTCACTTGCAGGTCCTCTCGATGAGAATGCTACGAAACGGGGGGTGTGTTGTGCGTTGCGACGTGCTTTTTCATCGCACTGATAAATCCGGTGATCGAGTTAACGATGACGACGTCGGTGGCGGAATACGTCTTGTCTTCGGGGAAGGAATAGTAGATCACGGGAAGGCCACCACGATCGCAGAACTTACAGTTGACTCCAACGCCACAGTCTTCGTCGCCCATGAGGTACAGATCGTCGAGTAACATAGCTTAGGTTTCCCCAAACATCATCGCGAAGTCGACCGGAATGTACGTGGCAACCCAGTCGTCCGTCAGCGAAGACTGATCCTTGCGCGTGATGCGAAACTCACCGCACGTCAGATTGTCGTCTTTGTCTTTACAGACGATCCGAAACGTCACATCGGCAGGCATCTCGACTACCTGTTTCACGCCAAGATAACCGTTCTCGACCGGCCACGTTTCATTCCCGCAGATCGGACAGGTGTCGATTTGCATGAAGTTATAGAGCTTCATCGGCAGATCCTCTCCACGATCTTGCACGCGGCCCAGACTCCGCTGATGGTCAGAGCCGCGTGCGTGACGAATTCCTTGGCGACCTCGGCATAGGCTGCCGCGATCTCGACGCCCTCGAAGGGATTACGGTTGGGGTCATTGTCGGGAGCACCACCGTTGATGTCCTCGTCCTTGAGGACCTTGACGGCGAACGATCGGTTCTTCAAGAAACGGGACATAGCGGTGCTCCTTTAAGCGTTTTTGAGATAGTTCTCGATGGACGTGTAAGTCAACGTGCGACCGAGACATACCTCAGCCTTTTGTACATCGACGTCGTCCTTGTGGGTTTCGAGCCATTTCTTGGTTTCTTCGGGTGTTCCGTTGAAGATCGGCTTGTAGCCCTCGACGAGGACGGCATCGAAGTACATGACGTTTCCTTTCTATTACTTCTTGACGATGGCCCAGATGAGCAGACCGACCAGCCAGAGGCCACCGGTGATGACGGTCATGACGAGGTGGAAGAGGACCTTGAGCATGGCGGTACCTTTCTGAGGGATGAAAACGAAAACTCTAATCCCATGTAGGATTAGAGGCGGTGAGGTCAGTTGGTGGTCTGGGGGGTTTCCACGTTGAACGCGAACGAGTCGTCAACGAAACGGTCGGCGACGGCGCTCTTCATCTTGCTGGCCATCGTGCCGACGCGATAAGCGACGGTGATGACTGCAGGAGTAGCAACGGCGGCGACGGTCATGGCGATGACGATCTTGGTCTTGTTATTCATGGGGATTCCTTCCAAAATTTACACTGTGGGGTCTCATATAAGCCCGTGTATTTTTTGCGAGGCTTCTAGAGGTATCCTATGTTATGCCCCATTTTGGCGAAGGTGTAGCCGGCCACGTCATCTTGCTTACCGTTCAGATGCCTCGACAAAGCCGTCTTAGACAGTCCCATAATCTCGGCCGCTTTCTTGACGCTCGAGAACACGCGGCGCGTTTCATTGCACCGAAGAATATAGCCAGGATGCCCAGCACGGATACCGGCACGAGCCACTGTCCAGCGATTCAAGCGGACCCCGTCTTCTAATGTCGGTATGATGCGACGCGGTACCGGGAGTGCGATCGGATCTGGGTCGGGATCCGGGTCCTTCTCGACAATCGTCTCCTCTACGTCGAACGGTCGAAATATGACCACTGGTTCACGACCGAGGAAACGTTGAATGAAGTAGTCCCCATCACGAGGACAGTACTTAGACACCGCTTCGGGATAGAGGGGATTGTTCACGAGTTTCGCCGAGCATATATGACATCTGTCTAGCTCGACTACATGTAGGTCAGTCATTAAGATCGATCCTCTAGGAAAACAATCCCGAATTTTCTCCGCCGGGGATTTTGCGAGAAAGAAAAAAAGAAAGGCGACCTTCAATGTCGATGCGCTTGATAGCATCGAATCAGTCTTTAATCCAGCTACCATTGAGTGGAACCTTCTATTATAAAACGTGTATTTCTTGCGAGGCAAAAAAGAGAAGGCGTGTTTTTAGGCACGCCCCTCTTCGATCGTCTGTGCGGGGGAGTTGGTGTTACTTCATCTTACCGATGAAGCCGAGGGCTTTCGACGTGACGACGCCGAGCTTCTCGTAGTGGAGCACGAACAGGATGCCGATGACACTGGCCGCCGCTCCAACGATCGCGTCAGGACTGGGTTTCCAAGAGCGCAGGGTTTCTTGATCGGCAGCGAATTTGTCCGTGTCGAGGCGAAACTTGTCTCGGTCCAGATCGATCTTAGACTGTTCGGTCTGGATCTTCTCTCGTTCGTTGAGATTGTCGGTCTGGGCCTTGATGTTATCGTTCTCGATCTTGGTTGCTTCGTTGCCGGTCTTGATGGCCTGGTTCTTGAGCTCCATGAGCTTGGCGAGGTTGGTGGCAGTGGTGGTATAGTCTTCTTGGCTTCCTGTCAGAGCGTCCAGCTCTTCGAGAAGGTCGGCGATAGCCTTGTCGAGTTTGTCGGCGTGAGTGGTATCGTTGAAGTTGAACATGGGTTCTCCTAAGGCATAGGGGTCTCATTATAACCCATGTTTTCCTTGCGATGAACCGATTTGCCCTACTTCTCGACGACTCGCAGACGAACCTCGTCCTTGGACTGCATCGCCTCGACGCTCTCGTTCACCCCGAGCCCCAGGTACTTCTCTCCGTCCACCTCGGACACGATCAGATCGCCGTCGTATCCATCATGGGTCGCCTTCTTGTACTGACGGCTCGAGATACCGATCAGCACGCCGAGAAAGACGATGATCAGGTTGATCGTGCCGTTCACGTCCTCCGGGTTCTGGAAACCCCAGATCTGAGCCAGACCGTAGTACAGAGCACCGACGGCGGGCAGGAAGATCGTGGTGAAGTACTTGACGAGGTTGTAGATCTTGTTAGTGAGTTTCATGTCGTGTTCTCCTTGATCACGATCTCCGCGAACTGCACGGTGCGGAACGGCAGAGCGCCTACATCCTTGGCAATTCTGTCAGCAACGCCGTTGCCGCCCATTTCCTTGTAAGGCTCCACCAAGTACTTGAGGTACTCTTCGTATTCGTCCTTGGAAACCCATCCACGCTGAATATAGCCCATGCCGATCGTGATGATCTTGTCATAGGCCAATCCCATCAAAAGACGGGTTTGTGCAGTGTGATTGTTACTTCTCCTCTGAATATAACTCCATATACCAGAAGAAGTCGCAACACCCCCTATCGCTGCTATTAGCGCAACGATCATTTCCTCAGACATGTAGCACCTCGTTCTCTAGATCGTCTCTTTCCAAACTCCCGCGACACGACCCCAAGGACGAGCGAGCTTCCATACACCACCATCCTTGACATACGGGACGGCTTCTTTCCACACTCCTGCGTCGTTGAAGTATGCTCCTGCGATGGTCTTTTGACTCACCGCAGCAGAATATGATCCCCAACCCGTAGAGTTACGAGCTCTCGACCAGAAGTAGTACAACGTTCCCGGCTCAAGACCGGCGATGGTCATGACGCCAGTGTATGTGACCGCAGTAACACCGGTCGTTGAGTTTACGGTGTTATAAGCAATCTGACGCTCCAGAATAGCCGATCCACCATTACCGTTGTCGGTGAACGACGCCACTACACTGGTCTGGGTAGGCGTTGACACGATCGGTGAGTCTGGAGCATCGGGCGTTCTCAACGTCGTCGCCGACGCCACATCCGACCAAGGAGAATATCCCTTGGAGTTGTGGGTTCTTCCCCAGAAGTAATACTTCGTTCCAGGGGCGAGACCCGTGACCGTGGTATCGCCATCGGAGGAAAAGATCGTCGCACCGGTCAGTGTGTTGGATGTGTTACGAGCCAGCTGACGCAGATCGGGGGGTTCGCCGCCGTAGGTTCCCGAGTACCACACGACTCGCATGCTAGTCGACGTGATTGACGAGATAACAGGAGTGCTTGGCTTTCCTGGTAGCTGGATTCGATCGATGGCATGACTCAGCGTTGTCGGACCACCGAAACCACTAGTTCCTGTGTCGAACAATCGGAACGTCACCGTTTGATCCGTGGTGACGTTCCAACTGCCGAGTTTCTGCCAGTCGTCACCGGCGCCGTAGTCGAACGAACGACTGTTGTTGGTCGTACCGTTGACCGTATAACCCCACGGCAAATCGTGGTTGAAGGTGGACGAGTTATGCGAGTTGATCCAGAACTCGACATAAGTTCCGGTGTCCCGGATCATCATCTCGCCGGAGCTACCAGTGTCCTTTTTGTAATCGACCACTGGGGCTCCTAACTTACAATCTTGAAGTAAATATCCCCGTCAACGCCTCCCGTGGGAGAAGCCGTTCCCGATGAGATACCGGCAGCCGTGCGGAAACCCGACGTCCCTACGGGAATGAGAGCCTTCACTGCTGCGATGAAGTCGCGGGTGCGGTTAATCTCCCGAGCACCCCAGCGAATACGAGCGTCGTCGTTACCGGTCTCGGGCACGAGCGTCATGCCGGCTGCTACTGCTTGATCTCCGACCGCCATCTCAAACCTCCTTCACTAGGGCTGGTCGATCCACTCTTCGGTAGTCATCTCGGCCCACATCTTGCTATTGAGCCAGGAAAGCCACGATCCCGTGTTGATGAACTGATTGATCGTGAAGGTGGGATAGGACCGCTGGCCTTCCCTGTCGGACACGAATATCTGTTCGGTGACGCGCATGACATTGGTGACGCCATCGACGTCCCGCAGCTCGATGAGGTCGCCCAAATTGTAGTCCGTCCCGTAAACGTAACTGCTGTTGGGGTTGATCTCGCCGTCGAAGGCTTGGTACGTTTTAGCCTTCGCAAGCTCATCTTGACCTCGCTGAATGAGGGCGGCCGACACGTCAGGAACACTTCCCGTCGTGATATCCGTGGCGTTGATAACCAGGGCTCGACGCTCGAATCCTGATACGTCGGGATCGACGTCATCGGCGTATACCATCTCGAAACCGTCGGGAGAATATACGTACGCCACATTCTTGGAGCCCTCGATGGTGATGAGCTGATTAGTGTTCTGCAAGTTGTCCAGCTCGGGCGTAAACACCACGGCGGGGTTTGTTGTCTGGCTTGTAGTACGATCGCGACCGGTGTAGACGTCGAACCAGAGCTTTGACGTATCGTATTCCCGCAGCAAACGGAATCCGAATTTCCAGATATCCGCAATCTGCACGATGGCGTCGTACACGGTGGTCGGCTCGAGCGCGATGGTTACCAGGTCGACGGGTTCCGCGATAGTACTCGCCGCAAGAAACGTGCCTTCGTATATGAACGGTATCACGTCGTACGAGCTGAGTATCCCGGTTACGCAAATATCGTGGAAGATCTTGCGTGCCGCGGCGGTAGCCGTCAGGCCAGTAATCTCCCACGTTGGGGAAGTTGTGGTATCTGATAGCGACTCCTTTGCTACGCGGTCGTAGAGGATAACCTCGAGAGATCGTCCCTTGACCTTCAGCATTTTCCGGTTTTCGCTATCAGTACCATCCCCGACCGTCTCGATGACCATGACGTAATGCGACAGATTCATGGCCAGGAGAGTACCAACCTTGAGCAAAGTTCTTGCTCGCAGAGTCGACGTGATGTCCAATTCGAAGTCGCCGTACTTGTCGTATCGCTCGGTCCAAATGAAGGACTCGAAGGTGTCGAATACCTCAGTTCGGCGAAGAAGCGCATCGAGCGTGTACAGCTCCACTACAGGCCTCCGTACCTGTTGTAATACTGGACGGTTGCCGGACATCCCGTACCAGTCGTGTAGACACGAATCTGATTGGTACCATTCTCCAGCGTTGTCCAAATCGACTGCGGAGAAACGGCGTACAGCAACGACGTCGTATTGCTAGCCCGCGTCAGGGTTGCCGCCTTGGATCCTGGACGCGTGTCGATACGGACCACGTCGTCCAAGACCAAGGCGGCAGTGACCTGCAGCGTGACCACACTTCCACCCGGGGGTGTGTGGTAGACAGTGAACTCACTCATGGTCGCTCTCGTGACCGTTAGCGTGAGCTCGATGCCCGTGTCCTCCGACCCGTCCACGTCGAACGATGTAGGTGTTGCGTCCGACGTGGACAGGCCGGTGATGACGACCGGGGTCGGGTTGATGAAGTCAGGCTTGAAACAGACGATCGATACATCAACCGTCGGCGTCGCCGTGAATAACGGAGCCTCCATCGTTTCAACCCGACCGTCGATCTGGACAATCAAACCGTCCGTCATGTACACCTTGAGAGTGATAGGGGACTTAGGCCTGAAGTAGGGATATAGCTGCTTCCTCAGTCCCCGTACCGTCTGATCCAACGTGTAGTCTGGATTGTACTCCAGAATGATATGGATGTTACGTTTCTCAAGGCTGCTGGACTGGTATTCCTCGCCGTCCAGCGTGGCGAAATTCGAGGAGACCAGGGTCGCTTGTACCGGATCGAGACCCTGGATCTCCTTGACGATGAACCCTCCCGCAATATCGTCGAGCGGGAGAGTGAGCAGGTTGCCCTGCCGATTCACAACTTCAACTTTGATGATTGACATTATGTCGACAGAGCTCCCTTCACCGTAGACAACTGACTCTTTGTTTGACGGTAAATCTCCGCCGTGGATACGGCCTTGGGCGAATAGATGTTCTGGGTGTAGGCAAGCATCGCTCCACCACTCCCGTCAGTTCCATCACCAGGGTCGTTACCGTTGTTTCGGACTTGCGTTGCTACGTCGACGGCGTTGTTATACGCTCCCATCACGGTCATCTTCGCACCGTTGGGGAGCAGACCGCTGATCTTTCCGGCATTCTTACGAATATCCGTCAAGTCCAGAACGGGTCGAATAGATGGCTGGAGATCGACGTTCCCGGCGACCATCTTGTCGACGTTGGACAGAGACTTCCGCAGCGATACGATTGCCGTGTCGGCCATTGATTCTGCGGACTTGGCGACAACACCGGCGTTGCTGTCAAGACCGTTCGCAAGACCTTGAGCGGAGAACTTACCAACTTCCCCGAAGACCTTCGACGGGGACTTGATACCCAGCTTCTTCTTGATGGACTTGACCATCGCATCGGCGATCTTGTCCATCTGCTTCTCGATCGCTGCCTGCTGGTTCTGTAGACCCTTGACAATACCCGCGGCCGAATCAACTGCGGCTTGGTACAGAGCCGAGGAGGCGGTCTGTCCAAGAGAACTCGACACGCTGTCGAGCTGCTTGTTCAAGGAGTTGATCTCATCGATCCCGGCTTTACCGTTAGCAAGGAGATCGGTCATGAACGGCAAGGCACTTGGACCAGCCGATAGCAGATCCTTGTATGTCTCGTCGTTCAGACCCAGAGCACGCAGCTGCTGGATCGTGTTAGTGAAGGTCTTCGTATCTTCCAGCTGCTTCTTCAGATCCGCGATATAGGTCTCGACCTTGGTATCGCCGGTCGGGTCAATAGCATTCCCGAACTGATCGACGATGGACTTGTTGTAGTCGTCGCGGGTCTTCTTGGCGTCAGCCAGCGTCTGGTTGGCGGCATCGAGCTTGCTGGTAACGTTATCGTACTTGTCAGCCAACACGCCAAGAGCAGAGGACTCATCCTTGAGCTTCTTGGTCAACTCGTTGTACGCTAGGTTGCTGGCTTTCTCTTCCTTCTTGGCTTGCGCCAAAGAAGCCTTGGTCTTGGCGATGTCTTTCTTGCTGCCACCTGTACGTCGGAGCTTCTTGAGCTTAGCGTCCAACGTATCGACGTCCTTGCTGGACTCTTTACGCAGACTCGCCAGCATGTCCTTCAGGTCATTGAACGCGTCAGTAACCTGCTTCTTATTGCCGTCCAGACCCTTGCGGAAGCCGTCGTTGACGAACTTACCGACCTTCTCGAATTCCTTCGACGGGGAATGGATGCCCAGCACGCTCTTTGCCGCGCTGAGGGCCGAACTGGCGATCTCTCGTGCCTTGGACGTGATGGCACCGATGCCGCCGGAAATACCGCTGACCATACCCTGGATGATTGCTGAGCCCAGGTTACGACCGGCGGCGTTCATCGCCGCGGAGTTGCTGCGAATAGCGTTAGCCACTCCATTGACGAAGCTGATGATCATCTTGACACCAGCGTCGATCACACGACCCTGATTCTTGGAAATGGCATTGATGAAAGCGACAACTACGTTGGTGGCTGCAGCTGCCATTTTGGGCACATTGCGCGCAAGACCGTTGAGGATGTTTACCACCAGCTTCGCGCCGGCGTCTGCCAAAGGTCCTGCATACTTGTTCATGGTCTGAACAAGTAGGATCAACATCTTGTACAACTGGTTCGAGATCTTAGGAGCATTCTCGGCGATGGCTGTGATCAACGAGTTGAGAACCGTGACCAAAGCTCTGGTAATTGCTGGACCTGACGTTGCGACGACCTCGGCGAAGAGTATCAATCCCTTTCCGATCGCCTGCATGGCTGCCGGAATAAGGCCGATAAGAGCCGAAACCATTGCCACCAGTGCCGCAGTACCCGCAGCACCTGTGATAGCCAGAGCAGCCAAGCCAGCCGACAGAGCAAGGACGCCTACGCCGGCCAGAGCAGCACCCACGCCTAGAAGAGCGATCGCTGCACCCAAACCAATGAGTGCCGGGACTACCGGAGCTAGAACAGCCCCTGCTACGCCTATAATAGCTAGAGCAGCGGCAAGAACCAGCAACCCCTTACCGATCTCACCCCACGACATGCTCCCCAAGGTTACAAGAACCGGAGCGAGAATCGCCAATGCCGCAGCGACCACCAGAAGAGCCGCCGCACCCGGAAGGGCCTCGGTCATGGCGATCATTGCCGCGGATATGAGAGTCAGCGATCCGAACAGAACCACCATCGATTTGCCAATGGCTTCCCAGTCCATCGCGCCCATGACCACCAGAGCGTCGGCGACCTTCCCAAGGGATAGAGCGACGACGAGTAGTGCCGCAGCCCCAGGTAGAGCCTCGGTCATGGCGATCATGCCGGCAGCGATGATTGCCAAGGCGCCGAACATGGTGACGAGTCCCTTGAGGATCTCGCTCCAGGACATGCCGCCCAGTTGCTCGAGCGAATCTCCGATCTTGCCCAGCGAGAGGGCTACGACGAGAACTGCCGCAGCCGAAACAATCGCTGTCGGGGGGATGATGGCCAACGCCGCGGTGATAATGCCGAGACCACCAGCCAGGGCAACCAGACCTCGACCGATCTCCTCCCATGACATTCCCGCCAGATCTTTCATGGCACTCGCAAGGATCTTGATTCCGGCAGCGAGCAGGACGATCCCTGCCCCGCCCAAGATCCCAGCGGCATTCGCGGAAGCGAATTTGGAGAAGAGAGTGATACCGGCCAGGAGAACGCCTACCCCGATGAGTCCCTTCGCCATTTCCTCCCAGCTGAGACCAGACAAATCAGTCACAGCACTAGCAAGGATCTTGATAGCTGCGGCCATGATAACCAACCCTGCCGCTGACGCGATTGTCAAAGCGGGGTTGGGCATGAGTTTGACCGTGGCGATAAGAGAACCGAGCAAGACCGTTACTCCGGTGAGACCCTTCGCCAAATCCTCCCAGCTGAGTCCCGCTAGCTGCTTGACGGCTATCGCGAGAACGTTGATCGCAACACCCAGGAGAATCATCGATGCCGCTACGAATGGCATCTTGGCGAAACCCTTGAAACCGGAGAACTTCTCGAACAGGAGAAGCGCTCCGATTAGTTGAGTGAACATGACGGTGATCGCAGCACTAGCTCTTGTAAGACCTGCGGCGTCGATCTTCGCCAGGACGTTCATGGATACCGCAAGAATGCCCACGGCCAGAGCGATCTGAAGCAGAGTCGCTGCGCGGAGGGTGTTCTGCATGGCACCAAGGGCGCCAGTTAGATTCTCGAAACCTTCTCCAATGCTGTCGAATATGCCGGTGATACCACCACCGTTTCCCAGGAATTTCTTGATCAGAAGAACCAGACCTGCAAAGAGGCCGGTATTAAACGTCGCAAGAATATCCTTGTAATCCAAGCCGGTGAATGCGCTGACGATCTGTTCTCCAAGTCCACCGAAGACAGTGGAGATCTTGCTACCGATCTTGGAGAAAGACGCTCCGACATTATCCAGGATACCGATTACTTTACCCCAGATTTTGGCGACAAGAGCACCCAATTTACCAAACGGCTCGAGCTTCTTGGTGACCGACGAAATGGCCTTGGTGGCGTCAGCCGAGTCCAGATCCTTGAATAGCGATCCGAAATATCCGGCGATCGCTTTGATCAGCTTGATCGGGAGTGCCAACACCTTACCTAGACCGGAGAAGAACTTACTCAGACCTTCTCCCTCGGCAATTGCCTTGTGTAGAGCGACAAGGAAATCACCGATGCTAGCCGTTGTCTTGAGGAATCCCCCGGAGCCTTCTGTAGCTATCCCGAAGAGAGTCATCAAGGTTTTGACGATCTGCTTGACGATCTCCCAGCCGATCCCAAGCACTGCGAACACGCCGGCGAACGTCCGCTTGATGTTGTTCGCCGTGGATCCACTGACGATGAGACTCTTGGTGAATCTTTCAATGGATTTGGAGAACTCGGCTAGCTGTTTGCCGGTCGTTGCTGGGAATATCTCCCTGAACGCGTTCTTGATCGGAGTGACGACTGCTACCAAGGCCTTGAACGTGTTGGATATGGCATTGATGATGGCCGTGCGACCACCCATCGCCTTCCAGTCACCCAGAACCTTGTTCCGTGCGTTGGCGGACGCGGTGACGTACCCGCCAAGCACGTTGTTGACGTTGGTGAAAAGCTTCTTCGCTTCAGGGAAGTCGCCGAAGATGGTCTTCCAGGTCGCGGCCCAACCGGATCCTACCGACTCTTTGACGGTTCCCAGCAGCTGCGAGAGCGTCTTGACCTCGGTTGCGGCGTTCTTGGCCATCTTGGCTTGTGCTTGAATAGCCTTGATCTCAGCAGCGTTGAATCCCTGGGCTGCCAGTTCTGCATCGGACAAATCGCCTGTGAACTGAGCCAGAGTTCTTGTCAGTACTTCCGAAGTCAGCCAGGATTCTTCTCCAGGCTTGGCGGTGATGGATTCTCGGAAAGACTTACCCTCGATGGTGACATTCTTCATGTCGCCCTTGAGAGTGACTGCACCCTTACTCAGGGTTCCCATCTTCTCGGCGTTTTGTGCCAGTGCTCTCTGGAATACGGTGCCACCCATACCGGCATTGACGACTGAGTTCCAGTCCTCCAGGGAAACGCGACCTGAGGATATGGCTTGCGACAATTGGTACATCGCCGTGGAGGCCTGCTGCGAGTTCGATCCCGAGAGTGCCGCCAAGTTAGCGATACCCTTGATCGCGGCAACGGCCGGCTTCAGTCCAACACCGGCGGCGGTGAACGTGCCGATGTTCTTCGCCATCTCCGAGAAGTTGTAGATCGTCTGGTCGGAGTAATGGTTGAGCTCATCCAGTGCTGCGGTGACGTCCTTGAGCTTGGTACCGGCGGCCTGAGTGTTGGACAGAATGGTCTGGATCGAGTTGAGGTTAGTCTCGTACTCGCGGAAACCGTCAAGGATGGGACCAACCGTCAGAGACTTCAACATCGTCTGACCGGCAAATATCGCCTGATTCGTGACGTTGGAGAGTGCTGCCATACCGACAACACCCATCGCTTTGAACCGGTCGGAGATCTTCTGAACGCCGTTTTCGATGTTCTTCAGTGCGCCGACATGGGCCTGAGCGGCGGTGCCAAGGTTGGAAAATCCCTTGACGCCCTCCTGCATCTTCAAACCCTTGTTGAGCTTGTCGAGAGCTGTCAGACTCTGGTTGATACCGTTGAGGAACTGGTTGCCGTCGAACTTCATTGCTACGACGCGTTCTTCAATGGACGCCATTACGCGGAGGTCACCGCCTTCCATACCTTGTCAGCAATGTGATCGAATACGGGCTTCATGGCGGGATTGATGTAATCCACACCTTGCACGTATCCGCCGGTTCCTGTTCCGTATCCGTACTGAAGCATGATGGCCACGGGAAAGCCATTCTCGACGTCGGTATTCGTCCATGTGATCGTGCATGACGTCTTGGACTGCTCGATTTTGTAATCCCACGACGTCGAGGCCAAACCGGAGTCAACGGGAGTCGCTGAAGCCAAAGCGTTTACGCCTTCGCGAGCAAGACCATCAAGTCCCTGGAAAAAGCTCCCCCGGGACATTTTTCGGAGAAAGTCTTCCGTTCGCTTGGTGGATCCACTGATCCCAAACGAGATCACGTTGACTCCCTTCCCTATGTCGGTGACACCCAGGCCCCACCCGAACGGACCTTGATCGCTGTTGGTGACACCCAGGCGCCGCCGGAGCGGACTTTGATCGCTGTTGGTGACACCCAAGCGCCGCCGGAGCGGACTTTGCCGGCCACGTCGGAGGTATACGCGAAATATGACGCGTCGTCGAAGACGCCGATCCACGTCGAGGTGCTTGAGTACACGCCCACTGTGAGATCCAAACCAACGGCAGTCTTACCGAAGGTGCCACCGAGAGTCACGTATCCCATCTCAGTCCATGTGACGCCGTCAGCCGACTTATACAGATGGCAGATGTTATCGGCGGCCACTCGCCCGATGCCCAGCCAGTGCCCTTGGGTCCAGCCGGTCCATAGGTTCGTAACGAGGATTGTTGGGGTTCCAATCGTAACTGCGCCAGCTACGACAAAGGTCCACGTACCGCCAGTGGGCTCTGCTCGAGCCATGATGATGTTCCCGGCACTATCTGATGCGCCGAAATACATCTCGGTGGAGGCGGTGCTAGTTCCAGAACTAGAAACCTTAGCCGCCACAATACCCGTTGACAAATTCTGATTTTGCGTCGATCGAACTTCTGGATATGCTGCCAAAGCCGAGATGCGAAGTGCGGCCGATGTCTCAGCGATGCCCGTAGCGCCAGACGGGGTTGCCCAAATCGACGTGTTGAAGGAGTTGTCGTTGAAGTTGTCGATGACGGTTTGCGTGTAGGTCATG
>Ga0307508_10000300_pt1 | contig 60207 bp, 58 predicted proteins | sample 9_EM_MG_FD_203089 | JGI IMG/M metagenome (GOLD analysis project Ga0307508, IMG submission 203089) | Populus trichocarpa ectomycorrhiza microbial communities from riparian zone in the Pacific Northwest, United States - 9_EM | ecosystem: Host-associated > Plants > Roots > Unclassified | place... | reverse complement strand
CCCCCCTGTCCTCTTCCCCCCCCTCCCCCCCCCCCCCCCCCCCCCCCCCCCCCCCCCGCGGGGGGGGGGGGGGGGGGGGGGGGCGTGCGTTTCAAAATGGGGTGATCGTTATCATCTAAACCGGCTCTTTCGATTCGAGCTTCAAGGAGAGAATACGACCTGATGTTGGCTTGGGCGAGTGATGAACTAGGGTACCCGCGTATTTTGTGGCCAGCGCCAATTCGGTAAGCGCCTGCTGTCGTGTCCATTCGACTGGAAGTGGCCACCTTAAGCGATGTATACTAGTACGGCAGCGGCCTGATGTTCATGAGGCAAACTCGCCAGGACTGGCTGCTATGTAGCACCACGCCCTACCTCCCGCCAGCCGTCATTTTCCCTTGCTAATTTATCCATTAATCGCGCGGCGATGAAAAAACTATCCGGTCCTGGCCACTGTCCAAACCTCGCCCTCCAACAGGCTGCAGACGGCCCTTCGTAGCTCCCCTTTGTCCTCCGCCTAGGCGTGTCTCGAGCAGGTGTGGAGCGCACTAAGGAAATGCAACGAAATAACGGAGGGAAGGAGAAAGAAAGTCGCCCCTAGGCTCCTCACCTACTTCTCCGCAGAGGCCATGGAGGAGGGCATGGGGATGAAGAGTGGCTGCTCCTCCTCAAAGATCCCCAACCCCTAACAGGTGCGTGGAGTGGTCAGCAATGCAATTTCCAAGCTATGTGTGTCACCCGAAGCCAAGATCCGCGCTCGCTCGCCCGAAGCGGCAAGGAGCAACAACAAGCTGCCTGCTGACTGATCGCGGCCGGAGCTGGACACTGGTGCGTGTGCATCGCCATGACCTGCGACAAATGATCAAACAAACAAAGAGAGATACGTTCGACTGACTGACGCACTGTCTAATCGGACGATCGGATGCATTCTCTGAGGCCGTGATTCCCACTCCCAACTAGTGGATAACCGCTGATTTGTTTTGCCACCGAGGAAACCAAATACTACGATCAGTCGGAACCTCCGTCCTGTTTTTCCCTGCCCCGAGCATGTACGGTGTGCCAAGGAAACCACGAAGGAAAGACAAAAGAATGGACAAAGCCTCCTTACCCCCTTCAACTCTTCTGCAGAGTCGATGACGGAGGGTGCGGGGAAGAACTGCCGCCGTTTCTCGATCTCTGCACCAACTCGTCGGCCTCGTGCGTCCAGCTCCCGTACCGGCGCCATTCGCACTTTGCGCTGGGGAGTCCCGTCGCCCACCCCAGGTATTGGCCTGTCAGGGCGTGCCCGGTCTGTAGCTGACAGAAGCTGAGGCCAGCCTCTTTACACCACCGGCCGTTGTTACATCCGGACACTGCTTGCGCGGCAGATCGTATTTCCGTCAGCGATCTGCCCCCCAGCCCGGTGACGGGCTTCAGCCCATTCCTTCTCCGCGATCTCCCGCTTGAGGTGCGCGAGGGTCTGGGAAAGGACATTGGTTGCCCCCCCCCGGAAGGGTCGCCACTCCACCCCACGGAAGCCAGACTCTTTCGCCGCGAGCTCGGCCCACTCGGCAGCTAGCTCCCCGTTCCCTGGGACACCCTTAAGGGCCGGCTCTCTATAAACGACGTCTGGACTGGCTGTCCGATGTGCTCCCCGGCCCGGATCGGGACCTTTGGGCCCACCTACTGTTCCTCGTTCTGCTATGCCATCGTGTATTCGGCGGCTGCGCCGCCGACACGTAACTCGTCCGTGACGCTAGTCAGGCACGGCCTGGGGTGATGCTTGCCGAGGGCCTTCTCTCTGCCGTCAAGAGCCCGCTGGTACCACTCGAGCGCCTTGGCGTTCTCCCCTTGGCTCTCAAATACGCTTGCCATTCGGATGACAGCGGTGAGAGTGTTTATGTGGTGCTTGCCGAGGGCCTTCTCGTAGTCGTCCAGAGCCCGCTGGAGCCACTGAGCAGAGTGATCATAATGGACTCGTAAATGGTCTATTGTGCCCAGCGTAGATACTGCGCGTAAGATATTGATGGGATATTCTAAAAAGTTCACCGGATCGACGCTTGAACGGAGAGTTCTCAATGGGGTGAGGGAGTATCGTTTGTCCTTCATGAGAGAGGAGTGATCGAGACATGGAGAGAGATGGAGATGATGAGGGAGATGATGGATGCAAAAGAAACGGTACGAGTTAAGAGTACGCTCGTATGCAATCTCAATGACAGGTATATAGTAAGTAGAAAGTAAAAAAGAAAAAGAAAGAAAGAAAGAAAGACGAGAAAACTAGGTACAAAGTGCCAAGGTATTACACAATCACTAGTTCGGTCTGGTGCCCTTGGCTCCCGTCGTCACGCCGTGCCGGAGCGGTGAGAAGTATTTCCAACAACGATTGGGTGTCACACTTAGCCAACGTAGGGGATTTCCGTTTTACCAGTGGGAATGCCAACAGGTTCTCAATAGCAATACCGAACGAGAAAAGGTACACAATGCCCGTCGTTTTACCAAAGTGGTACACAATACCCCCATCGGTACAGGGTGCCCGCACCACGCTAAAAGAAAATATTCTTCGGTTGCCAAGCAGTAATTAAGCGGTGGGTGAGGCTGGAGCTGAGACTCCGAAAAAGAAAAATCTTCATCGACTTCAACTTCATCCGCCCACATCCAGCCAGGCGCCGACCGTCTGCCTCTCACCCACCGCCCGCCGACCGACTGCCCACCAATCCTCCTCCACTATTATGTCTCGTTCTCCATCCCCACCATTACCAGAGATCAAATCTCTGTATATTGGTCAACAATTTGAGGACTTCCCCGCCTTCAAGACGGCGATGCGAATGTGGGCTGTCTCCGACCCTCGGAAATTCACTTATCGCTTCAAAAAATCCGACAAAACACGCAATAACGTTGTTTGTGTCCACGCCGAGAAGGGGGTGTCCCTTCAAGGTGAATGCGACGTTTTCCACATTGAAGGAATGTGTGACTGTGATCGTCGTCGAAGTCGATCATACTTGCGTAGGCACAGCACCGGTTTAACGGAGCATTGCTTCTACTCAAGCATGGCTGCAGGAAATTCTACCAAGTACCATCACGATTACCAAAGCGACAAAACCGAACAACATAAGCGACGCTGTTGCGCATAAGCACGGGGTCGTAATCGGTTATGAAGCGGTGAAAAGGGAGAGAAAAGTTTGCTCTCGGGGATGATTTCCAGTCGCAAGCAGCCCAGTTTGCGAAACTGGCTGCGTACCATCCGAGCGGTTCGTGCTGCAGACGCCAACACCACGGCGGTCTTGACTACGCATGACGTGGGAGGTGTGCAGCGATTCCATCGGCTTTTTGTCTGCTCCAGCACAAGCACCGAGGCTTTCAATCATTGCCGTCCCCTCCTTTGTGTTGATGGCACCTTTACAAAGGAGATTTTCAGTTTGACGGTCCTCCTTGCGGAGTCAGTCGACGCTGACAATCATGCAGTGATGATCGCGTGGGCTATTGTGGAAGGAGAATCGGAATCATCCTGGCGGCGCTACGCCGACGCCGACAACGCCTCGGTGCACACATGCTCTGGTAAATGGTACCAGGTTGATTTGCTACGACGCACCTGCAGCTGCGGGTGCTTTCAGTATCACGATATTCTATGTGGCCACGCAGTCGCCGTGATCCAACGGTTCCGGCCCCTCGCCCCTTCACCGCAACGAAGCCCTCGAGACTATATACCTTACAACCTCACCGTTGCTGCAATGGTTGCGACTTACTCCCAATCTCTACCGCCTATCGATGTGGGCGCCTTGCAGGCACCTACTGGGGTTCCTGCTCTGTGGGAGTGTCGGCCACCGCTGTTCAAGAAAGCGAAGGGGCGGCCTCAGACCGCACGCCTTACGGCTGGAGAGCAGCGAGGCTGACGTGCTGCTTGGAGAGAGGCTCTGCCTAAGGTCCCCGATCGGGCGCTGCAGAGGTGTAGCCGGTGTCGGCAGGAGGGGCATAATATACTGAATTGTAGGGCTCTGCCCGACGGCTTGTAGGAGATCTCAGCGTAGGCACCACGCGTGGGTTTAGGCGCAGGAGAGGGCGAGGGCAAGGGTGAGCAGCGGGCCTGTATTCATGTATAGATATATATTCAGTCTATCTGCCAGACTGAGTTCGCCACCAGCCACATCTCGTTTTCTATTTCTTGCTGGGCAACCAAAGAATTATTTTCTTTTAGCGTGGTGCGGGCACCCTGTACCGATGGGGGTATTGTGTACCACTTTAGTAAAACGACGGGCATTGTGTACCTTTTCTCATGATTTAATTCATTGTGCTTTGAACCGCTGTAGGTGTGAGAGTTGCTGGCGGTGTTGTCAATTTCCGTTGTCATGTGTTTGCTGTTGCAGATGGTGGTGTAACTGCTGGCTACTCGACCGATGCTGTAGCGACCGCAGGGGCTTTGCGTGGCGTCTGACTCGATGCCGAACCTGTTATCATGAGGAAGACATGCAATTCTGACCGCCACTCTTGATCTACTGCCGCCTCCACGGCTTTTCTGCTCATTCCCGGACAACTTCTGCTGCTTACCCATTCGCCAGCTTGACCACCCCCGGCGCGCCCACGCCCGCACTCGACGTCGGCGCGCCTGCTTGAGCTTTTCTTGTCGGGTCCAAGGAGTGATCATGAGAAATGTTGAAGGCCAACAGATCAAGTCGATTATGCCCAGGCTGTAGTTTGTGGTTGGGGTGGCGAACTACAATATGGCAGAGGTGCGTGCTTTGGTCCCCGTGCGGGGCGAACACTCGGCTGTGCATTGTGCGTGGTCGGCTTGGTAAGCATGTGTGGAGCCGAGGCCAACGAATGTTTCGGCACGTGCATGCTGAGTGCTCGCGGTCGTACAGGGAAAGTTCGGCATATCCCGCTGTTCGCCGATGAGCGGGGCAGCGGCCAAGTGCGGGGCAACGCTAGCGGAGCTTGATTAGGCTAGGCTCAGGAAGGCTGAGTAAGGAGGCTTTTGTCCTTCTTTTGTGGTTTCCTTGGCATCCCAACATTCTCGGGACGGGCAGTGCAGGGGGAGCCACAACGAGCTTCCTGCTGGCTGATCGCGGTCGTGGTTGGACCGGGGACGAGCACCGGTGCGTGTGCATCGCCATGGCTAGACCGGTCGCACGCGAAAAATGATTAAATAAACAAAAAAGAAATATGCTCGACTGATGCACTGTCTAATCGGACGATCGGATGCATTCTCTGCGGCCGTGATTCCCACACCCAACTAGTGGACAACCGCTGATTTGTTCGACTGCGAGGAAACCAAATGCTACGATCAGTCGGAACGTGCCGCTTGAGGCGATGGGCGGCTTTCTCTTTTCTCTCCCCTGTTGTTTCCTCTGTCATTTGCAGTGCGCTCTACACCTTGTCTAGACACGTCTAAGCGGAGGACAAAGGAGAGCTACAACGGGCCGTCTGCAGCCTGTTCGAGGGACGGTGGCCACGAACAGATAGTTCTTTTTCATCGCCGCACGATTAATGAATTAACCAAAAAAATTGACGGCTGGGGGAGGGGTACTCTAGGGCGTGGTGCTAGCGCCCTAGAGTCCTAGAGAGTTTGCCTCCCGAGCATCAGGAGAGGGGGGGGGGAGGGGACATCAAGTTTATTTCGCATCTATGAGCCTTTCCAGACTACGGCGAACGCCAACAACGACACCAACCCACATCCGTCCGCGAGACTAGCTATGCGGCTCTCCCTTTGGCCCTCTTCGCCTGCTCAATAGCTATCTTACACCCCGCATCACACCATCACCCTCCATCTCCACCAACTCCTCCTCTGCTTCCACTAACTTCTCCTGCGCTTCCGCACTGCCAATGCTTGCTCGCTCCCACTCGTCTTCTCTCGCCTTCCTGCCGACATCGGTTGTCTCCAGAAACTCGAGTATTGCCTCGGTACCCCGGGCATCAGGTTCCTGCCATACTAGTATGCATCGCTTAAGGCGGCCACTTCGAGTCGAAAATACGCGACAGGTGGCGCTTACCGAATTGGAGCCGACCACAAAATACGCGGATACCTTAGTTCATCACTCGCCTATGCCAACAACAAGTGGCACTCTCTCCTTGCAGCTCAAATCGAAAGAGCCGGTTTAGATGATAACGATCACCCCATTTTGAAACGTACATCCCCTCCTATCCCGGGCAGCGCGTATGTATGATGCCATACAGACAATATCCAAGAAAAATATTCATCGGTGGATGGCTCCCACCACTCCGCACGGAGCGGCATACCTATGAACTAAGTTCGCCTGTATATTAGAAGGCAGCCGGCGTGGCATGTGGGCAAAGCCGCCGGACTGGTGAGTGATCATCCATGTCAAATGCGCCGCCGGTCCCACGTGCGGTGTTCACTGGTATACGAGGGGGATGTGGCCGCGCGGCGTCTAGCCAAAGCCGACGGACCGGCGAGTGAGCTTCCATGTCAAATCGTTCGCCGGTCACGCCGAGCGGCGGTGGGGATGCGGGGTGATGTAAAAAATTACGTTGCGCCTCGACGCCGCAAGAAAAATCGATCATACTGTGTTACCTCCACGAGGCCGGAACGGGCAATGGCTGCAGACTAGGTGCGCGATTTATCGTGCGCTCGGAATGGAGCTCAAGTCGTGGTGGGCAGGTATAAAGCTGGACCGTTTCAACGCAACCTGCACCAGTAACGACGACAATACGGTCAACACTCGCACAGCTATTCAAATCTCCCAAGAGATAACAGAACAAAAAGTACCATCCTACCTTTACTTCCCCAATGGCGCAGTTCGTAAAAGGTCAAAGTGTCAGCTACACGGATAGTGAGTTCCCTACCCCGGCACCATGGCAGCGATGGTACTGATTGTGACAGGGCAAGGCAGAACCTTCCATGGAGTGATCACTGCAGTCTTGGCCGATGGCCAGTATTCTGTAGGTTCTCCGACAAGCGGAATTCATCTCATGGTATATTGGGTACATACTTACAGTGATTGGAAAACAGGTTCAGCCAACTACGCAGGGTCAGACGATTATTCTTCCGGCGGATCGTTTGGCACTGAATCCGTATCCGGGTTCGAACTAGTTGAGGCATCGCGGTGTCGGCTGCCTCCAGTGCCGGCCAGGTTCAGCGGTTTGCGGATGGCGGAATTCTCTTTCGTGCTTCATTTCATTACCTTACTCACCCTGTCGTTACTTGGTTGTTGAATGGAATATTGGTGCCCTGACCATGGGGGCTTACCACTACCAACACAACATCGTATTGAAAGTGAATCCTCGAATATTTTGAATTTGAAAGCCTGAAACAAAAATCCAAAACCATGCGGCGCGATTGAGGGCATGGGATTACCAGCGATGCAAAACCAATTATATTTTTTTCCATGCCGTCGTAAATGATAGATTACACCGCAATGGATGTCCCAAATTTCCAAATTCCCGGTTCGAGCACCGGCCGGCAGTACCGGATCGCTGAGACTTCTGTGCTACCAGCACCGCGGATGTGGTGGAGCATGATACATATGTATGATGTGGGGTGTGCCGTTATCAACTCCGCACTAGTTAGAGTACTCTGCATTGGCTGTCGTTAAGCGAGTCCAATCGCAGCGCGCTTCGCCCCAAACTAAGTAGTTCGGAGGCGAACTAGATATGACATCCTTTCTTAACCTGGGTACGTGTATCATTGTGCAATCTGTTATATGTAACAGAGAAGGCGGTGTAGAACACGAAGAGAGACGGGCACACCAAAGAAGGCAGATGGCAGTGTATTCGGTGAGGTCGAGGATGTCTAAGAGCTGGTCTAACTAAGCTACAGACAACAAGAAAATATTGGGTGCCGCCAACACACTAGTGTGTGGGCAAAACACGTCCGAACCCTAAGTTCTCCAACCCTATCTCCAACACAAACTGCTGTATGGGAGTGGTATTCGGTATTATTAATAGCCTGGAAGACATCTAAATTTGGTGTCAGAATGGTGGGCATCCAGAGGGGAGACGACACACCCGGAGATGACGGCTGCCCGAGTATCCGAGCACCCACTCGCGGGGCGGTATTCCGTCCTTTCCCGTGACGAGCCCCTGAGGCCCGTTGTATATATCTAGAGAGAATGTTCTTCCTTCGACTATGTATCTTCAATCCAACTCGATGTCTTCATCTCTATCGATTCATATCATATTCCAATATTTGGCTGTTTTGATGGTATTGGCGCTCTGCAAGTTCCAGCGGATCGCTACAGTTCTCGCAACCACGCGGACCTTTTTCCGTGATTCCACCTCCACTGTGGGAGCTAAATTTGGGTATGTTGATCGGCTGGGGTGGTTGGGTGTTTTGGCGAGGTGCTGCCGCGGCGTAGTGACCCTTCACCTCCAGAACCACCACTAGGGATCTCCGAATACCCCATCAACCAATGCTCCAACCAATAATCCGAGGAACCAGGGTGATTTTCTGAGTGCGAGCGCCATAAAAATACTTAATTGGGTTTGTGTCCCTGGCGAATCAAGATTGGAATCACTGGCCATCAATCGTGTCGGTGGTTTTGGTTTTCGGATTTTTGCCCCCACAGCTCCACGCTCGATCCAGAAGGATGGAGGTGGAGGAGAAAAAGACAAGACCAGAGGCAGGCCCTTATTCACCAGGGCTGTGCCTGGAGCCGAGCACTCAGGAATTCTTCCGGTGCGGCAACGGGAACCGCAGCATGCGTAGCACTGAGGACAGCGACGGTGACTTCTTCGCCACTCCCAGAAAGCCGCTCTTTTTTTTCCTTTTTTTTTTTAATCATACTCGCATTTAGCCTAGGTATCTAAACGATGGCGGCGTATATTTTGTCCGGTTCCTGTCCGCTCCCCGCGCGATGGCGGCACGTTGCAAGCTCCCATTTGCCCTCCGGCCAGGCCTAGTTTTCCCGAGATGCGCACCAAAGAGAAGTATAGAGGAAAGAACAAAGGAAACCATGACCATCCTCTACAGGCTACCCATCTTCCGCGGACGCCATGAAGGAGGGCGTGGGCAGAAGCAATGGTAATCCCTCCCTGGCACCCAGCTCCTCGACCTCCACCCTATGCTGCGTTTCCCACTCCCGGAGTTCCTATTCTAACACCTCTCTTCTAGCTTCTTCCTTAGCCGGGCTAGCCTTCCCACATCCGTAGCGGTGATGAAGTCTATGTAGTACCGCCTGGCTGCACCTCCCGTCGGCAAGGAGGTCCGGCCTCCCGCCCGCTGCCTCGCCTCAGCTCACTTCTTCTGCGAAATCTCCTTCTTGAGGTGTGCGGGAGACTAGGGAAGCGGTGTCGTGCGCGCCTCCGCCTGGTCCGAATACCCTCGCCGTTCCACCCCTTGGGCGTCGGGCTCTTCTGCAGCGAGTTTGGCCCACTCATCGGCCTTCTCATTCCCTGTAACCCCCTTGTGTGGCGGGCACCGCCTGATCTCGTTGGTGATATCCGGCCGGGCCCTCCTCATCACTGCAATATACTCATTTGCCTGGAGGGCGTACACCTGGTTGGGGCCAGGCTCCTCCGAGGCCATCCGTCTGATGGCAGCCTGAGCGTCCGTGGAGATCGTGACCCTTTCGGGGGCGCTTGTCTTCTCGAAGCGGATTCTTTGGAGGCCTCCTGATCGTAGCCCATGTGGGTCTTGATGCCCACTCAAGATTGCCCCTTCTTCCAAACCACCGAATACCCGCCGGTTCTATCCTCTAGTCGTGACCTGTCGGTGAAACATTGTTAGTCCCCCCGGAAAGCTGGTCTTAACAGGGCACTCGCCCGCTCCCTCTCCGCGGCGGCGAGCAGCCCACAGCAGGTGAAAATGGCGCCCTGAGCGGGGCCAAGCCAGTGAAGGAGGGGGCCGGAGTGGAGATGGTGGAAGATGACTGGTTGCTGACGGGAGGCGGTCAGAGCGGGAAGGATGGACGAGTGCGGCAGCAACCGAAATGCCGGTTACCCCCACCCCCGCGAGGTGGGGGACCCACTCCCTATACCACGTACCAGACATGCTGGCGAGCGACCGCCGTACCACCGTAGATCGCGCCACGCTGGGCTAGGAGTTGAGCACTGCTGAAGCCACGGAGAATAATGCTGGTCGGTGGCCAACGGGTCGACGTCACGGCGGGGGTGGCGACGGTGAGTGGGGCAGCAGCAAACGATCACGATTCGCGAGACCGTAATTTCACAGCAACGTGTAGGTTGTCAGCGCTGATGATGGCGGGGTTTGACAGCGTGTGCTGGACCACGCGGGCGGCTGCGCCAGGTGCATTGCCTAAAGAAATATTCAATAGACATACAGTAACAATTCGGTTTTCCGTTCTTCTGCCACCCCAAAATCTCCTTCACCAATCACCAACATGACCTGCTTCCGGCATCCCACATCTCGAATCATTTGCTTTGGGTGGCCTGGCATCTGTAGAAACCGTCTGTTACGCCATCTCTAAAAAGGAATCTCGCTTGGCTAACCTAGATCTGCTAATTCCCCGTCGATACTCATGTCGGTTGGCTAACTGTCTGAGTTTGCAGCACATCAGCAGCAGTGCAATAAGGGGGGGGGGCGGTTGTGGGAAGACGGATACCTGAGAAACCGGCAACCCGAGCAGGGCCCTAAGGCGTGCCAGTCTATTTACAGAAGAAATAGTCCGCGGGTGGCGCGTGCCGAGGGCCTTCTCGAAGCCGTCGTGAGCCCGCTGATACCACTCGAGCGCCTTAGGGTACTCCCCTTGGCTCTCAAATACGCTTGCCATTTGGCCGACAGTGTTGAGAGTGTTTGGGTGATGCTTGCCGAGGACCTTATCTTCGCCGTCAAGAGCCCGCCGGTACCACTCCAGCGCCTTAGCGTACTCCCCTTGGCTCTCAAATAAGTAAGCAAAGTTGTGGACAGTGGTGAGAGTATCTGGGTGATGGTTGCCGAGGGCCTTCTCTTTGCCGTCAAGAGCCCGCTGATACCACACGAGCGCCTTGGCGTACTCCCCTTGGCTCGCAAATACGCTTGCTATTTGGCCGACAGTGTTGAGAGTGTTTGGGTGATGCTTGCCGAGGGCCTTCTCTTTGCCGTCAAGAGCCCGCTGGTACCACTCGAGCGCCTTGGCGTACTCCCCTTGGCTCTCAAATACGCTTGCCATCTGGCTGACAGTGGTAAGAGTGTTCGGATGATGCTCGCCCAGGGCCTTCTCGTAGCCACCAAGAGCCCGCTGGTACCACTCCAGCGCCTTGGCGTACTCCCCTTGGCGCTCAAATAAGAAAGCAAGGTTGTGGACAGTGGAGAGAGTCTCTGGGTGATGCTTGCCGAGGGCCTTCTCTTTGCCGTCAAGAGTCCGCTGGTACCACTCGAGCGCCTTGGTGTACTCCCCTTGGCTCTCAAATAAGAAAGCAAGGTTGTGGACAGTGGTGAGAGTCTCTGGGTGATGGTTGCCGAGGGCCTTCTCAAAGCCGTCAAGAGCTAGCTGATACCACTCGAGCGCCTTGGCGTACTCCCCTTGGCTCTCAAATAAGAAAGCAAGGTTGTGGACAGTGGAGAGAGTCTCTGGGTGATGCTTGCCGAGGGCCTTCTCTTTGCCGTCAAGAGCCCGCTGGTACCACTCGAGCGCCTTGGCGTACTCCCCTTGGCTCTCAAATAAGAAAGCAAGGTTGTGGACAGTGGTGAGAGTCTCCGGGTGATGCTTGCCGAGGGCCTTCTCGTAGCCGTCAAGAGCCCGCTGGAGCCACTGAGCAGAGTGGTTATAGTGACCTCGTAAATGGTCTATTGTGCCCAGCGTAGATACTGCTCGTAAGATATTGGTGGGATATTCATTTTGTTCCCTACGGTAGAATTTGGAAATATTTTGAAAGCAAAGATCAATGTGGTTAGATATTCGCCGTTCGAACTCCCAATATTCTCGGTCTCTGCGGATGTGTTCCGTTACGACAGCTGTGGTGATCAGCGAAATAGCGTTTCCCGCGTTGGCTCGCTGATCATCCATGTTGAGATGCTCCCGTGCCCATTGATGAACGATTGGGTGTATCCAGAAGCTGTCGCACTTAGCCGACGAAGTGGCTTTCCGTTTTACCAATGAAAATGCCAACAGATTCTCAATAGCGATATCGAACGTATCATTGTCTTTCCAAGTGTCAGTTTACTATTTCTGCTGCGGAGGTCCTGTTCAAGACATACCGTTGTTCAACCATTCAACCCCGGTCCTCCCACGATGAAACAGCACATCCGGAATATCTTCGTTGCTCAGAAATGCACATAAATGTAACAGTTGGGCCGCAGAAGGACAGAGCGCTGCGAACGAAATTTCCCAGCAAGTGAAAACTGAGTCGTTTCGATACGTCGGTACGCTAGGTTTCGTACTTGCAATACGCTTGAAATTGGCTTCCAGCTTCCGTAGGTATGTTTTGCAATCGATCTGTGTCATTGCTATATACGCTGCTGCTTGGCTGATCGCCAAAGGAAGCCCCCCAAGTTTTTCGACAACTTCGTCCGCGTCCTTGATACCTGTCCGACCCAGTTAGCGGGATGAATTTTGAATATGTGCCTTTCGTAATTACTCATTGCTGACAGTTCCTTGCCATCATCTGGTATACCCTTGGACAGCATCGCACGACCAACATCTTTCTCCACCTCCGCGACCGGAAGCGAATAACCAAGAAATTGGATCTCTGAGCGGCGGGACGTTACGATGATTCTGCCCCAGTTTGCTGTTGGCAGGTAGTCGAAGAGATTCACCGCCTCTAGGTCGTCATAGTTGTCGAGTAATAGCAACCACCTCACGTTTCCCTTTTTCTGAAGCCATTGCTTGAAGCCCCGCCATACCAAATTGGAATTCACCATATCCTGCTTGATGGCGCCCGAGAGGTCGATACCACCTGGGATACCGAGTTCGTTGGCAATGCAGGTGTAATCAGAATTCGAGGGAGATCTGGTGGCATAATGAAATACCAGCTGTTGGAGGATTCGAACCCCACTCGACTCCAAAACTGTTCTGTCCTTTGCATCAACCCATAGAATTGTGCTGTAGAGCTTCTCGTAGCGGTGTGCATACTCCAGGGCTATCTGTGTTTTCCCGATACCTCCCAAGCCATGTAGAGCAATCAACAGCCTCGCGGTAGGGGTCGGAGCATTCATATCGGCCTCGGATTTTTCAGGATGAAATATCGAGTGAATTCGGTCAATCAGGTCCTCCCGGCCACAGAAGTACTGGTTTCTGGGAAACGGTAACTCCGGCGGAAGCTGGAATTCATTGAATGAATCCTCGTTCGTGGAAGGTCTTTCTAATTCCGGAATGAGTCTTGATAGCTTCAGCTCAACGAGTGTGCATACCTACCAGGTGATAAGACGGGCTCAGCGATCTTAGACAGGCCTTCGTTGCATCCTTTGGGCTGACGAACAAGAGCACCAAACTTTTCCAACCCTTCGCATTTCTGGAGATAGTAATTCGCCGTATATCCTTCACAGAGATGGTGCAATCAGCCAAAGCCCTACCTCGTCCTAGCATAGAACAGGTTGTCAAACCAAACGTTACAGGCCCTTCGATTCTCGCATGATTTAATTCATTGTGCTTCGCATTGTTGTAGGTGTGAGAGTTGCCGGCGGTGTTGTCAATTTCCATTGTCGTGTGTCCGCTGTTGCAGATGGTGGTGTAACTGTTGGCTACTCGACCGATGCTTTGGCGACCGCAGGGGCTTTCCGAGGAGTTCGACCCGATGCCGATGTTATTCCGCTGCTGCAGGGCGGCGTTGCTGTTAGCCCACTCTGATCCAGCTGTCGTGAGGAAGGCATGCAATTCTGACCGCCACTCTTGATCTACCGCCACCTCCACGGTTCTTCTGCTCATTCCCGGACGAGTTCTGCCGTTTATCCATTCGTCGGCTCGACCACCCCCGGCGCGCCTGCTTGAGCTTTTCTCGTCGGGTCCAAGGAGTGATCATGAGAAATGCTGAAGGTCAACGGATCAAGTCGATTATGCCCAGGCTGTAGTTTGTGGTTGGGGTGGCGAGCTGTGGTTGCGGAGGAGCGTTGTTTGATCCCAGTGCGGGGCGAACAGCCAGCTGCGGATTGTGCGTGGCCGGCTTGCTATGTATGTATGGAGCCGCGAGGCTCTCGAATGTTCAGCACGTGCATGTGGCGTGCTCGCGGTCGCACAGGTAAAGTTCGGCGCATTCCATTGCTCGCCGATGAGCGTACCTATGTAGCAGCGACCAAGTGCTGGGCACCTCTTGCAGGGCTTGATTCCGCTAGGCACAGGAAAGCTTCCTTGCCCGGTATATACTCTAAGTCTCGTCTACACTTCCCTCATACTTGTAACTACGCACAGATCAGGTGAGACGGGCGTATCATATCTTATTGAGACAGGCCTGGGCGGAGGGCAAAGGGGAACTTGCAACGTGCCGCCGCCGCGCGGACAACAGACGGGAAACCTGAATAAAAAAAAACGTGCGCCTCCATAGTCTAGATAGGCTACATGTGACTACAAGTAAACAAAACTCACACGTTGCGAGTTGCAAGTTGACGAGATACGGCGGTCGAGCCGACGAGCCGACTACCGCGGGCGCCCCCAGTCGGTCCGTGTAACTCGGCCATTCCACCCCACGGGTGTCTGCCTCCTCCGCGAGCTTGGCCCACTCATCGGCGATCACCAGATCTTGATGGTTAAGGCGTGGTAGATATATCCGCTGCGCTGTGTGAAGGTGATTCTTTGTCGTTTGCGTCTATTGTAACCGGGATGACGCAAAGCGGGAAGGATTGTGGCGGAAAGGAGGGACCGGTGGGTTCTTACTCTTTTTTCTCTTCCTTCTGCTTAAATCGGACAGCAAACTCGAGAACAACAATCCCATCATCACCATTTTGATTCCTTGCTTCTCCCTGCGCGCCAATCTATCGACCGAGACGTACCGGCCGCACGGGGAAGAGTGTTGGGGTTCTCAGCTGTAAGAGCGTCGCGCTAAATCATGTCGCCTGGGGATCCGCGCAAGGATAACTTTTGTCGTTCACAGGTCAGCTGATGTCCTCCACACCGCCCCCGCGGCGCGTAATTGCCAAGTCTGCCACCTGACGAGCCCCCACCTTGCCCCCCCCCCCCCGCATATGCGATGAGGCTATCCGTCGGTATATAACCCGCCATCTCTCTGCGCGGGCAACGTTGGCTCGCCAGTTTTCGATGCAATCGCCCTGTCGAGCCTCTCCTCCCGCCACGATGTCCCTGCGCAGCGCCTTCCGATACGATGTGCACGCCTATCAAACGACACCGCTCACGGAGCTCGACATCTTCCAGCCGCCAGCTGCAGAGGGCTCCCCGACGCCGCGCAAGACGCTCGTGTTGTTTCACGGCGGCGGACTACTCACCGGGGGCAGGGGCATGTTCATCCCGGTGGGGCTGGCGGCCGCGGTGCTGGCGGAGGGCTGGATCGTGGTCTCGGCGGACTACTCTCTGCTGCCGCAAGTGAGCGGGGCGTCGCTGCTGCGCGACATGGCGCAGCTCGAGGCGTGGCTGGTGGCGCACGCGGCGGCGCACGGGATCGACACGGACAACATCGCCGTTGCTGGCGAGAGCGCGGGCGTCCTCGTCGCGACCCTCGCCGCCGCGCACTGGAGATGCATCCGGCCCAAGGCGCTGCTCGACTTCTTCGGGATGCTCGATCTGACCGCGGACTGGTACACGGTGCGGATGGCTACGGGTCCGCCGGCCTTCCTCGGCACCTCGGCCGACGACCCCCAGGAGGCCGAGTTCGCGCATATCCTCGCGAGCAGCCACGTGATGACATCCGACGGCTACACGGCCGCCCCCGGCGGACGCGCCCGCTTCCTCGGCTGGGCGTTCAGGGAGGGCGTGCTCCACGACTTCTACATGGGCAGACACCCGGCCCAGCGCGCGATGGGCATCAGCGCGGTGGCGCAGGAGATGGAGCGCGAGCTGCTGCCGCTGCGGCTGGCGGACAGGATGCCGCCGACCTGGGCCATCCACGGCACCGCCGACTCCCTCGTGCCCGTCGACGGCTCGAGGCGGTTCGTCGACGCGCTGAAGGCCGCCGCCGTTGAGGTCGAGTTCGTCGAGGTGCCTGACGGCGAGCACGGATTGGAGGGACTGCCGAGCGAACAGGGGACGGATCTTGCAGTCGCGTTCCTGCTGAAGTGGGTCCGTTGAGGGGGGCGCTTGATTGTGTTAATGCCTACCGTTGTACATTAATTGCTCTGTGTTATCTATGTGCTTGGTGAACAGCTTTGCGAGCAAGAGACGATGCTGGAGATTGCTAGAGATCTAGCCACCGGCGCTGGAACAACTTTTACACATATCTTCCCCGCCGCACCTAAAGCATATACAGGAGCAAACGATCCCAGGGATGCTCATGATTCCCAAAAGAACCCGAACAGAACTATCCCTTGGCTCCTTCCTTCCCACTTGCCTCCTCACCAGCTGACATTCCCACCCTGCGCCTTGGCACATATCTTCAACACTTGAGCGGTGCATACAGCGTTATTTTTTTTTGTTTATTCGTACTCGCATGTAGCCTATCTAGATTATGGCAGCGCACTTCGGTGGCGGCACGTTGCAAGCTCCTCCCCACCCTCCGCCCAGGCCTGTCCCACGAAGGTGAAATGCGCACCAAAGAAATTACAAAGGAAACAAAAGTCCGATCCAAAGAATGAGCGAAAGGAGAACGCACCAGTCCCCCACCCCTCATCGTCGGTGGGCGCCATGGAAGAGGGGATGGGTAGGAACAGCAGTTCCTCCCCCGCACCCAAGTTACCTCGGCGACCACCTCCCCCACCTCCGCCCTCCTCTCCTCTTCCCGCTCCCTGAGCTCCCACTCAGACATCTCGCTCCCCGCGTCTTCCTCAGTCTTCGCCAGCCTTCCCACATCCGTAGTAGAGAGGAAGTCCAATACTGCCCGGCTGCACCTCTTGTCGGCAAGGAGGTCCCGGACTATGAAGGGGTGTACCGGCGTTTCCTCCTCCCGCTTTCCTCCATCACCTCCGTCCACAGTATCTTCTGCTGGCCATTCCACTCAGGACACACCTTGAAGAGATGGTCTCTCGTCTTCTTCTGGCATCGACACCACCAGCACTGCGGGGTTGGAACTTGGCCGTGTTGAATGGTTATGGCCGTAGGTGTGCGTAGATGGGATTCTTCACGTTGTGGTAGGGTTCGGACGGGGACAATCTCAGTTGCTATGTTCGTTGTAAGAGTACAGAACAGAAGAAGCCCGCCGAACCGAGAACACTAGGTACATCCACACTGCCCGCTTGGCCCCATCATTCCCATGGTAACACCACCCTCTCAACTCTAGCAGCTCCCATACATCCAGCGCCGAGAAGCTTTTCTAATAGGCCGGCTCTTTGTCTAGTGGAGATACTACTCGGTAAGGCTGTCAGAATAATGGGCGTCCGGAGATGGCGGACCGGAGCCGACACGTCCGGAGATGACAGCTGCCCGAGTCTCCGAGCGCCGGTTTGGGAGACAGTCTTCCGTCTTTACCCCCCTTGCGAGCCCGTTGTATATAGAGAGAATGTTCCCCCCTGATGTTGTATGTATCAATCAATCAATTCACTATCTTTATTTCTCCATCCCTATATTCCAACACCTCCAACATCTGCTCCTTCACTAGCGCCTGTGATCGATGCATATTCACATTATGTTGTAGGGGTCTTTGTTGGCGCTTTGGTTGTTGCGGCTGTTGCTGTTTGTCAGGCGGGTGGTCGGCACTTTGGGGAGCAATGGTGTCCGGTCGGGGTTTTATCGATCTGGTCGGGGCTCTGTAGCGATGTTATTGGCCAATGTGCAACTACAGTTCGAACAGTAGAATATCCTAGCGCCACTATTGGTCGCCGCTCGCGATTTGATTACTTCAGGTCGAGTGAGATCTCATGATGGCATCCTGTTGCCTTTGCAGAGTGATCGGACACCACCACAACAAGACATAAAGAATTGTACTTACATGGGAGAGTATTGGGAAAAAAAGATGAACAACATCCAAAAATTCTGTTGATCAGAGCAGATATGGTGTGTAGCTATAAGCGAATTATGTGGGCTCGTTGGTAAGTTTCTAGGTTTTGGCCGTACAACAGAGCTAGTACAGCGGGGTTTCGGCCATCCCGACGGCGGAAGACAGCAAATCATACACACAGGGAAGAGCACCGGAAAGAGAAGAGGAACAAGGTTAGCTAAAAATTCTATTTATCGAGGGGGGACAGTGGGGCAGTAAGCGAAATCCTGTGGGCAGATTTCCCGGGTTTTGAGAAATGACCCCCTATTTCCACTACTATACCGTCACCACCACCCACTCACATCACCACTCTTCTTTAAATACCTCAACAACCAACGCTCCAATCGATAATCTGACAACAGGAGGTTATCTGCTACGATATTATCTATCATCTATGTGCAGTATTAGAAAAACTTAATTGGTTTTTTGTTGCTGGATGTGGATTGCGATCGTGGTCACGAAATTAGTGCGGTACCAACCGACCAAATTTTCTACTTGGACTTTTGTAACTAACCGCCGTCATTTGGTGATTTCTCAACAGTTGACAGAACATCCGTTTTGCGTGCAAGCGGTCTCGGGACTTGTAAGGGGCTCGACGGGAGACTGTCCCCGAGACGGTGCTCAGGGACTCAGAGAGCTGCCATTGCTGGATTGTCATGTCCAGACGCCCGTTGTTTTGACAACCGGTACACATGAGGAAGGGAGGGAGGGAGAAGGAGTGGGGACGTGATGGATTCTTCCGAGTTGCGAGTTAATTACGGGGTAGCAGTCGCTAATGAAGGCCACTGAGAATCCGAGATATATGGTCCTCTGTTTTTCAAAGGCCTGGGTGCACGGCTGCGCCGCTCTAATGAACTTGTGCAGCTAAGTCCTTCGAACGAACGACGGACCTCGTGAATCCGGCGCGAAGTGGTGATTGGAGGGTGGATTTTACGCAAGCCGGTCCCACCTAGTGCTGAACGTTTGCGTTGTCGTGTCCACCGGATGGCGTAAGTTTTTTTTTTGAGCGAACAGAAGGGAGGGAGAAGAGGGATTGTACACAAGTGTGTTGGATACTCTGAATCTCAAGGCCGATGCCTTTGAATGAGTGATAAATACTTCTGAAGCCATAGATTAAACCCAATACCTCCTCGAACCATGGGATGGCTGGGGGTTATCAAAGCGTATCTCGCGGTTTATCCCTAACTAGTACTATCTGCACCGGGTTCGGGTCACCTTCCGTCGAAGAGCAGCCCTGTAGTTGATTGGCAGTCCTTTTCTGCGAGACCGCCGGCGAGGCTCTGCCACGGTACAAGAGCTAGAAGCAAAGCAATGAAGGCACCCACCAAAGGGCTCACACTCTCCAGATAACCATCCTATCTAGTAGCTAGCCTTTGGAGCTCGCCTTAAAGCCTTTGCCATAATCATCGGCACTCAGCGATAGCGGCTCGAGTGCTAAATTATGATCGTGATTGGCAAAACGTTCCGATTGGTCACGTAGATTGTTGGTGAGCCAGATTCATGGGAGAGCACTCGTAATTTTAGCCGCCGTCACATCATCTGTTCATTGTTTTGACTGATATGCCCATTGAGTTGACTACTACCACACTCTGACGTTCCGGTGGTCATCCGGCACAGGAGCGGAAGGATAGGTTTTGGTAAGGTATTGTTGGAAATACTTCTCGCCGCTCCGGCAGTGCGTGCGGACGGAGGTTAGGTGACACTAGAATTGAGAGACGCCTCAGCAACACCGTGGCAATGCATGGCGGCGGCACTGTGTTGCAAAGGGGCCAGATTGGAATTAGCGTCGTGTGACAACTGGGCGTTCTGTATTTACTTACATAGTCCTTTCTTCTTCTTTCTTTCTCTGATATACTTAGCCATTAGATAGAAATCGTGAGCCGTTTCTTGAATTGAACTATTTCGATCCGACTCGCCACCATCTCGACTCAATAGACTGCTAAGCTCTAACATCTCCTCACCCTGCCGTGAACCCTCTCCTACTCTGATTCGGTGCTGATCTGGTGATTTCTCAACAGGTATCCGATGTTGGAAGTGCTGGAAAATGCTTCTCGCCGCATAGCACACAGTGCTGAGCTGGCTAGAGTTGAGTGTACCGACGGGGCGAGCGGGGTAAGCGATCCAATAGGGATTAGCTAGGAAGTAGCGAGATACTCTGTCTCTCTTCTTCTTCTTTCTTCTTCTTACACTCTTATCAATAACAAGAAGTTGTCACGTCTCTCTCTCTCCTCGATCTTCTCTCTCGTGATCAACTCTATCCACAATCCTCTCTCTCCCGCTCGTGCTCTACTTCGTCGTACCTAAGAGGCTCTCCCTCTCTAAGCCGCTGTCTCAAGACTATACGGACGGCCATATCAGAACAATGGGCGTCCGGAGATGGCGGACCGGAGCCGACACGTCCGGAGATGACAGCTGCCCGAGTCTCCCGAGCACCGGCTCGGGGGACAGTCTTCCGTCTTTACCCCCTGGCGAGCCCCTCAGGCCCGTTGTATGTAGAGAGAGTGTCTTCCTTCGAAGTTGTATCAATCAATTAATTCACCATCTTCATCTCTATCGATCCCTATATTCCAACAAAGGCAGTGCCCCGTCTTCACCTGGTAGAACCGCAAGGCAAGCCTCTTGGTGCTCCCAGCCACCGTGCCGTCTCGCCTCTGGCTTTCCGGCATCCTGTATATCTTTTAGAGGCCCGGCCTCCCGCCCACTGCCGTGCCTCTGCCCACTTTTTCTCCGAGATCTCTCACTTGAGGCGCACAGAGATCTGGAGAGCTGCATCGCGCACGCCCCCGGTCCCTGAGCCATTCGACCCCGCGGGTGTCTGGCTCATCCGCCGCGATCTTGGCCCACTCATCGGCCTTCTCGTCTCCAGGGGCCCCCTTGTGCGCCGGGCACCACCGGATCTCAATAGTGATGTCCCGCTTGGCATTCCTCAGCTCCGCGATGTGCTTCCTCGCCTGGAGCGCATCTTCTGGCCGGGGCCCAGCTCCTCCGAGGCCATGCGTTTGATGGCCCCCTGTGCATCGGTGAAGATCGTGACCCGCTCCGGGATCGTCTTCTCGATGCGGCCTCCAGCGCCGTTGCGAGGGTGGCGCACTCTGCATCGTAGGCCTCCTGGTTGTAGCCCATGTGCGTTTTGATGCCCCCCAGGATTGGCCGTTCTTCCAAACCACCGCATACCCGGTGGCTACGTCGTCTGGTCGTGGCCCGTCCGTGAAAATGGTGAGTCCAGGCCGCGCCTTTTCTGTCTCCTCCTGCAGCAGCTCCGCGTCGAGGGTTTTTGGTTCCACTAGCAAAACTGTGCTCTCCGTCCTTCTGACGTAGGCGAGCGTGTTCGTGAGCCTTCGCCCAAGCGCTGTCTGGGCGCCAACGATCTCCCGAGCCTGGTCGCCCTGCAGTAGGCTGAGTAGCCGTAGTTTGAACCACCGCTGCCTGTTCTTCAGCTGAGCTGTCGCTGCTCTGAGTCCTGACTCCATCGTCAGGGCGCTAAGGCTGGTTGTCCGGAAGCAGCCTGTCGTCGCTGGCGCTTCCTGGTTGACTAGCCGTTGCTACTCGTTTGCCTGGCCGATGGTGCCCCGGCTGTGGTCGCCCTTCCACCGCAGCTCCGATCCGAACATGGCGACTAACTGAATGCATGCCGCCATGTCCATGCCGCCATGTCTGCAAGCCGGCGGAGCCGCGCTATTGCGTTCTTCACGCTCTTCAGTCGGATGGTGTGGTGGTCATTGAGCGTGAGTTGGAGTCCAGCCACGCCCCAAGCCACCGCGTTGCCTCTTTGCTGAATGGGAGGGTGTTAGCGCCAACCTTCACCGCTGCCGCCGGGGCGCCTTTTCCCTCCGGCAGATCGCCGCCTCGGTCTTCCCGTGGCCGGCCGAAGGCCACCGCGTTTCTCGCTGCCCAGTCGATGGACACCGCTGCCGCCTCGGGCAGCTTGGCCGCCACAGCCTCGTCGTCAGCCACCACCCAATTTCGTCCACAAAGGTTAGTCCTCGGATGACTGGCACCACGCTCTCCACCTCGTCGAAGATTCCTGACAGGTATGTGACGAAGAGGATCGGCGCCGCCGGTGACCCCTGTGGGATGCCGGTATCCGCTGGGCTCGCCTCGCCCGTCTTGCCGTCAAGCACGAGTTTCGCCTGGCGGTCTGACATGAAGCTGCCAGTCCATCTGATGAGGTCCGGCTCGATTTCGATCTTCGCCTACCGATCGCCCTCCGCAGGTTCCGCCTTACCTCCTGGACCCGGCCGATTGCGCAAGCTCGAAAGATACCGAAGAGCGGAGAGTTTTGGTACGTATGATATGTTTTATTCAGATACCTACCTCACATAATCCGCAAAAAAGAATATGTTTGGATACCTTGTAGGTTTGACTATCTAACTGACTCACTCTCCACTGAGCCTTAACGAAAAGTGCGATCACATTGCTTCGTCGTGATGCCGCTACCCATCCAGTATACGTAAAGTACAAGTGATTCCTGTAAACCCAAAAGAACGAAGGAAATTAAAAGCATGCTAGTTAGATAGATCTCAACTGCCCGCAACAGCACAAAGCCCCAGTCTGCCGGCATGGGCGCCAAGAACTGTTGAAAGTAATGTCAGTGGGCTGAAGGAAACGAGTTTGATGGGTTGTATGGATTAATACCTCCTCAAATACCTCATCTACATTCCATCCTCCGAGTCTCCTGTGTCATCCTCCGAGTTTCCTGTGTCATCCTCCGAGTCCCCTGCCTGCGTGTCATCATCCAAGTCCATTATCTCAATGTCTTGCTCTTTCAACGGAGTCCCATGTAACACATGCCCCATATGCGTCCTCAATGTACTCTGTCCCTTTTGTCTGAGCCCAATCAATGCCCTTAGTAACGGAATAGGACTCTTGGCGAACGGTGACTCCTGATTCATCGCGAGAGCCCGCCGATCTGCCCGCTCGACAAATCTTCCGCTGTGTATCACCGCTTCCGCCGCCGCGGTGAGATCTCCTGTATAGAGACCCAGGAACCCACACACCCTTTTGTAAGCCTCGTAGTTGCGGAAGTAAAGCTGCCCAGCGAAGATATTGAGCTGGTCCACCAAATTGATGTCGGGTTTCCAAGCGTACGGTAGAGGTAGAATGGGGCAAAAGTCGAGCGATTCGTACGACGGCGCAGCGAGAGTGCTTCGGGGGGAGTACATGTGTAGGCGGACCTGTGGAGACTGGCGGAGCTGAGGAAGTAGCTTGTTAACCTCGAAGGGGCTCAAGATTAGTAGGATACCGGGGTCCACAGTAGTCGAGACAATCCAGTTGACAGGCCGGAGAAAGTCGTCAGTCCTACTGTTCTCTCCCGGCCCCGTCTCGATAACCGCACAGAAATCGGAGGTCGCCAACAGCCCCCGAGAGAATGTGTTCGACTGCAAGTGCACACTCGCTGATGTTCTCTCGAGGACACTGAAGGCCGGGAGAAACTCGACGCTCTGCTGGAGCCTTCCGGATTTTATAAATCGCCGGACTTCCTTAGCGAGATGTGGCTTTACCCCCTGCACCCTTGGTGGTCGTTGGATCTCCGCCTGGCGCTCCATCTCATGCGCCACCTCTCGTACCTGCTCCTCCTGCATTCCAGCCCGATGAAGATTTGCTACTCCGAACCCCTTGTAAGTCTCTAAGATCCTATTCAAGTCGCCAGACGCTATCCCAGGTCCTCCATTGTAACCGATTGTTTCGTCGGCTCCCACGGTAAATCCGTATTGCTCTTCGATAGTCTTCATTTCCTTCTCAAGTAAGGCTTCCGGAAATCCTATTCCGATATCTGACCAGGCTTTGAGGTGTTTGAGGTAACTTATTCCTTGCTGGGCCCAGATAGGAGCAATTTTCACGGTGTTGGCGATGGTTACTTCCATAGACCAGAACAAAACGTCGCGAACCTCGATTCTCTCGCGGTTGGCGTCCTGTGCGATTCTCATAATCTTCCTGTCGACTTCCGGGGGACCGCAGAACGTGACGGAGTGCCCATGTCCAAGCTTTCGCATCCTCATACACGCTTTTTCTGATTAGTCTTATATACGGGAACCAATTCCAACCGAGGGTCCATACCTTGTACGAGGCGATCCTTGGTCAAGTTAGGACCGAGTGTGACCGCCGCCCTACTTCCCAACGGAAACTTCAAATCCGTCCCCCTCGTGTGCGCTTCATCGAGATAGACCAAGCAAATACCCAAATTCTCCTCGTATGCCGACGCCCTCAACGGCTCCTTGTTACCATCCCTCGTCAGTACCATGAGCTCGCCACCATCGTCGAAATACACTGCTGCCTGTGCCAAATCATCCGCCACAAGATTCAACCACTTTTGCGCCACCTCTTCGTTTCGTAACTCTAACACCTGCGCCCCGACATCGAGCAACACTTTGGACTGGAGACCCCCGGAATGGCCCGCGAGCATCTCCAACAGCTGCTCTACTCCCATCCGTTCATTCGTGGTAGTAGCAGAGATAGATATGTAGTTGTTCTCGCACTGTAGCAGATAGCTCAGAACTCTCGCATTGGTGCTCAGCTGCGCCCGCCTGTCAAACTGCTTGATTGATAGAGGAAGCAAATAGCGATTATCGTTCGTCCCGCTAAACCCGGTAGTAGGATGTGCCTTCGTTGCAGCAAGGTCCCAGCCGGAAGTCGACAGCTTGTGAGGAAACTCCCTGGCTTCCTTCGGGAAGACGACGCCCGATAGGTATGAGTCGATGACGGTTTTGTTGTACCTGAAAGTAGGATAAATGATCTCTTTCCACACTTCCCTGTCATCGATATTAATACCTTCCAGCCGGCGAAGGTACGGCTCCGGTAGCGTAGCACCCTTAATCCAGTTTTCGTAATCCAAAGCAGGGTTAGCTGACATGTAGAGCTTTCGGAAACACGTCTTCAGCTGTGGCTGGCTAAGACCGCCGTAGTAGTAGCTGAGGCAGGTGAATGTCAATGCCACATCTGGATGACTGAATTCCGCTTTTCCAGCGGGTACATCCTTGGCGCAATAGGGAACAGCCATGAGAAGTGGTCGAGTTGGGTCAAGTCCATAATCTACCTTCCACCGCTTCTCTTTAAGCGCGAATAGGATGATGCCATGAGCGATAAGCCCTCGGAGAAGGTACAGGTTGTTACTGGGTACCTCTTTTTCTGCAACATACTCGAGGAGAGGGTCCGCATCTTGCCTGGTTATGTTGATGTCGGTGATGAAGCGGATTGCCAACTCCCGCTTGTCGACGGGGAAGTGACCGACTGAGACCGTTAGAGCTTGATCTGGGTTGCCAAATGCCGTGCAGTCAGCACAGTTTGCGCAGTAGGTAGCAGCTCAAAGGTAATTGAAGCGGTAGGGAACGCACCTTTGATGATCTTCTCTCCGATGGCTTTCAAAAGTTCTTTGCCTGCCTCAAGGTTCAAAATCCGGATTGACCCAAACCTCTTCACTTCCCCATGCGTCTCCACCTCAAAGTCCTGCGTATTGACCTCTTCCAGCCCCTGGAAATGACCTTGTATCAAGCCAAAAATGTTCTGGATGATAAACCATCGATCGGGATGATTCTCAACCGGCGTTGGACGTCCGACCGTATAGATTAACTCATGTCTCGTATTGAGAACCTCATCACTTTCATCCAGAATATCTCTCGAGTTTTGATCCAACCATCTCTGCGTACTGAGCAGCAACTGAGCAACCTCCGCGGTGTCCTTATGAGGCGAAACACCGGCACTGCCACCTCTTCCTCCATGCTCCGAGTTGAATAGCCTCTCCAAACCCACCAACTTGAAGGACAAGATATGTTCCGGCTGTACCAGCAGTATTCCGTTGTTTCGCATGCACTCTTCGTAGAGCCACCGCACCCTCTCAGCGTTCTTCTTCTCGAGCCTAGTCCTCCTCGAAAATGGCAGGAAGAATATCCTTCGATTGACTAGACCCCCGAGCTTCTGACGCAACGTCTGAAACATTTGCCCCAATAATGGCTTCAGCACGACGACGCGTACCAACTTCGTACCATCTGCAAGGAATGCAGCAACAATGGGGACGATCACAGACGTTTTGCCCTCTCCCATGCACAGCTGTATGATCGAGTTGCGGTTTTCCGGTGGCGCAATCATTGAAGATGCAATTTCGGATTGCACGCTGCGAATCAGGAAATCGTTTTCGATCTCAATGAGGACCCAGTCGGGATGCAGAAGGGGATCCCATCCTTGGTGTCCTCTGTTGTCAAGTTCCTTTTGAAAGTCGGCGCTAGGATTTCCGCTTGTGCAGCGCCCGAGGAGGCGTAGTAGACGCCTCAGACGTTGGGCCATGGTGATCGCAATGCCGAAGGTGACAATAACAATTCTCCATTCCGATGAGAGGAGGTTTGAAGCGCCCGTAGCTAGGTGCTGAAGTAGCAGCACCGGTGAAACGCGAGGCCAAAGGCCAGCTTCGTAAGCCATAGTGCTCCCACCCTGACGGACTGGTCCCAACTGCATTGCGATGGCTTCAAAAATCTCGCTCATGTAATCTTCGGAGATTTTCAATAAATCGATCAGCTCCTGGGGTAGGTCTCTCCTAGGGCCAACGTTGCGAGATGGCGTCTCCTCGACGTGGAGAGCTTCGAGGCTGTCTTCGAGTCCTTTCGCGTACCTTTGTCGGAACATGCTGTGGGTAACTCGAAAGTCGCGCAGCAAACCGTCGAGGCTATCGTGTCTCGACCCAAGGTGAGTGCCCGACCTTTGCAGGACAATGTCTTTCATCAGGGAAGCCGGGCACGTAGGGAGAGCCGGTGGATAGCGTCTGAGCAGATCGGAAAGGCGTATTGTGCTTCGAATTTTCTGGGTTGTGGTGTAAGTGTAAGGCCCGAAATGATGGTATTGGAAAACCGGATCTATCTCGGTGTTTGTTGCGTCGAGCACCTGTTGTACCTCCAAAATATGCCGTCGAAAGTGGAAGTTGCGATTCCACCTATCAAACCACAAAACAAGAGATTCGAAGACCTTGGGAACATGGATCAAAGGATAATCAAGTGGGTCATTCAGACCTCCGATGCCTGGTTGCTCACAGGGCCACATAGACTTTATCTCGTCTGCCAGTGCTGCTATCTGGGCAACTTTGTTCCGCCCGAAACAACCGGTGCGTCTTTCCTGGGTTTGCTGTTGTGTTTCGGAGCCTATGCTATCAAGCTTCGATTCGGCGCTCTCGCAGAAATCGACCACATGTGATCCGATGACTTTCGATAGAGTTTCGGTATTCGGTTCATATCCATGTTGCAGATCGTACGAGACGTGATTCGGCGGTTCGATCCGACAGAACGCTGGGTTGGTTTTGAAGGCGAGCAGCGTCGCGACGAGTTTCAGGTCGACCTTCCCGCCGTATACCAATGTGCTTAAAAAGAACATGCAGTAGTACTTCTTAGTGATCTCTGTGCTTCCTCTCAGCATATTATACAGGTCCAGCCACACCTTTCTCAAATCCGGATCCAGCCACTTGGGATCGTATCCAAGCCGCGACTCTGGGGCTTCTGCATGAGGCACCGACTGTGCACCTGCAATTTCTCCAAGTGTTTCGAAGACCTCCAGGAGGTTCGGGTGCACGCAGAGCCCTCCTTCCGTGTACCGGTTAACGAGCGTGGCCACATAGAAGACTTTCGCCTCACCGAGGCTATCGCTCAACAGGTCCCTACTCGCATATGTCCTGTCCTCTGTCTCGCTAACCATCGACCCTCCAAACTGCTCCGTGAGGAAGACCGAATTCCTAATCGCGGCTCTCTTGGAGAGGAAGCCCGAAGTCTCAATCGCGGCATCGTCCCCTCGGGGTCCACTATGAATTGACCGTTCCGATTCACCAAACATGTCCAGCAATCCTACATAGTCAGTTATTTCTTTGACGCCCTTAAAGAACTCCTCATGCTGTGCTAACGGCGGTAATCCCGAGCTCCATGTGACCCACTGCCTGCACCTCGGATTCACAGGGAAGTATTGACGGCAGGGGGTTAGCGCAGCTATCCGTTGAAACAGCTTCGCGTCCTCACTATCTTCTCTCAGGGCCAGTACTGATTTTGTTGCCGCAGACCTTAAGCCGGCGAGAGCCTCTTCTGTTCCGGTTCGGCTGGTAAGGGGGTCCGGATGACAATGCGATGTCACTGCGTGGAGATAAATTTTGTACAAATGGCTGGTAAGACTTCCGTTTCCGGCGAGTCTACCGAGGATCGGGTCTATTGTGTAGAAGTGGTACTTGACTTTGTCCATGTTTTCCGTGTTGATATCGACTATTGTATGGGAATTCTGCTGCTTGCAGCTGACCGTCCCATAAGGAACGAAGACGCAGCGCGTCAGTGGAGTACCATCCAGGCGGACGACGAGGAAGTTTTGAAGCCCTGCGAAGGCTCCAATATGCTGATTGGAATCAACAACCATACCCCGGAACTGTTTGCACTCTAGCTTTGATGCCGCGGTGATGCTGAAGTCCAGTTTAAGCCTTGGAAGTGTAACCCAGACAACGCCACGCTTGTAGCTAACCACTATAAACCTGGGGTGCTCGAGAGGAGCAAGAACGCCGGCAATCATCGTGGCCGTCGCGCTTCTAACATCAATCAGATTCTGATAGGGATCAAGGTGAAGCTGATTTTCCGACCGATGGTTGGTTTGGGAGATGTATCGATAGGCGTTTGGGGTCCAAGGGGTGCTTTGTGCACAAAGATCAATGCGAATCTCGGTGCTGTTATGGTCGCTTGGTATCCCCGATGAAGTGGGGAGGTGTAGCCAGAAAACGTGATCGGAGACGATGCTGCTGGGGAAGTCATTGGCGAGCTTTGAACGCGGGATCAATTGTCGCATAACACCGTCACTCCCGCGCACGGTGCGGATAACGAGTTCCTGACCATGAAGCCCGAACGCAACCTGTCCCAACAGTGGATTAGCTGCTAGAATGTCGAAAGTGGTGAATATTTAGGTAAACAGTACATTGCAACCATCGATTGGCTTTTTCGTCTGAAATACCATTCCTGGCATACTGCTTGGGACAACGTCGAGTAATTTCTTAAGATCATGAAGCAGTTAGTATCACTAGCCGTCGCGGAAAGTATTTCATTACCTTTCCCATCAACTCCTGATATGTCGCATGAGTCGTATAGCTTTCGGGAAGTCTCCCTAATGGTAAACCCCCCACCAATAACTCTCCACTGATCAGGTTGTAGTGTAACATGTGACTCTCATTTTCCGCGCTCCCTTTGGTATGTGTATACACCCATCGATCGTTCGGAGGATCCATCGCCAACCAACAGCTTCCCGGTTCGTAGGAGCTCCAAATTGGTTTGAGATCAAGTCCAAGGTCACTTTTCGTGATCAAGTGCCTCAATTGATCCTCAACAGCATATGCAATCCTCATGTCCCTTTCGAGGATCGCTCTCGTCTCAGCCATCTCCGCGCTCGCCTCCGTCACTGTCGCGCTTGTCCCGGCCGCCGCCGCCCTGACATCGGCATGAACGTTGGTGCGGATCATCGTCGCACACTCGACTAAGACCGAGACATCTTCACCCGCACGGAGAATATCCCACAACAAACATGGCTCAACATCGAAAGTCATCCTGCAGGTAGCTGCCATATGAATGATGCGCATTTGAAACTCTTGCACCTCTCCCGGCCCACACTCCGAGAGCTGCCCAGCAAGCTTCCTTGCCCATGCAAGACACACTCTGCGCGCTTCCCTGAGGAAGCCCACGGCCGACAATCGCGTTGTCGCGCTTCTGGTCCCAGCGACAATCTGACTTGCCAACACAATCATGATCTGCACGGCGACAACTTCCCGCCAATTTGCCTCCACATCTCGCAACATCACCCCCAACTCGTGGATCATCTCTCTTCCAAACATTTCCTGCCCCGGCTCAACATGGGATTCTCTTTCAGTGGCATCGTTGGCTAAGCATCCGACCTGCCAAGCGGCTTGGACGAACAGCATTCTGACTGCCACTGTCCTAAATGTCAACGTCCGACACCGGATCTCCCTAAGCATATTAAGCCATTGCAGGCGCGAACCAGAGCGGAGAAGGCCGAATGCAACGTATTCGTGGAGCGGTAGCTCATGAGGGCACTCGTATTGACGGGCAAGAACATCATTTGCTGTGTGGCTAGTATTCGTGATTGTGTACTGGAGGTTTCGGTACGGACCATCTGGGAGCTTGAAAGTACACAAATGTCTGATGTCCATCGCGGGGAGCTTGTCAAAGGTCCATATACCGGAACGGGTATCGTAGAGCCCAAAACGGAGTGGACACCTGAGGAAGATGTCGTCGCCTGTTGTAGAGAGGCGGCGATAGCGATAGTGAGTGGAGAGATACGACTTCGTTGTCGAAGTGTATTTGATTTCATACTCCCACGCATCGCGATCCGACTTGTAAAAGCTTCGTAGGCCAGAGTAGTTGGCACAGGTATCGTAGCCGTAAGTCGAGCGTTTGGGCTTTTCTTTAACGCAGAGGTCAATCAGGATCCGGAAAGTCGTCGCTCGCCAGATTGCAAAAGCCGATGGACACCGTAGCTCAAAGACCAGCGCTGCTTCCGCCAACGGATCTTCTGGAAGTGGCCACTCGTCGACCTCAATTTGCATCTCGTCGGCTTTCCTGGTGATCGCGCATTTCTTGCAATCTCGGTCATGGCGAGTCCAGCCCTGCGCCCAGTGTGTGTAGTATTCGCAACGCAAGGTTTCGGCATCGGCCCTTAAACCGTCATATTGCTTCTTCTTTACCACGAGTTCGGCCTTTTTGCGCGATCGAGCTGCTTCGGCGGCCCCCACAATGTCTTCCTTGAGCTTCTGAAGTGATTGTGTGCCTTGGAAGTACCGGACAGAGAATGTGGCATCAGTGATTTCAATCGAGAAGAGCGAAGGACTGCTTTCAAGTGCTCCAAGACGCCGCGCCTTGATGTACGTCTCGATGTGGGAGAGCCTGGTGCGCTGCTGCGCTTGCGGGAGGAGAAGCGCAGTCAGGAACGATTCGTTGAACTCAGGAGGGTATTCCACAAGCAGAGGGCAACGTAACAAGGTTAACCTGTCCAACGCCACCCACAGCTCCATTGTGGTCAAGACCATTATCGAGTTCTTCTCCGGATTCCCTTGATACGCCACGATTGCAACTGCAATGTAGTTAATGATACCAGCTCCGAGAATATCACTCGTAAGGGTGCTCGACATCAATCCTCCAGCCTGCGAGCCAAGCTTCTCCATGACCCACTTCTCGAAATCTGCCAGCATGAGATCCCTCCTGTCCTCCGCCTCACCGACCGTCGGTAGCTCTGGCATTGCGTCTGACGTCCCACGGTCCCGGACAACCTCGCGAGGAACAAAACACTCCGCCGGGGTCTGAAACTGGATATCCTTGAATCCCTTTATATACTCCCTGCACCCCGGCATTCTGATGATCGTATCTTCCATGTAGTTCAGCGAATCAGGGTCCCAGTGGAGTGTCCGAACGTTGCGCTGGACTTCCACCCACTCTTTCTCAACCTGCAAATAAGCGCGATTCCCTGCGGTCTGGGCCGAATCGAGAACGAATCCTGGCAAGCGATCATGTAGCTTGTACACCCTCCTGGAGACCTTCGAGTTCATGATGAAGAGTCGATGCCCTACAATCCTTCTTCGTGTGGCACGGGTAAGCAGGTCGGACATGAAGTAGACCAAAAAGCTCTTGTACTCTTCCACACCGAGGATCATCTGCAGTGACACCCTAACCACCAACCATAGCGGACTCCTCCTCCACGGAGTTCCCGTAAGGTCCCACAATACCTCGTCGCTGATCCGCTTGGTAAACCTGTGGATTTGCGCCACCTGCCCAACCGCTCTTAGGATCCCTGTGAGCATCTCGGTCACAAACTTTGGATGTACGCTCTCCCTTTCCTCCGGTAGGCTTTGCCCCGCTTGCGTCGTCCTTACTATCGCCGCGGCGAGAGTCTCACGCTTTAATTTCTCCACGCACTCGGCGAGCTGGGGCAGAAACGTCGAGTCACTCATCACGGACCAGGGTACGATGAAGGCCGGTCCGGGGTAGGAGACTAGCAATTTTCCTGTTGTGCCCACGACAGAAGTCGAGATAGGAGAAGCCTCAAAGGAGGCGATGAGAACCCAGTCTCCCGTACGGCGTAGAAACAGTCCCGCGTTTTGGGCGGCGATATGGACACATATGGAGTCTCCAATCGATCTATTCGTTAGCTTCATCATAGATGAGAAACGTAGAAAAGTGCATGCTACCGCTATCCTTCAGTCCCATCACCGCCGAGGCAAATACGGTCGCGGAGAACAGAGTTTTGTTCTCGAACGCAACGAAACTTTTTAACATTTTGACAGCTCGGTACCACTGAGAATTGGTGAAGTTGCCGGTAGGAGGCTGTCGGGCATACGCGTCCGCGCAGTGAAGCAAAAGCTGTAGAAGTACCGCGTTGCCCTCGTCGATGTGGTCTTCGGCGTGTTGGGGCGGTTGTGGGGGAAGAAATACATGGTTGACGACGAAATCGAAGCAGTGGGGCAGGATATCGTCTGCGACGGTCAGTACATTATTATTTGGAGGATAAATCCCTCGATACAATCAAGGTGTCTGGGAAGCTAACCCTGGGTGTTCGCCATCACGACAGATTTCTTTCTTGTGGGTGACAGCCGGGAGTGTGTTTCGTTCGAGCAGATGGGTGGGGGTGGATCAACAAACACAAACGGGCGGATCGAGCAGGGTATATGAGGACAGCGCAGCTGGAAGCCAGGATACAGCTTGGCTGGCTTCGCCGCCGAATCACAGTGATTGAATTTTCCAAAGAAGCACACACATACGTACATGAGATCCCAGCGAATCCGCCTTGACTGAGCTAAAACGGATCGGTCACGCCGGTCAGAACACTCTGCAATCACGAAATCCTGTTCCCGCGCTATGTACACCTCTCAGTGAGGGCTGACTTTTAGAAGCGCTGGCTGGGACGTGTAATCAAGAATGGCGGGACCGTCTGGGTGATGAGTCCCATCTGGTATGTAATTTCGTATCTTCTGAATCGAAACTCAAGATAAACCCCTCAGTTGTATGCTGCCCGCCGTTTGGCTAAACTAAGAAGGAAGCGTGAAAACAAACTACCGACTCCACTAGCGACTGATGTAGACTTTTTCTTACGTGTGCCGATATTCTGTACATACTTTGCGGGTTATGATCCACTTTGTGGGAGAGGTACAACACGAATGACGTGGGCCCAGTAGATCATGGACGCTGACGCAAAAACAGAAAACATAGATGATTGGATTGTTTTATACGGCTATGTAATTGCCCCGGTACCCCCCTCTTTATTGTAAACTCGCCCGAATACCCCTCAAAATTCGTATTTTATTCAATGCGCCCCATTTGACGATTAGCATCTCATGATCTACCAATCAGGCGGGAGGACGCGCGGGGCGAGGAAGAGTGCGCTGGCGCGGGTACGGAAAAGTCGTGTTCTGATTCGAGGATCTGCCGAGTGAGATCCTTGTGGTTCGGGACCCACAGCAAACGCTTCTAGTATAACACCCCATCCTTCAACCCCAAAATTTCACTCCCGGCCGGAACCGCCGTCCGCTGCTCATCACGAGGGAGAGCAGCTTCCTCCTCTGCATTGGTGCCATCCGGAACAGGTCCCCCTTGCACCGCTTCCTGTCCCGTATGCCCAGGAAGACTGAGTCGTTGTATCCTCTGGATCCATTATCGCTGAGGAGTCGTTTGATGTGGAATCCTTGAGTTTCGACTCAGGAGTGATAGTGGTGAAACTTGACCGGTATCTCTTCCGCGGTCTTAGTGATCAAGAAATACACCTTGGTATATCTCGTGCGGTCATAAATATAGATGATATAACGAATCCTCAATGCTGTACTTCATTGCCCCACAGAGATCTGAGTGCACGAGCTCGAATGGTGTTGAGGTCCGGGATGCCTTGGTACGTACATGTTGTCGTTTCGTACGAACACATGTCTGACACAATCCTGGTGTTTCCCAGGTTTTCCCAGACTTCTTCGAGGGATCCGTGATGCAGTCTTCCGAGGGATTCGTACGCTCGTTAGAGGGATCCATGATACGCTTGTTCAAGCGCTCCAGAATGCGCCTTAAATCCTGATTATTGAGGAGCGCGAATCGTTGATGCATATGTTCACTGTTTTCGGGTGCTGAACTGTTCGCAGTGACCTGATTTCCGAAACATTCACCGATACGTCCGTTGATAGTATGTATAGGCCTTCTTCGAGGATGGCACGGAGAACGTTTCTCCCTTTGGTATTGGTGATCGAGCAGATACCCGATTTGAATGTTGTAGTATATCCATATAAATCGAGTTGTCCTACGGACAGGAGGGACGTCCGGAATTCCGGAGAGAAGAACGCCTCAATATCAACTTCTCCTAGACGGACAACTCTTTACTTCTTTGATTGTACTTGATGCTCATCTCCCGATTTGATTATCACATTTGTTTCCATAAGTATGTCCTTTCCGAAGTATCGAAGGTTATTGCCGTAATTATGTGAGGCTCCGCAATCGATTACCCAGGTTCCATTTGACGTTGCCGATCGATGTGACACTACCGTTACTTCCGAGCTGAGGGAGGTGGACCCCGTGAGTCATTGTGGGTTACCAGTTCTTCCGTCTGGTAGTCTTTTCGTCCTTGCTCAGTGTTCCTTCTGTTGCAGAAAGCGTTTCTTTCTTCCTAGCTGGGCAGTGGAGTCGAATGTGTCCTTCTACTCCGCAATAAGTTGAAGCCATCCGTTTGGTCTTCTCGTGGATGTTTGGAAATGGGTTTCTCCTTGCTCAGCAGTTGGCCGTAGTGTGTGCACCAGCGAAGCACCAGTCACACCAATCTCTCTGGTAACGTTCATCTCCTCGATAGCTCCCCGTCCATGGTGAGCACCTCGGAGGAGCTGGGCGCCGCAGCGGCACTGGGTGTTGGGGGGGAGCCGCCGCTGTCCTACCCACGCCACCGTTCATGGTGCCGGCGGGAGAGGAGTAGGGGGGGTGGGGGGATGGGTACGCGTTTCCTTTGTCTTTTCCTTTTTATTCCCTTTGTGTTATCCTTGGCTAGTTTTACATCTTTGGGAAAGGCCTGGGCGGAGGGCAAAAGGGGAGCTTGCAATGTGCCGCCACCGCGCGGACAGCGGACAGGAGAATTGCGCAAAATGTACGCCGCCATGATCTACAAAAGTCGCATGCGAGTAACTATGAATAAAAAAAAAAAAATTCTACCTGTACCTCTACCTCTACACCCACTCCTACACACACAAGCAACCCGTCTTCGGGAATATGGTATTGATTATCATTCCGGTCCCGCCCCTTTTTGGTCCTCATACGATAACCCCCGCTCTCACCAGACTGGTGGGCTACTCTTGGCAGCCATGGCTATTGTATGATTACATAACCACCAACCGCATGCGACCTAGTTACTAACATCTACTCACATATCTAAAATGTAGATACCTGGCAGGTTCGACTTAACCGACACAAACGGACGATCGTGATGCAGTCTCTGGAGTCGTGATTCCCACACCCCCAACTCGTGGCCTAAATTGTATGATCGGTCGAAACGTGCCGCTTGAGGCGAGGCACTTACTCTAGATAGGTGAGCTCCTGGCGCAGCTCTGCGAAGGATCGTGGCGTCGGGTGACGCACGTAACTTGACTCCCTCGCTGCTGGCCGCCCCGCGCACCTCTCTATCTGAGGGCTATCAACACGCGAACCGGGAGTGCCTTCTACGCTAGGTTGCGGGCTGAGCTGGGAGGGTGGTGTAGTAGGTATGTACAACACCAGACAGATAGATAGTATCCAAGGGAAACAGCCATTGGTGGATGGTTCCCACCACTCCGCACGGAGCGGGGTACTATGAACGATGTTCGCAGGTAGGCAGCCGCATGCCGTCTAGCCAGATCTGACTGCCCGATGTCGAATCTTTCACCGGTCACGCAGAGCGGCAGTGCGGTGACGTTTATCTCAGATTGTGTTTCCTCCGCGGGGCTGGAAGCAGCAATGACTGCAGGCAAGTGCGCGATTATAATGCGCGCGGAATGGATCTCAAGAGGGGGTAACGGTTATAAAGCTGGACCGTCCCAACACCCCTACCAACAGCAACGACGATACGGTCAACACTCACGGCGATTCAAACCTTCCGGAACAAAACCCCAGAACTTTTAAACGCCCAACCAACCTCCCCTTCTCAATGGCAGGATACTTAAAAGGCCAAACTGTCAGATGCACGGACAGTGAGTCACCTGCTCCGGTACCATGGCTGCGAGGATACTGAATTTGGCAGCGGACGGCAACACTTTCCACGGAGAAGTCACTGAAATCTTGTCCGATGGCCGTTATGTTGTAAGTTTTCCAATTAGCCAAATTCATCTCATGGCATGTTGGGTACTTACTTACTGTGATTGGGAAACTAGGTTCAGCCCCGTAATGCCCCTAAGGGAGAGACAATTGTCTTTTCAGCCGATCGCTTGTCTCCGCATTAGTTGAGGCATCACGGTGTCGGCTGCCTGCAGCGCCAGCCATGGCTCAGCGGTTCGCAGGCGGGGGAATTCTTTTTTATGCATCGTCTCTTCTACTTTACTCATTCTGTCATTACTTGATTGTTGAATGGAATATTGGTGCTGCGACTACGGAGGCTTGTCACGACCAACACTGCAAGATATTAAAAGTGAATCGTCGAAAATTTGAATCATAAAACTTAAAAGCCCGAACCGCAAAATCCAAAACCCATTCAGCGCGATTGGGGGCTTGGGATTCTAGTCGTGATTTCTAGTTGCGCATCCGTTGGCAGCCGTCGACGAAGCGGGGTTGCTCCGCTATCAACCCCGCACTAGTTATCTACCTTGGTTTATCGTTTAGCGAGTCCAATCGCAATGCGCTTCGACTGGAGAACTGAGAAAACTATGATGTCATCCTTTCCAAGGGTGAACGCCTATCACCATGCAAACCGCCGCATGGAATAGTACATCTTCGGTACTATTACTGGCCTGGGGACGCCTAAATGGCTGGTTTGGTGGCATTGGCGCTCCGCGAGTTACCAGCAGATCGCTACGGATCCAGAAAGCATCCGTTCTCGCACCCGTGCCGACCCTTTTCGTCATACAACCCCTCGTAGACGAGAGACCACCACTTCGGGGCGTCTCCGGAATGGAAGATGCAGCAGAGGATTCTGTGGGCGGAGGTGCGGAAGGAGACGGGGAGGTGGAAGAGCCAGTGGACGGTCCGAGATCTGCTGGCCGATGGGGATGTGGGCAGGCAGTTCTGGACTTCCTCTCCTCCACGGACGTGGGAAGGCTGGTGCCGCCTCTGGAAGAGGGCGACGCCCGGAGTGAGGTGTCATGGTGGGAACTCCGGGAGCGCTGGGAGCGGGAAGAGGAGCGGGGGGTGGAGGCGGAGGCGCTGGGCGTCTGAACGAGATGGGCGCCGGGGAGGATCCCGCTGTTCCTCCCCACACCCTCGTTCATGGCATCGGCAGGCGAGGATTAGGGAACGGGTCACGCTTTTCTTTTGTCCCTTCCTTTGTTGTTTCTTTTGTAAGTTTCCTTGGGGCGCATCTACTCTTTATTGGGACAGGCCTGGGCGGAGGGCAAAGGGGAGCTTGCAACGAGCCGCCACCGCGTGGACAGCGGACGAGAAAAACATGTAAAATGCATGCCGCCGTAGTACTATCAATGTTAGTCTTAGTGTCCGTCAACATCGTATTATATACCGTGTCTAAGACAAGACACGCGAGTATGATGAAACAAAAAAAAATCCTCCTCTGTGGGAGCCATGTTTTGTGGGCAGCTTGGCTGGGTTAGTTAAAGCGGGGTGTTTGGCGAGGTGTTGACACTGAACCCCCACTAGGGGTCTCCGAACGCCCCACCAACCAATCCTCCAATCAACAATCCGGGAAACCAAGGGATTTCTCTGGGTTGTCTAGATATCTGCGCAAAGTAACTGGTTTTTTTTTTTGTTTAATCATACTCGCATTCGACCTATATAGATCATGGCGGCGTACATTTTTGCCCGGTTTTCCTGTCCGCAGTCCGCGCAGTGGCGGCTCGTTGCAAGCTTCCCTTTGCCCTCCGCCCAAGGAACTTGACAAAGGGAAAGAAATAAAGGAAAGCGCACCCCGTCCCCCTACTCCTCGCCTGCCGATGCCATGAAGGAGGGCGTGGGTAAGAACAGCGGTAGTTCCTCTCCGGTGCCCGAGCCTTCCGCAGCACCCAGCTCCTCCGCCTCCGCCTCCTGTTCCTCTTCCCGCTCCTTGCGCTCTCGGAGCTCCCATTCTGACGTCTGGCTTCCGGCGCCGTCTTCTTCCACAGGTGGCACCAGCCTTCCCACATCCGCAAAGTAACTGGTCCCGCATCCTTGGTTGTCGCATCAAATTGGAATTACACGCCTACCAGTCGCGTCGGTGGTTTTGGACCTCAGATACCTGCCCCCCACGCCCCCACATCTTGTCAAGATTAGATGTGAGATTTTTTTTTTTGTTTATTCATACTCGCATGTAGCCTTCTAGACTATGGCGTCGCACTTTTATCCAGGTATCCCGTCCGCTGTCCGCGCGATGGCGGCACGTTGCAAGTCCCCCTTTGCCCTCCGCCCAGGCCTGTCCTTAAGAAGATGAAATGCGCACCAAGGAAACCACAAAGGAAACGAGTCCGAAAGAGAGCGACAGACAAACGAAAGAAACGGAAGAAAGCGCAGCCCGGCCCCTAGTCGTCTGCGGATGTCATGAGAGAGGGGGCGGGTAGGAACAGCGGTAGTTCCTCCCGGCACCCAATTCCTCCGCCTCCGCCCGCCTCTCTTCTTCCCGCTCCCTGCACTCCCGGAGCTGCCACTCAGACATTTCGCTCCCCGCGTCTTCGTCAGCGTGCACTGGCCTTCCCATATCTGTAGCAGAGAGGGAGTCCAATCCCGCCTGGCTGCACCTCTTGTCGGCAAGGAGGTCCTGGATTGTGAACTGGTATTTACTCCTCCCGCCCACTGCCGCGCCTCAGCCGACGTCTTTTTGGAGATCTCCCGCTAGAGGTGTGCAAGAGATCTGGGGACAGGCATTACGCGTGCCTCGGCACGATCCAAGTAACGCAGCCATTCCACCCCGCGGGCGTCTGGCTCCTCCGCCGCGATTTTAGCCCACTCATCCGCCTTTTCGTTGCCGGCGATTCCCTTATGTGCCGGGCACCACCGGATCTCAATGATTATACCCGGCCGGGCTTTCTGTAGCACTGTGATGTGCTTCCTTGCCTGGAGCGCGTACTTTTGGCTGGGACCAAGCTCCTCGGAGGCCATCCGTCTGATGGCGGCTTGGGCGTTCGTGAAGATTGTAACCCGCTCTGGGGTCGTCTGCCTTCGCGAAGCTGATTCCAGTGCCCTCGCGAGGGCGGCGCACTCCGCATCATAGGTCTCTTGGATTAGTTGTGAGGAAGTACGGCGGCCTATAGACCTCCGTAATCACCGTACCCTGATATCCGTAAGGCAAAAGCCGGCTTTCTCCTTCGGCTATTTGCCCCAGGACCTCCATATTTTGTGAAACCTCGAAAATTTGAATTTGGTCCAACACCTTCATATTTCGGCGAATAACACCTCATGATCTTCCAATTGGGCACACGGAAGGATAGCACAACTCAGAAAACCCGTGATACCAGTGTGTGCCAAGACACCAGTACATTGGGAATAAACCCAAAGCAGAAGAGAAACCACATTGCACAGCGTTCTACCTTCACTACCTACATACTACCTAGCCTAGGAGCACCTTGAGTCACACGCGTCGTTCCGTGAGTGCGACTGATGTATGTTTTGTGCATGGCCTGAAAAATCTCGGCACCTGCTCATCGGAGAACAATAGAACGAGCTTTCTCACGCTCCCCAACTTAAGTGCCAAGCAATTGTCGGCGTAGAGGAAATTGCAGTCAATCGAGCTATAGACGCACGGTGGGAAAGGTGGGCGGTGTTGAGCGGGTTGGGAAGTCTTTTGCTTCCTTTTTGACGGATAAGAGGCGTGTGGGAATTACTCCATTTCCGCCCACTTTCTATTTCCAATGCACCAACTACCTAGATCACGACAATGTGCTCTCCATCCATACATGCTATCGGCTATCCTAAGGTAAGAACGACTATCAAAAAACCCAATACAAAATGAAACCAATTCCCCAGCAGAAAGGAAAAACAAATTGCTGAAACGCCACATGACTTACAACTCATGGTCGATGTTAGGGGGTAATGAAAAGATGACTGCTTATCTCTCGACTAGTCGCCAGGGTCAGAAAGAAAGGTACTCCTTAAATGGTGAATGTTCGGTAGCTGAAGGCGCTGCCAACAGGAGCTCCCTGCCGCCTGGGACATTTGGACCTTAAAGCTGCGGTGCCCGTCCGCCTCCGTCGACAGTGGAAACATCAGCACCCTTATCGATCAACAGTCGCACCAACCCCTGATGTCCCCGTGCATACGCCCAGTGTAGTGGTGTCCGTCCTTCTTTGTCGGCAGCGGTAACGTCAGCGCCCTTGTCGACCAGCAGCCGCACCAGCCCCTCATGTCCCCACTGCGACGCCTCGTGCAAAGGTGTCTGTCCGTCTTCGTCGGAAGCGGTAACAACAGCGCCCTTGTCGATCAGCAGTTGCACCACTACCTCACGTCCCCGTATCGACGCCCAGTGTAGTAGTGTCCGTCCGCGTTGATCGGCAGCGGTAGCGACAGCGCCCTTGTCGATCAGCAGTCGCACCACCCCATGGTGTCCCCGTACCGACGCCCAGTGCAGTGGTGTTCGTCCTTCTTTGTCGGCAGCGGTAACGTCAGCGCCCTTGTCGACCAACAGCCGCACCAGCCCCTCATGTCCCCGCTTCCACGCCTCGTGTAGCGGTGTCCGTCCGCTTTCATCGGCCGCCGATACGACAGCGCCCTTGTCGATTAGCAGTCTTACCACCCCCTCATTTCCCCGTGCCGACGCCTCGTGTAGTGGCGTCCGTCCGCAATTGTCGGCAGCCGAAACATCGGCGCCCTTGCCAATCAGCAGTCGCAGCGCCGGCGGATGTCCGCCCTTCGACGCCTCGTGTAGTGGTGTGCACCCGGCGTCGCTGGTAGCGGTGATGTCAGCGCCGTTGTCGATCAGCAGTCGCATCACACCCTCATGTCCCCGTACCGACGCCTCGTGTAGCGGTGTCCATCCGCCTTCGTCGGCAGCCAAAACATCAGCGCCCTCGTTGATTATCCGTCGCACCAGCTCAGGGTGTCCGCTTTGCGACGCCTTGTGTAGCGGTGTCCATCCAATGCCGTCCGTAACGGTAACGTCAGCGCTCTTGAGCAGCAGTCGCACCACCCCCTCATCCTCGTGTAGTGGTATCCATCCGAATTTATCGGCAGCCGAAACATCAGCGCCCCCGTCGATCAGTTGTTGCACCAGTTCAGGATGTCCGTTCTGCGACGCCTCGTGTGGTGGTGTCCTTCCAGCGTCGTCCGTAGCGGTAACGTCGGAGCCCTCGTCGGCCAGCAGTCGCACCACCCCCTCATCTTCGTGTAGTGCTGTCCGTCCGGCTTCATCGGCAGCCGAAACATCAGCGCCCTCGTCGGCCAGCTGTGGCACCGGCTCAGGATGTCTGTCCTGCGACGCCCCGTGTGATGGTGTGCTTCCAGTGTCGTCCGAAGCGGTAACGTCAGCACCCTCGTCGACCAGCAGTCGCACCAACCCCTCATCTTCTTGTAGCGGTGTCCGTCTGACTTCATCGGCAGCCGAAACATCAGCGTCCCCGTCGATCAGTTGTGGCACCAGTTCAGGATGTCCGTTCTGCGACCCCTCGTGTGGTGGTGTGCTTCCAGTGTCATCCGTAGCAGCAACGTCAGCGCCCTCGTCGACCAGCAGTCGCACCAACCCCTCATCTTCTTGTAGTGGCGTCCGTCCGACTTCATCGGCAGCCGAAACATCAGTGGCCTCGTCGGCCAGCTGTGGCACCGGCTCAGGATGTCTGCCCTGCGGCGCCTCGTGTGGTGGTGTGCTTCCAGTGTCGTCCGTAGCGGTAACGTCAGCACCCTCATCGACCAGCAGTCGCACCAACCGCTCATCTTCTTGTAGCGGTGTCCATCCGACCTCACCGGCATCCGAAACATCAGTGCCCTCGTCGACCAGCTGTGGCACCGGATCAGGATTTTCGTTCTGCGTCGCCTCGTGTGGTGGTGTGCTTCCAGTGTCGTCCGTAGCGGTAACGTCAGCACCCTCATCGACCAGCAGTCGCACCAACCGCTCATCTTCTTGTAGCGGTGTCCATCCGACCTCACCAGCATCCGAAACATCAGTGCCCTCGTCGACCAGCTGGGGCACCGGATCAGGATTTTCGTTCTGCGTCGCCTCGTGTGGTGGTGTCCTTCCAGTGTCGTCCGCAGCGGTAGCGTCAGCGATTTTGTCGGCCACCGGTCGCACCACACCCTCATCCTCGTGTAGTGGTGTCCGTTCATCGGCAGCCGAATCATAAGCGCTCTTGTCGACCAGCAGTCGCCCCACCCCCTCATGCCCCCACTCCATCGCCCAGTGTGATGTCCGTCCGACTTTATCGGCGGCGACAACATCAGCGCCCCCGCCGATCAGCAGCCTCAGGATCTCGACATCGCCGGAGTTGCTCGCCGTGGGGAAAAGAGCGTTCATATCAATTAACTGCGGAGGCCATGGCGCCAATATATTGACAAATTTTCGGCTGATGTCAAAAAGGAGGCGGTATTTATCACGTCTTTCTCTGGTTATGACGTTGCGGTCATCGTCTTCCCACGCGTTTGGCGTGCCGATCAGGTTGAGACAGGCGTTTAATTCCTCCGTAGAGAAATTTTCCTTGAAAAATTCGTCCACTGAAAGGTGTGCAAAGCGAAAGACGTCCAGACTTCTGTCCTGGATGATGAGGCTTTGGCAGGCTTCGAGGAGTACGTCCGGCTGCACCGGCTCATACGAAAATTCGCCGGATGGGCTAACACGGGCGCTGGCTGCACCATCGAGGGTCTCCGATCGTGCTGGCTTGCGGGGTGGTTCGTTCCAGTGGAAGGCATCGACTGCTAGCCGCGGTGTCCCTCGTGGTTGGGCGAGAATGAGGTCGTATATCTGTTTGTAGGCGTTCCTTAGGTTGTCTGGACGGTCCCGCAAACCTTCTGGCACATCTGGCGCGGTGGCCACGCCGTAGGGATGTGTAATCTGAAGCGCGGCAAGTTGGAACCTGGCGAAGAGTTGTCAGCAGAGTCCGCTCTGTATCGCTAAAACGGTGAACTCACGTTCCACGAGATTGCTTGCTCAATGCATTGATTTCCTCCCGAAGGCCATCGTCGACGGCACCGTCCAGCAGCTGTCCGCCTTCAGCGCTGGTCTGGATCGTCTCCTTGATAAAGCGCGGAATATCATGGTCATTGCCGCCCGGCTGCAGTTCAAGCTTGGGAAATATCTCGAACTGTCGGGCAGTGCCGACATCCATTCGAGTCGTCACAAAGATCTTGACTAGATTCTTTGATCTCTCCATGACAAACCCCAGCGCCTGTAGCAGAACTTCCTGGGTCGAAGGTTCGACTTCGTCCAGGGCGTCGATGCAGATCGTTATCTGCTGGTAGACATCCGCCAACTGAACGAGGAGCGCCTGACTTTCCGAGAGGCTGAGTTTTGAGTTTTCTTGGCCTTTAGCTCTCCTCGACTCGTAGGCATCGACGATCGGCTTCAGAAGTGTCGTTTTATTCGACTCGGTCTGGACAAGCTGGTGAATGAGGGCGCGTAGGATCGACTCGGGATCTCGTAGGCTCTCTTCGCCGCTGTTGCAGTAGAAGTACGCCAACCTCCCCAGCCGGGAATCCGAAGCGAAAGAGTTGATAGCTGCCGATGCAATGAAAGCCTGTCCAGCGTTTGCTGATGATTCCGTTAGACGCAACCCGCAGGATCTAGATAGTTAATTGAGTGAAGCCAGAACTTACGTATGTCTCGCAACAACAGCAGCTTAGAAGTGCCCGATGATACCCAATCCTGGTACTCCTCCTTCTGGAACAGCCACTCTCCGGTCTCTTCAAGTCGTGTTGCACTGATCCGGGTGTGGTGTTCGGTGGAAGGAGTGGCGGATACCCATTCCAAGATCTCAGACCTCCTAGATTCTAGTAAAGTGTGAGCCAATGGATATATATATATATTGGCGGTCCTTGGGCTTCCTTACCTTCTAACAATTGTTGCATCTCTTCGACTCGCGACCCGACTCGTGATGGTGCTGTGCGGAGATCACTCAGAAGACGTCGAAGATCGGCAAACTCGTTTGTGGCATCTACTTAGCATCAGCAGCGGTAATCTCACGGAGATGTAAACCGGTAGTACAATGAGCTCCTGCGGCCGAAGCATCCTTTTCCACCTTCTCCTCAAATTCTCTGACATCGTTGAAGTAGTCGGTCGTCAACTCGGTCGCGAGAGCTGCACTGAGGTGACCCTCTGGGAAACAGAACTGTCAGCGCCACTACAATTAGGATCTCTCCAGGCTGCGCACCTTCCGACTTGGCGATGGCTTTAGCCACGAACTTCAGGATTTCCGTGTAGAGCAGGACAGTTGACATCTGCAAGTTGTCTGCAGCCGCGGTTCGCGCACTGCTGAGGTAGAGCAATTCGTAGGCAGCACACCGAGCAATGATGCAGGCAGTCCTCTCGAGTCCGATCAAGATGGCGTCCGGCACGCCTGACTTGTCCACGCAGACCTTCGAAGATTGTCGTCAGTTTTCTGGAGCCGTTCGTAGGGTTGGGAGCTCATATTCACCTTCAGGAGAAACCGGAGAGCTGCCCAGGGAAGCGCGGTGTGTCCGGGGTCGTATTGGACGATGATGTCGCCGATCTCGTTGAACTTGTGCACCCACCGGAGAATTTTCATGGCAATATCATTCATGACGATCACATCCCCGCAGAAAGGAATCTTCCACTCCATTCCTTGCTTCTGTTTCTCGATCTCGGTGACGGTATCACCTATGGAAGCGGTTATCTGACGCACATGTTCCTCCCCGCTAGCTTCCGACAGAATTCGGCGCTCCTCCGCCGATAGCTTCTCACTGTGGAGAGCTTGATGCCACAGCGATGGACGCACTTCCTCTGCCGCCAAGGAGGTAGAACTGTGGTGCGTTGCACTAGCTGCGGGAGCCGTCGGCGGGATCGCACTGTGTGGGGCGGCGCTAGCTGCAGTAGCCGTCGGCGTGGGTTCAATTGCGATAGCGGCGGAATGCGACGGGGCGGGCGGGATGGTGGCTTGCGTCGCGACTAACGGGTTATCCAGACCGACCGCAGTGGCGTGATGCGACGAAGAAACTGACGTCCCCGATTGCCGTCGGGTCTGGGCGCTATCCAGCACCGTCGCGGCAGGTGTTGGCGGGGGTTCCTGCGGCGTTGCTGGCGGATTGAGGGCAGATGTTGATGTCGACAAACCGTCTGCACCGTCTGCCACACTGCCTGCCCGACTGCCAGCTGGGTGGAGTACCGAGACGCCTGACGGGCTCGACCGCACCGACGGCGGTTGCGAGCTCGACTCCCCCGACTTCGATGGCTTCCTGAGTAAACCCAGGATTCTGGCTTTGACACTCATTTTGAAGGGAGGCATCGTGCTGGATTACGATGATTCGCGGCCGAGTAATCTAGCAGATTTGTTTCGACGAATTGACCACACCTTGGACGAGACGTTCCGGATCTTGGGCTTCGATGGTGAGACTAGTAGGTTCGCTTTCGAGTCGAAGTTGGCGATCGTGGGACCCGGTATGATATCTCGCTGATGGCAGCGCCGGCGGTATCAGAGCGAGTGTACGTGTGTATGTGGAAGCGGGTGGACTATGTAAGGTGAAGCGCGGGGTTGCGCTCATTCTCCTCACCGCGCAGTGCACTTCGCCAACGGGGCGATAATAGATATCTCACACGCGGCCTACGTGGCATCCTGCCAGGTCCCAGGTGCCCCCGCACAAGTGAGACAATCGATGCTGGCAGACATAGTCTGCAGGGTGCACCATGCCAAGACGGCTTCACAACCAATTGCACCGCCCTGAGATGCTAACTGTTTCACCCGCTGGCATTCCCTCAGCCGTAAGCGTATTCCGGGGTTGTGGGGGCGGGCGGGTGAAGGTTCGAGGTCCTCCTATTTTATTTCCGTACACATAGATATGCACCGATTCCGGGGATCGTACTCGTGCATAACTAGCACCTATGCATGCGCTGCCGGACTTGGATCACTCAGCTGAAAGACCTTTGGGCAACGGTAAAACAAGAAACGAAGTGATGCAAAGGACGGATCAGCACTGGAGAGCTGTTCTCGGATGAAAGATGCACAACTGACGTGTCCGAACTGCTGGCTACCACGGACGTAGGTTGCCAAATTACCGTCACATCGAGTTCGTGACGGTAGTTTGTCATGCCCCCATTGTGACACAGAACAAGGAAAAATCACATGACCGCCATATACAGTATACACAGCGGCAGTGCATGGACGACCGATGTGTCTAGATGACGGATTGCAATAGCTGCCACGCAGTTTACTCAATAATGGGAACGAAAGGGCGTGTTCGAGGCCGCCACTTGGAATGGAGAACCAACAGTGTTTTGGGGGTGCTGTTAGCTCACTAGCGTGCTCTAGGATACGCACGGGGAGCCCAGGCGTGACAAAATCCACCGCCGCTCTGCCAGCTTTCATCTGATTAACTCAAGTAAGGCCAAAAAACGATCCTCAAGCTCAGCAAAGTCCATCAATTGGCTCACTAGGTGAGAAGTGTGCGCGCAGAGCCGCCCAACCGCCCACATAGATAGATCATTACACAAGTACAATCAATAACCTCTCGGTCATCACCATCACCGCCCCCGGCATGCCTGCAAACATTGCAACTGGATTCCCAGAGCTTAGGGACCGTGTTGTGGCCTTACTTAAGCCAATTAGATGAAACTGGCAGAGCAACGATTGATTTTGTCGCGCAACGAAGATGCCCTGGGTCCCCGTGCATATCTTAGGTTGCGCTAGTGCGCTAGTGCGCTAGCGGCATCTTGGTGCCCCCAAAAAAGCCATGACAAGGCCTGCTAGTAGGTACTGACAAGCTGAAGTATATATATACTAATGAAATGATCGAGTTCGCCGGGAACAGTTGGAAGAGGAGGAGTTGGTGCTGCTTGAAGTTCTGCAGATGTTAAATGGCGAGCTGGCGGGTTGGTTTGATTTTTCGTTTCGCTGTACGAGTTGAGTACCGTTTCATTGTACTACTTTCCACCTTCAATCTGATACCTTTTTTCATGCTAATCGCTTCGAGAGCCTTGTCGCCGCTGTAAATATAGAGAGTAATGGGATTGGAGTTACAAGCGTCGCCAACCATAACGGGAGTAAATAGATGTGATGAGCAAATACCTCCAATACCGGGAATGGGTGCGTAGGTGGACTCAGATTTGGAGCCGGCGGGCATTGCATTTTGCGCCGGACTCGGAGCACAAAAAGTGACCGGATTTTTGCATATTATCCATCGACACGCAAGAGAGCCAGAACCTTTCTTACGGGGTGGGTATATTAATATCGCAGAGGCCGATTCAGGCCCCTAAAACACCTAATTCTGCAGTATTTAAGGCCTTAAAAGAATGAATTCCGTGTTGCTCGTAAAAACCGAGTGCCGTGTAGTGAGCGCGAGGCTGTTTGGCGTGCAATGTCCGTAGATAATTGCCAAGAAAAGACCCCTGCCATCTCATCAAAAAAGAAGAGATCTATGTAACACAACGTCGGGACAGGGGACATAGATCGAAGTTGATGCCTCAGGGCCATCGAGCTGGGGGCTTGGCCATACGCCGCGAAGCCGTGTCATGCTGAATCGTGATGGAGAATGAGGTTTGGGAAAAGCTAGCACAGGGAAAAGATTTCTCACTAATTCTACTGCGAGTTTTCTCTTCGGATTCAATCATCCCGACTTTCGAAATCTACCAGTGCGGATGGAGGTGGGAATACGATTTTGCGGTAGAGATCGTTGGTAAAAGAGTATCAGAATAAGACAATCTAGTGTACGCACGGCTTCTTACGACGTATGTACTCTATAGATGTGCTGGGTGGAATTTTGCTATTGGGAGGCGTCGGGCGGGTGGTTGTGCGAACGGAAGCGAAAAAGACTCCGCGACGTCAATTGTTGCCAACGGAAGCGGAAGACGGACCGTGACTGTCCAAAAATTGCTTTTTTTTATTCCCGAACGGACGCTATCAGTCCTGTAAACGGAAGCAAGCGGACACCTCCACCCAAGCAGGGCCTTATCATCGACTTGGCAAACCACCCGCCCGCTCAACACGGGTGTCTTCAGAGAGTCGGAATTCGCTTCCCCGCCACAACAGAACCACTCAAGGAAAAAAAAATCCATCGTTCCTCGGCAGCGACACCGTATTTCTCTCTCTTTCCATATGGTGACGCTCTATCGGCTCGCCCTCTTGAATCACCCTCTTTACTGCCGGCGACGCTGTATTGAATTCCTCTCTTTCCTGCCGGCATTGCTGTAATTATTTAATTACTCTTTATTTGGCCGTGACAACACGGTTGTATTTACTTTCTCTCTTGTGCTGGAATTGTGCTGCCGGGTATTGAAAAGGTACATCATATCTGGAGTATGCACGAACTCGCTCCAAATTCGGATAGCGGGTTGCGGGGCCAACTACCCGGTCGACCAGTGCGGGCGGGAATGGTTTCTTCTAGAGCTGACACACATGCACCCGCCATATGAAGTCACCATGGCTGCATGCGAATTCTAATTGGATTCGTTGAGTGGAGTCGACTTTCAGCGATCGCCGGACGTGCATGCGGTGTGCTGCGAGCCGGGAGACATTCGTTGGTATGCAGCCTATCTATAACTGTAGCTGAAGCTACGCGCCGCGGTATCCGACAGGTGTTCGTCGGTGAGCTGAACCTCCGGTACTCGTCGGAACTGCCTCCGTGGTACGTACTTGCCAAACCATCGGCTAGCTATATACTCGCGGGATTCGTATGATAGATATCTGCTCAGGGACTTGTCTCGTTAGGGCCATTGCGTGTGTGGCAGTCCCGTCGGCTGGCCTGTGCTCGCACCACGTCGTGCAGGCAGCCTCCGCGAAAGCCAAAGCACGGTTCTTAGGTCCCCGGCAAGCGACTCGTCGAAAGTCTGCAGGCGCGATTCCGTCCATTGGGTCTTTGGACAGGTAATTCACGCACGGCACGACGCGACTCTCGGAACCGCACTCGTAGAAGAACTTGGGAAGGAGCTCGCCAGCAGTCGTAAATGAACGCATAGTGGACTCATCAATACATAGTATTCGCTATAGATGCCCCTCAGAATCTCGCCGGTGGACTAAACGGGATATGAGGAAGTCAACCAGAGGCTGCGAGTGCACGACTGGCCTGCATACTTGTGCAGAGATTCATCGAGAGACTCAGCCACACCTTTCGGCCGCCAGACTAGTCGCGGTCGGGGGTCTCGAACAGGAGCTCGACGGTTGTGAGCCGTCGGGATTATTGTGGAAATTCTCCATGTCGTTCGGAGGAATACACGGCAGGCGTGACAGAGAAATCGGCGTGGTCTGGTGACTCGTCCGGAGTGCCGCCGGCGGACTAAATGAGGTGCGCGCACCGATTGGTCAGTTACGCGTCCTGAGCTTCGTGGAGAGCTTCATCGAGGTGCCAGACTCGCCACGGCGGAATGACCCCAACCGACACTTGTCATTCACAGGATATCCGCGCGACAAACGCCGGGGGGCCCATCGAAATGCTGCTCTTGATATCAAAAAACTAACTATCCCCTAACCGAGCGCGATTCCATGCGTGGCGCACTGCGACTCCGACGATTCTGCGTGAAGGAGCTGCTGAGAAACAGAGACTGTCGGCAATTTAAATGCGCGCCCGAATCATCGCGATCGTCGATGAAGGACTCTGAGACCCGTCGGCGACCTGTCCGAGCTGGGCTCGTCGGTGTGCCTCGCCGGACTACTGGTCGCCGAGCTGTAGGCGCAACAGCGGTCTAGAACCACTGAACAGTGTGAGCAGCGGCATTGGATGCGGGGCATCTCCTTTGGCAGATGCTCCCACCAGTCGCCTGCGAAGACAACCACGCATCCCCGGTTTGCGAGCCCCACGGCTGGCTGTGTCAAGACGGTATGTAGGAACAGCTTTTTGCCTCCCCCCGCGATCACCTCTCCCGCGAAGGAAGAGGGCGCTCTCGGAGATTACGGAGGTAACGGAAGGTGAAGAGCGTGTTGATTGTCTGGATGGGTGGAGGTCATGGAGACAACGAATGAGATTAACATATCGGCTCCCGCATTCAGCTGAAAGGCGGGCGCTAGTCTTGTGTAACTGCAGTGCGTGCATTGCCACAGTAACTATCTCACAGAGTCTGGCGCCACAGTAGATGTGGCTGCAGGGCGGATCCCCTACATACATACATATGATAGATGTGTCCGCTACATACATACATTTTTGGGGTCCGATTGGAAAGCTTCCACCCTGCATTAGCGTCTGGTGCAGTGCCTGCACGTGAGTGGGGGCTGTGCGACAATTGCTTCTCTCCACGGCTGTTGCTACAACACATGCTCGAACGAAGAAAGTGGGGTTTCCACCCTTACGTTCTGTACCCGGGGGCCTGGGGCCGACACGAAGAGTCGCCGAAAGGAGTACCTATACGTGCAGCCGCAAGCCGCACGGCTCCCGGCCGAGAAGAACGTTCTACGGTTATACCAGCTGTCCACGAAGATCCCGTGGGCGGAGGTGCGGAGAGGGGCAGGGAAAGGCAAGAACCGGTTCCGGTTCTATGGCCTCTACGCGGACGAGCGGTGGAGTCAGACGGCCGTTAGCTTCCTCGCCTCCATGTGGGGCGACGGATACTGGGCATGGCTGAGGAAGGCATCCAGCTGGAGGTATCGGAGTGGGACGGAAATGGAGTTCTTTCCTATGGCTTTTCCCCCAGTCCACTTCCTTGGTGCGCTTTTTATCATCCGGACAAAGGGCGGAGGGTGGAAGGAGCCACAACGAGGCGCCCACGGGAACCGGACCGCGTATCTCCGTGATGTAGATAGGTCGCATGCAGTTAATGGTTAAAGAGAGCCGCCATATCGGAAGGAGAGATGAGAAACTCCGCTGCTGCATGTTGCCCGAGGGCCGCTTCGGTGGCCACCCCGTGAGTCTGCGGTCTGCCGGACGTACTGTTGCACTAGACGTCGACCGGTGACTGTGCCTGCGACGTCTCGGCCGTATCCGGTGCATTTCCCAGAGAACCCGCCGGCGAAGCACAGATGCAGCGAATGGCGGATGCCCAACCGTCCTTGCTTGAGCCCTTCGACTGCGAATACTCGACACCTCGTGCACAAGCGCGGTCGCTACGCACAAGATATGCACGGGTTAAACGCCGCGGTTCCCGGCAATCATCGAATTGACCGCCAGAAGCGGTGGGTGGACGCGAGCACGATGGCCAACTCTTACGCAGTGTGCGGACCGCGCCGCCGTCAGAATCATCCAACCCTCCCGGCTCGCCTCCCGCTCCCTGGATACGGGTGCCCAAGTCCGCGTGAGCCGGCTGTTGGCGGATGGCCTCAATCCTCATGGTCGCAACCGATTGGTCCCAGGCGGTAAGCATCACGGGATCGCACTCGCTTTGAATGTTTCTGTGAATATTCCATTGCGCCGGTCCAGGTCGTCCGGGGCCCTTTCGCGGATGAGCGGTGCGGCCAGGTGATTTTACCAGCCGTGGAGCGAAGGGTGGGTCCGGATAGAGTTGAGTAGGTTGCCCAGAGTGAGGCGCCCGATGGGAGCTCGGGGAGTGGGGAATCGTGCTTGTTGCCCAGGGTGATTGAGTTTGGGGATGAGCGGGTGATAGTGCGGTGCATATTATCTCGGGACTGGCCAAGGTCGAGGGGGGGGGGGGAGGGGCTAAAACGAACCGCCTGCGGACCGATCGGGGTTTGGGGTCTCAATAGTCCGGCCAGCCCGCGGGCTGCCCACGGGCTTTTGGGACGGTCCAGTCCGGGCCGGGATTTCTGATGACCCAGTCCAGCTGGATAGCGCCAGCAGCCGGACTGCCTTGACCCAGGCCGGCCGGCGGGCGCCCGCGGGCCAACGCTAGTACTAGTTAGTGGTTAAAAAAAATATTGTCACACATGACAGCTCCACCATCTCTTCCAATTTTTTTTAGATACTCCTGTTTACCTTATCTTCCTTGTGCTCTTCCGGGCATGTACGATTTTCTGTCTGTTCTTGTGGTGGTGGCCGAAAGCTCCCAGTAACAGGTTAGGTGTAGCCCGAAACCCGAAAACCCACACACAACCAAAGAATTGCGGATCGGATTTCCCTTACAACTCCACCATCTCTTCTCCTATTAACAGAATTTTTGAATAATCTCTATCGCCTTATCTTTCCGGTGCTCTTCAGGGTATAGATTTTATATGTGTTGCGGTAATTGCCGAAACCTCCCAGTAACAGGAAACCCAACCACAACACAAGAAATGCCCACCGGATTTCGCTTACAGTTCCACTATTTCTTCTCCGATTAACAGAATTTTTGTATAATTTTGTTTGCCTTATCTTTCCAGTGTTCTTCGGGGTATATACGATTTTATATGTGTTGCTGTGGTTGTGTACGAGAGCTCCTAGTAATGAATGGTCCAAAACCTAGAAACCAACTCGCCGCCAGATGAGGTAAGACGCTAGAGGATCATGAAATCTCCCTCGTTTTCCCGGCCGGACTGTTGAGACCCCTGATCGCGGTTGGGGTTGGGCAGTGGACGAGATCCGGGCGAATGTATCCCGTCAGAGTCCACATAGGCTGAATGCGAGTGCGATTAAGCGGAAGAAAAAAAAAACAAGCCGGTCCAGGTCTGCGAGCTACCGTAATTGGGGCGTGACGAAGCAATCGGGCGATCCGCCGCCTCGGCGGCAGGCGGGATCGAGAACGGGATAAGCCGGTACTCGACGCCGAAGACCGAATCGACTTGAGAATCAGCGGATTCGGTGTTCGCATCCAAGCGCAGGGTGTCTTGGGGCGCGAGCCTTACGAGCGAGTAGGTGCGTCAGGAGCGACGAGACGAAGGCCTACCGTTGTGGGTGGGTGAATTGTGTAAAGCGGTACATCTTGCCCCGCCGGCTCTACCGCCACGGCTGCGATGACCTTGAGGGGCACTGGCGGGATGGTTCCTCGAAAACACAGCCACTTGTTCGGCCACATCAGGGTCCGCATTCCGGAACTCTCTTCCCTGGTACGTACCCGGCTGAGGAGCTCGTGCTGCATGTGAGATCTAAGTAGTAATGCTCGGCACGTGCCATCGCCAAGGAAACACTTTGGTGGGAGCTGCTCTGGCAACGGGTGCTCTCGGAGGCGGCTTCCCTATCCTTTCCTTCCCCTCCTTGGGTTGGTTATGCACTCCCTGCTGGATGATGTTGAATTTGTGGCTTTTGTGTGTACCGCGGAGAGTTGGGCGCAGACCTGCAGCAACGAGTTCCCTCATCTCGATACTATGGCTTCGTGTCTACTGTGCGTCTTGTGTTTTATTGCGTACTTCCAGGGCGTGAAGTTTGGGGCAAGCCTCGACCGGTGTCGGAGCCACAACTCGAAACCTGCGCCTAAAAGTGTTCGTACTGCACATGGATGTAAGGCGGGACGTACGTATCCATATCCCCGACCTCTGTTGTTGCTTGGAGCGTGGCGAGTGTGTGTGTTATAGGATTAAAGCAGCTGGCTAGCTTCAGAAGATACGAGCAGAAACGACAACGAGTGAGTGGACCGCCGGCGTCAGTAGTACGAGGGAGCCTGTGTGCATTTCGTCGCTGGGTGGGCGGATGCGCTTGTCTTCGTCGCTCGGTCTCTTCGGCGGTGAAAGCCATCCGCCGCACCGCGCAAGACATGATCTTATCTACGGGCACCAGCTGTAAGAATGGAAATCTTTTGGACGAACATCTCGATGGCTCCAGCGGGGATATAGGGGACGTCGAGGAGAGTGAGGCAGAGGATGGGGCAGTGTTCTCCATATTATTGCAGCCTTGTCCAAGCTCTGGACGGACCGCGCTGTGATAGTCCGTCCGTCCGTGATGTATGGAGGACGGTACTGAAGTAGTCCGTCCATTCCGTGATGTGGGGAGGACGGGGTCCGTCCTCGTCCACGCTATGCGACGGACGGTAGTAGTATTGTTACGTAATATTTCACGCAATTGCACCCGGTGAATGAAAATTTCCCTAAATCTTACTCTGGCGAAGGCTTGCACCCCGTACCACAACCAGTTAGTGCAGCTTCTGCCAAACTCCCGCTAGAAATGGTGGCCTCGTTGATGAGATAACTCAGATCTCGCTGGGTTCCGGAGATATCACCATTTTTGCGGCGTCTTGGCAGTCGACCGCCGTCGGTCCCAGTCCAGAGGTTGGACGGACGGTGTAAATTGTATTTAGTCCCGTCCGAGGTCTAGGACGGACGGACTGGAGTAGTCCGTCCCGTCCTATGAACAGACGGGAGATAGGCAGTCCAGTCCCGTTCGAGGGCCCAGGACCGGCGGGCTGGACTATGGAGAAAACTGGGACGGGGAGGAGGAGGAGACAGCGTATGGGAAGAAGGAGAGGAGCTGACGGGAGCGACAGGCGACGATCGAGTGGGACGGTGGGGGAGGAACTTAGGGTAAACTCCAAGGGGAGAACCCAGGCACACGGCCAGCAACACGGAGACACGCGCGGAATGCTACGCGAGTGACGAGGGGATGTCACCACGACCTACGACCCCTTTTAGTCCGACTGAGCGCGGATGGATTGGGGCAAGCGGCGGCCCGGTGAAGGATCCCCTTCGTCAGGCTTGCACGTTTGCTTCCATTCACTTGTTTTACTACTCTTTGTTGTCTTATTTCCTTTCTATACCGGTCACAAACCACGGGCTCCAAGCTGTATGAATGATGGATAAATAAACACCCGTAGGTAACTACATATGTATGCACAACCTTTCGGTCGTGGCTCCTGCAGGCGAAGAATAATCTCCTAGAACAAAGCCACAAGCAAAAAAAAACACCGCCCACCGAGGCAGGCACCGGCAAGAAGGAAATTAGGCGGAATATGAAAGACAACCATTATGATCGACCAAAAACACTCTCAAACTCCCTCGCCAAAACTCGGTTGGTCCCATCAGTCTCGTTCTCATCGGGAACACCCTCCAGATCGGCCGAGGCGCAAGAGCTATCGCTATTGCTTCTAGGTCCTGCCGCAGCCTTCCAGACCGATAGTTCGACAATGTAGCGAGCCATGCTTTCGTAGAAAGTGCTTGAAACTTGCTGGTTGGATGGAGGTAAAGCCCACGAGAAATCCTGTTTGCCGTGACGCCCCCGGGTGTAAAACTTCGGGTTACCGTATTCGTTTGACGCCTCGATAAACCTCGCACAAGCATTGCAAGATAGCTTATCGGAGGTATCTCGTCCGAGGCCACCGTTGGGTTGTTGAAGCACTAGAGTACCAACGCGGGGGGCGGCGGGGGCCGGTCGAAGCGGGGCGACGAGACAGTAACAGCACTCGCAGTGGACAGGAGCCTGGACGGAGTCATCGCTTCGAAAGGCCTTCTGCTGCGTTACGATGCCAATCTGGCGCAGTCGGGTATCGTCGGCGGTTTCCGGTTTGTGTCTTTCGCGAGTATCTTCAATCAACTTTCCAGAGTCCGTAGGCGGCGGAACTGCGGTGATTATTGCCGGGAAGCCTCTGATTTCGGACAATTTGTAGTGGAAGTGGCGACGAAGGCGGGGCGAGTTCGCGTGTTTCGTGAGGACGGTGCAGTGTGCGTGGATGGCGACCACGTTTTCAAGATATCGCGCGAGAGGAAAGGCGTATCCGTCAGTTCGGACAACACCCCCGCGGCACCCTGGGACACACCTGCCTGCTGTCCACTTCAGCGGGCGCATGGAACTCTCCGCCCGCCGTGCACGTCTGTCCTGGGACAGCACCCCACCAAGACTCGACGCGTGCCCAGCGGCATGCCCGACGACTTGTGTGTATCGCTCGGCGGCTCGTTCGCTCGGCGAATCGTTTCGACGCGTGCCCTACGGCTTGCCCGACGGCTCGCTTGTATCGCTCGGTGGATCGTTTCGACGTGTGCCCGGCGGCTCGCGCAGAAACGAAGCTTTCGGAGTGCCGGTCGTGGTGACAGTGCGTGACCATGGGTGTGATGGCGGCTCTTTCGAACAAGTGCGTTGTTTTCCTTTTTCTGTGCCGTTCTTGGCAAGCGCTTGGCGCTTAGTCAATAGATATCAGATTCACAAAACCCAGTACTTGTCCCGCCCTGCCCTCAACCGGATCCCAAACTACCACCCCCAACGCCGCCGATACACGGGACAGCGCTACGACCACATACTACCCTCTCAGTCTCTCACTTCTCCTAGCCAAAGCCACTGGTCTGGCAGGAGGTTTTCTTGCGTGTGTGCACGGAGCCCGCCGAGCCCGCTGAGACGCGCGCCGAGGCTGCTGAGGAAGAGTGGGCAGCTATGAAGGGTCGAATATCTCAGGAAAAGTCCAAGAGATAGGAAGCGGTCAGTTCCGCTCAGGGTGAGACTCCATAGCCGACTGTACCTCCGACTCGACAGCAGAAACGCCAATCCCTGATACGCTGACGTGAAAAAGTTTCCCGCCGCGATGAGGGGTAATCCCGCGAAGCACGTGACTACTCAACCAGCATCTCCCAACGAACAAGCGAACCAAACGATCCGTCGCGCAAGCTGTCGCGCGAGCCAACATCGAACGGAACTGCGGACGATCCGCCGAACGATCCGCCGAACGATCCGCCGAGCGAGGCGGGCGAGACGAACAAGCGATCGGGAATGAGACGGAAGGAGACGCAAGGAGTTGGAATAGGAGCGGGGCTGTTTCCAGAGGTTCGGCCCTGAGTAACAACACCACGAGCAAGGAAATGCCTCATCGTCGCAGACGGCCTGGGGGCCCGAGCGATACTGCTGCACCCCCGATTGTCGGAAGAGCACTCGCATCTCGCCTCTGGCACCCGACTATGACGACGAACTCTGGGCTTTGCCTATACAAGAGACGCACAACGGTAAGGTGCAAACGCACGGAATCCGTTGAACATATCTCTCTCTTTATCTCACACGAGAAACTGCCAGCGAGCGAATCGATGCTAAGCGGTCGAACGAGCGACACGAGCGATCTGACGCGCCGAACCGAACCAACCGTCGAGCGACGCGGGCGAGCCGACGGTGTCAAGATCCTGATTTCCGCACACCCGTCCTACTTGACAGGTAACGTAGCTCATCTTTTGATTGGCGCTGGTCGTAGCTGCGTGCAACCCCCGCTGCCGGCGGCGTGGTCTTACGCTCCGTGCAGCACTCCCAAATCCGACAGTTTCAATTTTCCGATTCTACACAACGACCACGCATGCGTCCTCCCAATGGATCATACTCAATACCACCACCCCAACCTGAATCCTCTTCATCAATGATCTGGGGGATTCTATTACACAGCGCTGGGTGTTGTTCTCTGCCAACCGGACACTCATTCTTCCTAGTACCACATGCTGAGCCCCGCACTGAGCACGCATCGTTTGTCGAGGCCGATTGCGCCGGGATCACGGCGCCCTTCGAGGCTTTTTCCGTTGCCGAGCCCCCTTTCCTCGAACGCGCCGAGCACGCCGCCCGTCACCGAGCTGTTGTCGAGGGGTCAAGACTGCAGTGGCTTGGACATGAAGCGCGGCTAGCGGAGAAAGTACGGCTTGAGGGAGTGCAGCTCGACGGAATATGGTGGGAAGTGTGTGGCTTGTGGGAGCGCGGCTTGACGGCGTGCGTCTGGTGGACGAGGGATTTGCTGCTTGCCGGGGCCTTGCCGTCGTTTGAACTTTGGCGGGGAACTGAGGTTTGGCTTGGTACATAGCTGGGGGCTGATGGTGGAGAATACTATTGAAAGTTCGCCATCAGTCGTGGTACTGAGCACTGGAGAACGGAGGAAGAGGGTTCGGGTAGTTACCACGAAGGCCGCTGGCATACTGGTATTAGTGACTTTCCTTCAGATTTTGTACCCTCCTATTCTCAATAACATGCCATCTATTGGATGTCACGATGCTGCCAATTGGTGGTGATCGTCTCGGAGGAAGCGGCGTTCTACCTAAGCAAGGTGTCCTGTTGGGAGACAGACGTGTTTCAGCTAACTATGAAAGTGGTAACGTGATGTCGGAACATGCCTATTACGCTAGTCTTAAGAGAGCTAGCGCGCCTATTGGCGTCTTTTAACACTGAGCCTCTTGCGTGAGTTAATAATATGGTTTCTATGTATCATCTAGATACTCTACAATCTCAAGCTTCACAGATGCCCAATCCGCCATCAGACGGATGGCCTCGGCCAGAAGTACGCGCTCTAGACGAGAAAGCACATCGCTGTGCTTCAGAGGGCTGGGCCGGTCATCATTGAGATCCAGTGGTGCCCGGCACACAAGGGAATCGCAGGCAACGAGATGGCCGACGAATGGGTCAGACCGACGTCGTGGAGGAGCCAGGCGCCCGTAAAGTGGAATGGCTGAGTTACCTGGACCGGGTCGAGGCATGTGCGGTGACTCTCCCAAGATCTCTCACACTCGGGAGCACCTGTTCAAGGTGTGTCCGGAGTGGAAGGCCCAGTAGAAGATCCTGTGGGCGGAGGTGTGGAAGGAGACAGGGAGGTGGAAGGACCCGAGACCTCCTGGCGGACGAGAGGTGCGGGCGGGTGGTACTGGACCTTCCTCTCCAATACGGATGTGGGAAGACGGGTGCCGGTTGAGGAGGAAGACGCCGTGAGTGAGGTGTCCGAGGCGGAGCTACGGGAGTGGGTGGAGGAGCAGGGAGCGGGGGCGGAGGGCAAAGAGGAGCTCGCAAGTTGCAACGTGCCGAACCGCGCGGACAGCGGACGGGAAACCTGGATAAAAAGTGAGCCGCCATAGTCTAGATAGGCCACATGCGAGTGGGATTAAACCAAAAAAAGCCTGTGGACTTGCCTCACTAAGCGGCCCTAAGATGGCGGTTGCTTCCCTGAGTGTGAGCCCCCCTAAGCCTCCGTGCTTAAGCTTTGCTAGCCTCCGGAGCTCCTGGGGGATTGGATGAATTTCCTACCATTCTGGGGTGTTGCGGTGCACTCGCTAGCACTCGTTTTTGTGGAGGAAAGTGGAGTGATTGGGGTGGTGTCGGCGCTGCTAGCTTTTTCTTTGGTCGTCTAGTTCTTTTCCTTCTTTCTTTTACATAGTCTTCGTGGTGGATACTGGAGAATACAACAACTCTTTCCCCACTTTCTTCCGGTTCCTTTTCCCCCCTTCTTTCTCCGCTTTCTTCGGTGAGTGCCTATCTTGTCCTGCTCCAGTGTGTACTGGAGAGGAGAGCGGCCTCGACCATTTCTTCTTCTCTTCCTTTCTCCTTCCCGCCCACCTTCTTCTTTTTTCCTTTCTCCTTTCTCTTCGGCCTGGGAACAGCCAGCGACGAACCTCCTCTCTCCACCCCCGTAAAACTGGCTGCCGATGATCATTACTTAAGTTGATCTTTGTGTTGGCAGGACGGTGCAAAGTACGATTTAACGTAATGACTTTAAACCTCAAGCAGCAATGGTCAATTAAATAGGTATTGTCTTATACGTATGATGTGGTGATGGAGTATGAAATGATCATAACGGTCGCCCAGCACCCTTTCTCGCTCGGGCTGCACTGACAACAAAACGAATGGCTATAGTCAAGAAGAAGAATGACTCGAGTCATGTATAGAAACGCGAGTCAATAAATCGGATGACTTGAGTGAAAAATAAAATTACTCGAGCCCGGGGGCCGGTTCGATTCCCGCCGCCCTTCGGCCACAATGCTCCCCTCAAAATATGTATCTAGTTATTCCCAGTGCTCCCCATGGTGACGTATAATCTAACGGCAAACGTCTAAAATGCCACAGTTTTCTCTCTGGACAGGGTTAGCATTGACGGCACCTCAATTCAACGCGGTTACAATAATGGGGTAAACAGCAGTCGACAGGAGTGAATCAATCCATTTGAAACTGCCCTCTATTCCACAGGGTATACAATTGGAAGCTGACAGGACTTCATCGCAAGTGGTGCTGTTGTGTCCCGCATTACCCCACTGGGTACAGCGCTGGGAGCATTGTCCGCCATTTGCGCGCAGACCCCGCGCTTTTTTTTTCAACTTTTCTGATCCTTCTCTCCTTGGGCCCACTACGTGTGCCCCTTGCTGATATAGGGATCGATAGAGATGAACATAGTGGATTGGATTAAAGATACACGGTCGTCGGCGGAACATTATTTCTATAGCAACTAACAGCAGCAGAGGAGAAAACGTTGAACCCCAGTATCCTTGGATGCCTCGTTAAAACTCATAACCGTGTAAAAAACCTCATGGGAAAGTCACGGACATAGGAGAAAGAGTGCATCCACCAAAGTAAGAAAGGAGAGGGAAAGAAAACCTGTTTAACCACCCGCCACGTGCTTCACCAGAAGCTTCCCCTGGATACC